>Ga0209429_10000448_pt1 | contig 27914 bp, 32 predicted proteins | sample BarGraNGADG00212_3_FD_184493 | JGI IMG/M metagenome (GOLD analysis project Ga0209429, IMG submission 184493) | Arctic peat soil microbial communities from Barrow, Alaska - Barrow Graham LP Ref core NGADG0004-212 (SPAdes) (version 2) | ecosystem: Environmental > Terrestrial > Soil > Wetlands >...
CGAGAAAAAGCCGGAAGGAACACACATTTATTAAATGTACATTTACCTGCCGGCTTTTTTCAGTAAAACTCGGAGTAAATCTCCTTTCAATGTTCGGAGAGTCGTTCTGGGGTGGTGAAAGAACTAGGATCTAAACCTTTAACAAGTCCTGGTTTATCTTCATCAAAGATAGTAATCCACAGATAATTTTCAGCCTCATAAATATTTATAATTTCTCCTGACAAATCAAAGTCGTTAACGGAAATAACAAAATCACCAATGTTGAGAGCCAAACCAAAACAATCATTTGCAACAATACTCATAAAAACTTCCTCCTTAAAAAATTTAGATTAAAAAAGCCAGGTTCCGACAGGTAAAGTACCAATGTCCTCTTGATGATTACTGAAATACAATCGAGCCATCATCAATGAAAATGCATATGTCTCAGTAGACATTTCTGGAATTAATCTTTTCTGTTCTTCTGGTGAACGACAGGAAAATTTCCAAATAATCATTTCTCTCCTTAAAGGGAAAGATTTTTTATATTCATCAAAGGTCGGCAATGAAGATCTCAATATTTCATCCCTTAGCTTGTTTTTAACATAGGATATTATAATGACAGCTTGTTCACAGAATAAAATTTCATACTCTAATTGAGTCCAATTTATTGTTTTTAGTAGATTTTCAATTCTTTGCCTGAAAATAAACGGTAGTTTCTCAATCCTTTCCTGATTAGTTTTCGATTCAATCATTTTAATTTCTCCTTTCAATGTTTGGGGTTTATTTATTAGAAAAAATGTCAACTAAAATGCAAAATAGTCCAAGACTTAAAAGGAAAATAAGAAAAAATAAATCATGATACATAATATGTTCGGGGCAAAAATATACAAATAACCCACTCATAATTAAAACAAAACCCACAAAAGTTGGTGAATTTATAAAAGATTGAATCTTTTTTTTCACCTTAGCCTCTCCTTTCCTTATTTTTGAGTTTTACTGATTGTAAAAAGTGCAATTTATTAGAAAAATCGCTTTTTGATCTTTTTTATAAAAGTAGATGATTATACAACAGGTTATAATAATTTATGAATGATTTAAATTTAGATAAAGAAATATATTTGGTTTTAGAAAAAATTTGGGCTGAAACCAAGCCAATATCGATATTTCTATATGGTTCTAGAGCTAGAAAAGATTTTAAGAAGGAAAGTGATTATGAAGTCGGAATTATTTTTGATAAAAACAAAATAAGTCGAAGCGAAATTGCTAAAATGCACGATTTAAAAAACTTGATGGTCTACCCTTTTTTGTTGGATGATATTAAAAATTTTAATATTGATACTCCGTTTCCAAAGGCAATTTATTTAAAAGAATTAATTGAAACCGGTAAAACAATTTTTGGAGAAAAAATATTGGAAAAAATGACAGCGCCAAAAATTGAAATAATAGATTTAATTGAGAGGGCGAGTTTTGATATAGCAACAGCTTTTGCTGCAGTGGGATCGTTTAGAACTGGCGATTTAATAACCGCTTCAATAAATTTTAAATCAGCTTTGTTTGGCGCCAGAGTTTTGGAAATTTTAGAACTTAAAAAATTCCCTTACACTTACGATGAGATTTGGAAATTAAGTAAAGAATTGAACTTAAGTGATGAATATAATCAGCTTTTGGACCAAGCAATGAAAATAAGACAGGGAGAAAAAATTGAAGAAAAATGGTTGTTTAAAAATATTACTTTCTTAAATCAGGAAGTAATGAAAAGAGTTAAAGAAGAATATAAAAAATAATACTAATTTTTATGTTTTTTGTTTGGTGGGAGGAAATTTTGACCAGTGATTATACTTTTATTTATTTTTTGTTCTAGAGCAATTCGGGCATCCTTGGCTATTCTTCCACCTTTGTGAGCTGGAATTTTATTTTCTTCTAAACCAGTGGATTTTTCGGTTTCAGCAATTTTTCTAGTTGAAAGTTCAGCAAGAGCGGTGAAGATCAATTCTTCATCACTCATATGATCCCGCAAATTTTGTGTCTTTAAACCTTTTAAATTTTTGTGTTGTTTTACTGATAAATCACTCCATTCTTGATGAATAATGTTAGTTAAAATTGCAAATTCCTCCCCTTTTTTTACTTCATTATTACTCCAATAATCGGTGAGTTTATTTCTTACCTCTTGACCCATCATTCTTTGTTGAATCCATTGTTGACTTCGACCTTGTTTTTGCCAATATTCTCGAGATCGATTTAAAGCTTTTTCTGGATCGGACATTTCCTGCATTCGCTCATAACCAACTTTAGCAAGCCATAATTTAATTGGTTCAACTTTTTTGCTTGGTACTGACTGAATTAAACGCAAAATTGTTTCTACATTGGCGACATCAGTTAATCGCATTTTCCCGTCTTGAGCGAGTAATTTCAACCGGTTACAATTTGTAACCACTTCACTTCCTTCTGCTTTAAGACGATTTTTTAGAACCTTCCAATAATTTCTAGAAAGTTGAAAATCTTTTTGATCTGTTAAAACTGCAATAATGTCAATTACAGAAAAATACCATAATTCCTTTTTTTCATCATAAAGACGACGAATTTTAAAGTTTTCAAAAATTGCTAAATTGTTATCATTCATACAAAAATAATACTATGGTATTTAACTTTGTCAATGACTAAAACCGAAGAAAAGGCGAATATAATTTTATTGAGACGCGGATGGGGGTCGAACCCATCTATACGGTTTTGCAGACCGTTGTCTAACCGCTTGACTACCGCGTCAGTTAGAGAGTAAGCCTATTTTATCAAAAAACCCTCCAACTAGGAGGGTTTTGATTAGTTTTTAATTTACATCATTCCACCCATGCCGCCCATGCCGCCCATGGAAGACATGTCTGGAGCTGAATGACTTTTGTCTGGAGCATCAGTGATTAAAACATCGGTAGTTAAAATCATTTGACCAACAGAAACAGCATTAATTAAAGCTGATTTAGTCACTTTGGCAGGGTCGAGAATACCATCTTTAATCATGGAACCCATCTTGCCAGTAGCTGCATTGTAACCATAATCTGATTTAGGATCGGCAGAAACTTTATCTTTAATTAAATTAAAGATGTAACCACCATCTTCTCCAGAATTTTGAGCCAACATTCTAACTGGTTGTTCGAGAGCATATTTTAAAATATCAATGCCAACTTGTTCTTCAGCAGAATCGGTTTTAATATCATCAAGTTTTAAAGAAGCTTTTAGAAGAGCAACTCCACCACCAGGAAGAATTCCCTCTTCAACTGCGGCTTTAGTAGCATCGACAGCATCTTTAACTCGTTCTAATCTTTCTTTCATTTCAACTTCAGTAGCTCCACCAACTTGGATAACAATTGCCCCACCGGCTAATTTAGCAATTCTTTCTTTAAATTTATCTTGATCAAATTCATTGACGGTTTTACTAAGTTGAGCTCGGAGTTGAGAAACACGAGCTTTAATGTCAGCTTCTGAACCAACTCCACCAATAATTCTGGTTTTGTCTTTGTCGGAAGTAACAGAATCGGCATGACCACAGAATTCAGCCGGTTCGGCAGTGTCAAATTTAATACCTAATTCATCGGAAATAACCATACCACCAGTTAAAACAGCAATATCTTCGAGCATGGCTTTTTGATTATTACCATAACCCGGAGCTTTGACAGCTAAGATATTGAAAGTGCCACGAATTTTGTTGACGACTAAAGCCGCTAAAGCTTCACCGTCAAGATCGTTAGCAATTATGACAATGTTTTTAGTTAATTTAACTAATTTTTCTAAGAAAGGAAGAAATTCTTGGATAGAACTAATTTTTTTATCGGTAATAACAATGTAAGGATTTTCAACCATGGCTTCCATAACTTCAGTATTGGTAGCAAAGTAAGGAGAAAGAAAACCTTGATCAAATTCCATGCCAGAAGTTTCTTTAGTTTCTAGACCTAAACCTTTACCTTCTTCGGCAGTAATTAAACCGTCTTTCCCAATTTTAATCATGGATTGGGCGATTTTTTTACCGATTTCAGAATCGGCAGCAGAAATAGTGGCGACTTGTTCAATAGAATCTTGATCATTAGCTTTAATCTCTTTTTTCATTTTATCGAGTTCTTCAAGAACAACTTTAAGACCTTTTTCTAAACCTTTACGAATAATCATAGGATTAGCACCAGCGGTAACATTTTGAAGACCTTTAACAACAATGGCTTGAGCTAAAACAGTAGCTGTAGTGGTGCCATCACCAGCAATATCGTTAGTTTTAGAAGCGGCTTCTTTAATTAATTGAGCCCCCATATTTTCATAGGGATCTTGGAGTTCTATTTCTTTAGCGACAGAAACACCGTCGTGAAGAACAATAGGACCACCGTATTTTTTATCGATAGCGACATTTCGGCCTTTTGGACCAAGAGTAGTGATAACGGCGTTGGCCAAAATATTAACTCCATTTAAGATTGATTGTCGAGCATCTTGCCCGAATTTTAATTGTTTTGCCATAGTTTTATTTTATAACAGCCATGATGTCATCAAATTTTAAAAGTAATAAATCGACACCTTCTTCTTTATATTCTTTACCACCCCATTCACGATAAATAACCACATCGCCAATAAGACAAGGAGATTTAATTTCACGGTCGTGATCGAAAGTGGAATTGCCAACGGCTAAAACTTTACCTTGTTGAGGTTTATCTTGATTGTTGGTTGGTAATAAAATACCGGAAGCAGTGGTTGATTCTTTTTTTTGAGGCTCGACTAATAAAAAGCCGGCGACTGGATGGATTTTGGTGGACATACTAGATTTTAACACGAAGGAGATGGAAGAAAAAATTGATAAAATAACAATATAAATGAAATTAAATAAAGTAAAAATTTTTGGAAAATATGTGTTTAATTATTTGCCGGATGATAAATATGTGGGGCAAAGAATTGCTTTGGAAAAATATGAACCTTATGAAACGGAGTTGATTTTAAGACAAGTAAAATCGGGTGATATTATCGTTGATGTAGGCGCTAATATTGGTTACTACACTGTTCTTTTTGCTGATAAAGTTGGTAAATCTGGGAAAGTAATTGCGATTGAACCAGATCCAATAAACTTTGAAATTCTGCAAAAAAATATTAAAGAAAATAAATTGTTTAACGTGGTGGCGGTGCAAGCGGCAGTAGGAAAAGAAAATAAAAAAATGGAGATTTTTAAGTCGAAAACTAACTTTGGTGATCATCGATTATGGCAAAATCCCTCTAAGTCTCCCTTTGACGAAAGGGAGACTTCTAGAAAACCAGTTCAGATTTTTTGTAGAAGGTTGGATGATTTGTTGAAAGATTTGGGATATGACAAAATTGATTTAATAAAAGTAGACACCCAAGGTTGGGAACCAGAAGTTTTTGCTGGGGCAAAAACAACTATTGAAAAAGATTTACCAATTATCTTTTTTGAATATTCCCCCGCCAGTTACAAATTGGCCAAATTAAGTGAAATGGAAATGATGAGTTGGTTAAAAAAACTTTATAAAAAATTTTGGTGGATTGATGAATGGTTATACATTTATAAATGTTTAGAAAAAGAAAAAATCGATAAAATTTGTGAAACAAATAAAACTGGTTATGCTGATTTATGGGTAAAAAAAGAAATGAGTTTTGGTGATAAAATAGGACAGTTTAAGAATATAAAAATTAAAAAATTAATTAAAAAAATTTTAAAATATGAAAATAACTAAATATCCTCAATCTTGTCTATTAATTGAGAGTAATGGTAAAAAAATTTTGATTGATCCAGGAATTTTGTCTTACGAAGATTCATTTTTTAATAATTGGAAAGATGCTGATTTAATTTTAATTACCCATAAGCACGCAGATCATTGTTATACAGAAATAATTAAAGAGATTGTTAAAAACAATAAAAGTAAAATTTACTCTTCAAAAGAAGTACAAGAATTTAATACAGATTTACTAATAAATATTGTTCGAGATGTGGATGTTTTTGAATTTGAAGGAATAAAAATTGAAGTAGTCAAAGCAGTTCATGGCTATATACCGGCCTTAAAAGGAGAAAAAGAAATCAATGAAAATATTGGATTTATTATTGAAGTAGAGAACAAAAGAATATATATAACTTCTGATACTATTTGTTTTAAAAATGATTACAAATGTGATGTTTTATGTTTACCTGTTTCAAATCATGGATTAGTAATGGGACCATTTGAAGCAGCTTTGTTTGCAAAAGAAACTGGAGCTAATTTGATAGTTCCAATTCATATGGATAATCCAAAATTCCCTACTGAGGTGAATGAATTAAAAAAGAATTTTGAAGAACAAGAATTAAATTATAAAATATTAGAGATTGGAGAAAGCATAGAAATTTAAATTTTTATGAAATTAACTAAAGAATATTTAGAAAAGTGGGTTGGGAATTTTAAGAAAGCATGGATGGAGAAAAATTTAGACGAGGTGGCAAATATTTTTTCAAAAATAGAAAATTATTATGAAACTAAAGATTCTTTACCAGTAAAAACAGTTGATGAAGTTTTGAATTTTTGGGAAGAGATAAAAGGTCAAACAATAAAAACATTGGATTTTAAAATAAATTTTATAAAAAATAATGAATGTGAAATTGGATGGGTTTTTGAAGATAAAAGTGGAAGATATGAAGGAGTCTATAAAATAATGTTTGATGAAAATCTAAATTGTATTGAATTTCGACAATGGTCGGTAGAAAAATAAAAGGTATAATCACCTATGGCTATAAGAGAATTATTGCAACTCGGTGATGAAAGATTAACTAAGGAAAATCTGGAAATAACTGATTTTGGAAGTGAAAAAATTAAAAAAGTAATAATTGATTTAGTGGAGACGATGAAGGAAAAAGGATTAGTTGGAATTGCGGCTCCGCAAATTGGAGAAAATTTCAAAATTTTTGTAACTGAACCTAGAGAAACTGAATTTAGAACCAAAGACCAAGCCGATGAGTTAAGAGTGTTTATTAACCCTAAAATTATCGAAGAATCAGCCGAAAAAATAATTATTTATGAAGGTTGCGGAAGCGTGGGAAGAAGTCAAATTTTTGGACCAGTTAATCGGCCAAAAACAATAATGATTGAAGCTAGTGATGAAAATGGAAAAAGATTTTTAATTAAATGTGATGGACTTTTGAGTCGAGTAATTCAACATGAAAATGATCATTTATCAGGAATTGAATTTATAGAAAAAGTAAGTGATTATACTAAATTGGTCTCCCCCGAGGCTTATGGATTAAAGATTAAAAATTCCAAAGAACAATTAAATAATTCGATAATTACGATTAAAGAAGTTACTAAGTTATAATAAATTGTATGTCAAAAATAAAAAACATTTTCGCTCGAGAAATTTTGGCTAGTGGCGGAGCCCCAAGTTTAGAAGTTACCGTTACTTTAGAAAGTGGAGCTATCGGTGAAGCTTCGGTGTCTTACGGCGCTTCAGCTGGTTCAAAAGAAGCAACTGTGTTACTTGATGGAGATAAAGCTCGTTACAATGGCAAGGGAATGTTGAAGGCTATTGCCAATATTAATACCACAATTAAAAACGCTTTATTAGGAATGGAAGCAATTCAACAAAGAGGAATTGACGGTAAAATGATTGCAATTGATGGAACTGTTAACAAAGCAGTCTTGGGAGGAAATGCTATGTTGGGAGTATCTTTAGCAATATGTAGAGCCCAAGCCAAAGAGGAAAAAATACCACTTTATAAACATTTAAGAAAAGTTTATGGAATTGGCGATATTGGATGGAAACTTCCAAAACCAATGATTGTGATGATTGAAGGTGGTAAACATGCTGATGAAACAACTGATTTACAAGAATTTATGGTGGGTTCAATGGGTAATAAATCGGCGGCTGAAAATGTAAGGATGGAAATGGAAATTTATAGTGCTTTAAAAAATATTTTAAAAGCAGAAAAATTATCAACTAATGTAGGAAATGAAGGCGCTTTTGCCCCTAATGGAATAGTTTCTAATGAAAAACCAATTGAATATTTAGTCCAAGCCATTACTGATGCAGGATATATTCCTGGAGTAGACGCAGGAGTGGGAATTGATGCCGCGGCGTCAGAATTTTATAGTGAAGAAACAAAAAAATATACTTTAAAACTTGAAGGAAAAGAATTAACTTCAGAAGAATTAATCGCCTATTACAAACCTTGGATTGAAAAATATCCAATCGCGACCATGGAAGATATGTTGTCAGAATTTGATTGGGATAATTGGCCAAAAATGGTTGAAGCTATAAATGGAAAATTTCCATTAATCGCTGATGATTTGACAGTAACTAATGCAACTTTATGGCAAAAAGCGATTGAAATGAAAGCGGCGACAGCAATTTTAATTAAACTAAACCAAGCAGGAACTTTAACTGAAACTATGGATTGTTGTTTAAAAGCTATGGAACACAATTTAATGACCATGCCTTCGCACCGTGGTGGTGGCGAAACTAATGACACTTTTATGGTGGATTTAGCGGTAGCAGTTAATTCAGCTTATATAAAAGTTGGTCCAACTCGAGGTGAAAGAGTTTGTAAATATAATAGATTAATGAGAATTGAAGAAGAATTAAATGCAAAATAAAAAAGTAATTTTAATTGTCAGAGATGGATGGGGTTATTCAACTAACCCTTATGGTAACGCCATTATGGCAGCTAAAGTGCCAAATAATGATAAATATCTGTCTACATATCCAAGTGCTCTATTAAAATGCACTGGAAGAGAGGTGGGTAATCCAGATGGATCACAGGGTGGAAGTGAAGTCGGACATTTAACTTTGGGAGCGGGAAGAATTGTTTGGCAACCACAAGAATTAATTAATGTGGCAATTGAAAATGAAAGTTTTTTTAAAAACCCAGCCCTTTTAATGGCAATCGAAAATTGCAAAAAAAATAATTCTGCTTTACATTTAGCCGGACTTTTTTCTGATGCTGGAGTTCATTCTGACACTAAACAACTATATACCTTAATGAAAATGGCTAAAAATGAAGGTCTTAATAAAGTTTTTATTCATCTAGTTTTAGATGGTAGAGATGTTCCAGAAAAATCAGCCATTAAATATGCTGAAGATTTAAATAAAAAAATTAAAGAAATTGGAATTGGAAAAGTTGCCTCAATAATTGGAAGATATTACGCTATGGATCGAGATACTAATTGGGAAAGAACAAAAGCTGCTTATAATTTGTGGGTTAATGGAAAAGGATTTAAATCTAATGAAGTAATTGAAGCTATAAACCAAGCCTATGGTCGAGGAGATGAAACTGATTATTATGTTCAACCAATAGTAATAGAAGAAAATGACAAACCAGTGGCTTTAATTACAAATGAAGATTCATTAATTTGGTTTAACTTTAGGACTGATAGATCACGTCAAATTACCGCCATGTTTACTGGACAAGAAATGTGTCCAAAAGAATTTGAAGCAGAAATTAAACCATTTTGGGTATGTATGTCTAGATATGATGACAATTGGCAATTACCAGTCGCCTTTTTGCCACAAATGGTGGTAAATAATTTAGCTCAAGTTTTGGCTGATAATGGTAAAACTCAACTACGAATTGCAGAAACAGAAAAATATGCTCATGTAACTTTCTTTTTTAATTCTCAAGTAGAAAACCCAGTTAAAGGCGAAGAAAGAATTATGGTATCTAGTCCAAAAGTTCCCTCTTATGATTTAAAACCAGAAATGTCAGCTCCAGAAGTGACAGAAAAAGTTTTAGAAAATATTGGTAAATATGATTTTATTTTAATAAATTTTGCTAATGCTGATTTGGTTGGACATAGTGGTAAATTTGAAGCAATAGTAAAGGCTTGTGAAGTGGTTGATATGGAAGTTGGAAAAATAGTAGATAAAGCAATTGAAAATAATTATTTAGTAATTGTGGGAGCTGATCACGGTAATGCGGAACATAAACTTTATGAAAATGGAGAGGTTGATGTATCTCATGGGTTTGATCCAGTTAAATATTCTTTTATTGGAAGTAAAGAAAATATTGAAGGTATGGTTTTAAAAGATGGTGGGTTAAAAGATGTGGCTCCAACAATTTTGGAAATAATGGGAATTGAAAAACCAAAGGAAATGACAGGAGAAAGCCTAATTGCAAATGAATAAAATTAAAATATTAGCACCGGCGGGAAATTTTGAGTCGTTAATGGCGGCAGTAAATGCGGGAGCAGATGAAGTTTATTTTGGAATTGGGAATATGAATATGAGGGCAGCTGGAGCCAATAATTTTGAAATAACCGATCTGAAAGAGATTAGTAAAATTTGTAAAAAAGCCAAAGTAAAAACTTGGGTAACGATAAACACAGTCGTTTTTGATGAAGAAATTGAAGAGATAAAATTAATTTTAAAATCTATAAAACAGGCTAAAATTGATGGAATTATTGCTTCAGATTTAGCCGTAATTAAAGAAGCGAGAAAACAAAAAATTGAAGTTTGTGTTTCGACCCAAATGTCGGTGTCAAATCTAGAAACAATAAAATTTTTGAGTAAATGGATTGATAGAGTAGTTTTGGCTCGAGAATTAAATTTGGAACAAATTAAAAAGATAACCGAAGGGATTAAAAAACAAAAAATTAAAGGACCAGGGCGAAAATTGATTGAAATTGAAGTCTTTGGTCATGGAGCGATGTGTGTGGCGGTGTCGGGACGATGCCAAATGAGCTTATTTCATTATAATTTATCGGCTAATCGAGGGAAGTGTGTGCAAGTGTGTCGAAAAAAATATGAAGTGACCGATTTAGAAACTAAGAAAAAACTGGAAATTGATAATAATTTGGTGATGAGTCGAAGTGATTTATGTACAATCGGATTGTTAGAAAAATTAGTAGAAACGGGAATTACGACCATAAAAATTGAAGGACGAGCTCGATCGGCAGACTACGTCGATAAAGTAGTTAAGGTTTATAAAAAAGCTTTGAATTTAATTGCGGAAAATAACTATAAAAAACCGGAAATTATGAATTTAATGAAAGAACTAAAAACGGTCTTTAATCGAGGTTTTAGTAGTGGTTTTTATTTAGGGAGAACGACAGAAGAATGGGCTAAGGGAGAAAATAGTTTGGCCACAGAAACTAAGATTTTAATTGGTAAAATTGACCATTTTTACCCAAAAATTATGGTGGCTGAGAGTAAATTAACCACTAAAGAAAAGATCGAGGATTCGGACAAATATATTATAATTGGACAAAATAGTGGGGTAACTCGAGGTCAATTTAAGGACATTAAAATTGATGGCAATATTTTGACCTTTAAAGTCGGTAAAATAGTCAAAAATAATGATAAATTGTTTATCGTTAAAACCCCTCTATTTAGATAAATCTAGACATCTCCCCTTGAAGAAAGGGAGACATATTTTTATTTATCTCTTAAATAAAGTTGAGTAACGGCTTTGACTATGGTTCCACCAATGAGAGAAATTAAAATTACTGGATCGATATTGCTACTATTTAAGGTAAATTTATTAGCAGCTTGATAAACCATACCAACTGCCAAGACGGTTAACATAAACCAGAGAGCATTTCTGTCAGAAAGAGCCTCATGAAGACGCTCTCTTTCATCTTTTTTGATTTGAGACATAATGTGAACAAAATCAATTAAAAATAATCCAGTCCATATAATAGTAAAAATATTTTTAATATTTTGATTAATGGAGAATGAATTAATAATGGCGACGGGCAATAAAAAGCCAAAAATATAAGCCCAACCTTGCCAACAATTTGGGGTTAGTCCCCAACCAGTATATTTTCTTGGATTAAACCATTTTGGATTTCCGATCATAAGTTTGTAATTAATAATTAATAATTAATAATTAAGAATTTAATAAATAAATAAATCATCAATTGATGTTTTGAGAGCAACAGCCACATCATGGGCTAATTTTAATGAAGGATTGTATTTTCCTTGCTCTAGAAAAACAATCGTTTCGCGTCGAACTCCAACTAAATTGGCTAACTGATCTTGAGTTAGATTTAGTTTGGCTCGATATTCTTTAATTTTAGTTTGCATAGTTATTTACAAGGAATAGATGGGGCTGGAAAAGATGGGTGGCCATGTTCAATCCATTGACCACTTTGACAAACCCAGTTGTCTTCACCTGAAAATAAGCGAATAGTAAAAATACTTAAAAAGATAGCTAAAATAATAGCGAAGACAATAAATTTATTTTTATTTTGAGTAAATTTAATTTTGTTTTGAAAATTAAAAAAGAGACTATAGATAAGAATTAAAAGACAAGTGGAAAAAGCGAGAGTCATAGCAATTGGCTCATAACTAGGATTAAGATCTCGAAGGGCATATAGAACAAACATGGCTACAACAGAAATCCAAGAATAAATTTGAATAGCCCAAGTAGCTGATTTACCAGCCAGAGCGTAATCTCGTTCATCAGCGATAACTTCCTTAATTTGACGACGAAGAGCCATTAAAATAAGAGAACTGATGACTAGAGTAGCAATAGGAATTAGATAATTTTTGAAAATTATAGATTGACTAAAGATGATACTAATAGCCACAACTATAGCTAATTTGATTTTTTGATATTTTTTTAGAGTCATAATATATGTTAATTATTTCTAACCATATGTTAGAACTAGATAACATAATTGTCAAGGGAGTAATTTAATTCTGGTATAATTTTATCTATGCCTATTATTAAAATTAGTAAGAAATTTATTTCTAGTTTTTTAAAATTTGTATTGTTAACAGCCATAATTCATATAGGAGTATTGGTTTTTGAAGCGATTAAAAACGGCAATATTAAATATTTAAATTACTTTCAAATTTTAGGATTAAAAGATCTATTTCCAAGAATAATAAATGGAAAAATAAGTGATGTAATTTCAATATCGATAATGACAATAATTACAGGTACTTTTTTAACTTTGTCTTTATTAAAAAAAGAAAGAATTAAACAATTATAAATTATTCAAAATGGGAACCGTCACAGAATGGTTTGTTTTTAGATTTGCCACAACGACAAAGAGTGACTCGATTACGAGTTTCATAGGTGGAACCGTCGGCAGATTCAACGGGAACTCCCCCTTTGACACAAAGTGGACCATCTTCAGAAATACCAATTGAAGGATTTAATTTTGGTTCAATAGGTTGACCAGTTAATTTATCGACAGCAACCAAACGACCAGAAGGACAACAATAAGCCTCTTCAGTAGCAATTGCTTTAGCTTGAGGAAGGTTAGAATTTTGAGTTAAATTCCAAGTTCCACCGGCGCGATCACAAAAACCAGCTCCAGCGCATAAACTAGTATTATCTTTTAAAATTAAATCTGGGCCATCAATGCGATCAGCTTGATCTTCAAATTTTTCTTTAGCTTTTGGATTTTCAGTACCATCAAAATGACTAGTTTTATGGGAACCATCACAAAAAGGTTTGTTTTTAGAATTACCACAACGACAAAGATGGTACTCTTCGGGAGTTTCTAAAGTTTCACCTTGATTAGTTTTTAAAGGAAAACCTTGATCATCGTATTCAACGATATCTTTATTTAAAGGTAAATTATCAGAAACCACGTAAGGACCGTTTTGAGTAATTTTTATTTTAGGCATAACTGATTATACTCCTTACCACTTGACAGAGAATATTAATACCTGTACCATAGGTGTAGGTATGACAGAAATAATTAACTTCAAAAAAGCCCACAGCCATTTGGGTAAAATCATAAAAATGGTCGAAAATGGTGATTATTGCATTGATATTATGCAACAAAATTTAGCGGTAATAGGATTATTAAAATCGGCTCACCAAATGTTGATGGAGAATCATTTAAAAACTTGTTTTTCCAGCGCTATTAAAAGTGGCGATGAAAAAAGAAAAGAAGAAATGACTCAGGAAATATTGAGAGTCACTAAAATGTTTAATAAATAAAATGAAAAATAAATACAAAGTTGAGGGTATCCACTGCCCTAGCTGTGAAATACTAATTGAAGAAAAATTGGAAAAAGAAGACGGAATTAGTGGTGTCAAAGTAAATTTGGCAAAAAAAGAAGTGGAAATAGAATCGGACAGTGAAGTTGATTTAAAAGAACTTAATAAATTTTTTAAGAAAAATGGTTACAGATTTTTTGAGTTAAATGAAAAACCCTTTGTCCCGATAAATCGAGATATTTCCCTTAAAAAGGGCAATTCAAAATGGTGGTGGATACCAGCAGTAATAATAATTATTATATTTTTATTCTTAAATAAATTAGGATTGGCGGGGTTTTTAAAGATTAATAATAAAAGTTCATTATTAACCTTTTTTGTATTTGGAATTATTGCCGGATTTTCGAGTTGTGGAGCATTATTAAGCGGCATAATTATGTCTTATCCAAAAAGAACTTTGGAAATTTTAATAGGACGAATCGTCAGTTATACAATTTTAGGAGCGATTTTGGGAGTGATTGGACAAACTTTTTTTAGAACTGGATTGGTGAATTGGTTGGTCATAATAGTATCGATGGTAATGATAATTGTGGCCTTACAAATGCTGCAGGTTAAATGGGCTCAACGAATTAAAATAGCCTTACCAAAAGTGATTACTAAAAAAATAGTAACCAAAAAGTTGCCAATAATTATTGGTTTACTAACTGTCTTTTTACCTTGTGGTTTTACCTTATTAGCCGAAAGTGCGGCGATGATAAGTGGTGGATGGATAAAGGGATTGGAAATAATGTTGATGTTTGTCTTGGGAAGTAGTATTCCGTTATTTTTGATTGGATTATCGAGTGAAAAATTGTTTAAGAATCAAAAAATGATGGGGTTATTAATCTTATTTTTTATGTTGTTTAATTTAAATTTGCAATTTGGAATAATAAAATCCCCCTCTTATCCCCTTTTGACGAAAGGGGGAAGTGGAAACACTTCCAGTGAAAATACTCAAATAATAAAAGCTAGTTATACTCGATTTGGAGGAATTGATCCAAACCCAATCGTGGTTAAAGTTGGCCAAAAAGTCAGAATTGAACTTGAAATTAAAGAAAGTGAAACTGGATGTATGGCGACAATTATGTTGCCAAAATTATTTCCTCAAATTCAAACTTTAGTTAAAGGAAAAACTTTAATAATGGAATTTACACCAGATAAAGTTGGTAGTTATCAATTTACTTGTGCGATGGGAATTCCCCATCAAGGAGTAGTCAATGTTATTAAATAAAATAAATAGCTTTTTAGCTATATCTTTAATTATTATTTTTACAATAATTGGAATTGGTTTTGGTTATTGGTTAACTCCAGAATACCAATTGTCGATGTACGACAAAACCAAAATGGATTTAGGTCAAGCTGATAGATGGTTTGATTTACGATATATAAATGCCATGATTTCTCATCATCGAGGAGCAGTTTTAATGGCCGAAAAAGTGGCTTCTCAAACAAAAAGACAAGAAATAAAAGATTTAACTGTGGAAATTCTTAAAAATGAACCAATAGCAATTGATGAATTGTATAAATGGAAAAAAGATTGGTATAACGATTCTAGAAAAGTATCTGATCCAATAATTCCTAATTTTGGCAGTTATGATGAAAAATATGATCTTAGATTTTTAAACGCCCTAATTTCTCATCATCAAGCCGGAATTGTAATGGTTAAAGAAGCTAGATTAAAATCTAATCGAACAGAAATTTTGAATAATGTTGATGCGGTCGAACTTTTCTTAACTAATAGTCTTAAAACTTTAACTGAGTGGCGTAAAACTTGGTATCAAATTTAATATGACTAAAACAGAAACTCTAAAAATTAAAGGAATGCATTGTGCTAGTTGTGCCTCTATTATTGAAAGTAAATTGTCAAAACTTGATGGGGTTAAATCGATTGGAGTTAATTTTGCGACGGAAACTGCCAAAGTTCAGTATCAAGAAAATGAAATTAATCCAGAAATTATGAACCAAAGTATTTCTAAACTAGGATATAGTTTTGAAATATCGGAAAATCATGAACATCACCAAGATGGTAATCAAAATCAAGATAAGGTTCAATTTGTGTTACCAATTTCTTTGTTTGTATTTTTAGTTATGCTTTGGGATATTGCGGCGAAATCTTTTTCTTTTATTCCCAATCTGCCAATTCCAATGGAATTTTTGAATTTAATATTTTTAATATTATCGACAGTAGTTATTTTTTGGATTGGAAAACCATTTTTACAAGGAGTTTTAAGATTTTTTAAATTTGGAGTGGCTAATATGGACACATTGATTGGAATTGGAACCGGAGTGGCTTATATTTACAGTGCAATTATTACCCTTTTACCTCAAGTAAGAAATTATCTTCATTTGCCTTCAGAAACTTATTTTGATGTCACAATTGTAGTGATTGGTTTTATAACTTTGGGTAAATATTTAGAAAGTAATTCTAAACAAAAAACTGGAGAAACAATAAAAAAACTTTTGGGGCTTCAAGCTAAGACAGCCTTAGTTTTACGAAATGGAAAAGAAATTGAAATACCAATTTCAGAAGTTAAAATTGGTGATTTAATAATAATTAAACCAGGGGCAAAAATTCCAGTTGATGGAATTATAACTAAAGGGAATAGTTCAATTGATGAATCGATGGTAAGTGGTGAACCATTACCAGTCGATAAAAAAATAGGTGATGAAGTAATTGGCGCCACAATTAATAAGCAAGGTAGTTTTTTGTTTAAAGCGACTAAAATCGGAACCGATACAGTACTTTCTCAAATTATAAAAATTGTGGAAGAAGCCCAAGGTTCTAAGGCGCCAATTCAAGCTTTGGCCGATAAAATATCAGCCGTTTTTGTGCCAATTGTTTTAATAATTGCAGTACTATCTTTTATTTTATGGTTAATTTTAGGAATACCAAATTTTGGTTTTTCAACTAGTTTATCTTTTGCTTTGTTGTCTTTTGTGGGAGTGTTGGTAATCGCCTGCCCTTGCGCCTTAGGATTGGCTACCCCAACAGCCATAATTGTTGGAGTTGGTAAGGGTGCAGAAAATGGAATTTTAATAAAAAATGCTGAAAGTTTGGAAAAATTATCTCAAATAGATGTAGTAGTAATGGATAAAACTGGGACAATCACTAAAGGTCAACCACAAGTTACAGATATTATTTCTTTGGATAAAAATTATGATGAAAAAGAAATTTTAAAATATGCGGCCTCGGTAGAAAAATTGTCGGAACATCCGTTGGCTCAAACCATTGTAAACAAAGCTGAATCTTTAAAAATTAAATTAATAGATTGTCAAAATTTTATGTCTAAGGAAGGAGTTGGAGTAACAGGCAAAATTAATAAAAAAATAGTTTCTGTTCATAAATTGAATGAAGTTGATGAATTAATTAATCAGGGAAAGACAGTGGTAGCGGTGGATATAAATAATAAAATAGTCGGTAAAATTGCCTTAAGTGACACAATTAAAGATGAAGCAGTGGAAGCAATAAAAAGAATTCACCAACAAGGAATTAAAGTAATAATGCTAACTGGTGATAACCAAAAATCGGCAGAATTTATTGCTAAACAAGTTGGAATTGATGAAGTTATGGCCGAAGTTTTACCTTGGCAAAAAGCTGATAAAATTAAAAACTTACAAAGTCTTAACCAAAAAGTAGCCATGGTTGGTGATGGAATTAATGATGCTCCGGCTTTAGTTCAAGCTGATGTAGGAATCGCGATGGCAACAGGAACAGATATTGCAATTGAATCAGCTGGAATTACTATACTTCATGGTGATATTCAAAAAATTTCTCAAACTATAAAACTGGCAAGATTAACAATGAAAACAGTAAAGCAAAATTTGTTCTGGGCATTTATTTACAACATTATTGGAATTCCAATTGCTTCAGGAATTTTATATCCATTTTTAGGAATTGTTTTGAATCCTATTTTTGCAGGATTAGCCATGTCGTTTAGTAGTGTGTCGGTGGTAACCAATTCGTTGAGATTGAAAAATAAAAAATTAAACTAAGATTTAGTTTTCGAAAATGAAGATTTCGCGGGAGACGGTTTGATCTGGACGATAGTAGACAATAGAATTTCTTTCAGTTAATTGGAGATTTAAAATTTCAAGATTTTTAGGAGTTAAATATTTTTCTGGAAGATATGGTTTTTGAGAAAAACCAAGTTGTTTAATTCTGTCTAAAAGAGATAAATATAAGAAATCAGCTTTATGTTTATAAACTGGAAAAACAATGACGATAACACCATCGCGTTTAACAATTTTTTTGAATTCCATGAAAGCTTTAAAATACAAACCTTCAAGACGTTTAACTTCTTGTTGAATTTGAGTAAGTCTAAATTTTTTGGAATCAGCTGAACCTAAAAATGGTTCAGTAACAATGGCATCGATAGATTTATCTTCAATAATGCTAGATATTTTAGTAACGTCGCATTCAAGGACGTTAACATTAAAAGTAGGTTTATTGAGATTTGGATAATTTTCAAACAACCAAGCAATGTTGGCATTAGTGTCAGTAATAGCTTTAAAACTGATATCACTACCAGTGATTTTTTTGAAATCTAACAAAATCATTTCTTCCAAAACAGTACCACTACCGCAAAAAGGATCTAAAAGAATTTGATCACTAGTTTTGTTAGTTAAGTTAATCATCATTTTGGCTAACTTAGGTGGAATCATTCCAGATTTTGGATCACGGTTTGGACGACCATAATCTCGGAAACTGTAACTTTCGTAATCTTGAATAGAAATAGTTTTACCAATGTAAACAGTGTCTCGACCAATAGCTAAATTAATTTCAAAACCTTGGGTAAGTAATTCGTTTTTATCAACTGAAACAGTGGAAAGAATTCTTTCTTTTAAAGGTATAAATCCAGTTTTAATACCATAAGTTTTTAATTCATCACGAAGATCACGACAAAAAGTTGGGGCTAAATACCAAGAATAATTTAAATCTTTGAAACGACAACCAGCTCCATAAACACTTAAACCAAAAGAAGGATGCTTGGCATCTTTGTTAACAAAAAAATCAATAAAGTCATAATTAACGACTTGGTCGATTCTTTTATTAAAAAATTCAGTTAAGGAAATAGTTTTAAAAATTTTGACTAATTTAGAAGCACTACCAAAAATATTAAAATCGAGGTCTTTTTCAAATTCAGTGGTCGATTCAATAACTAAAGTTTCTTGAGAAGATTCAATTAATTTAAAATCGATGCCATGAGAAAACAGGACGTTAATAATCTCAACTTTGCAGAGAGAGTGATTGTTTCCGAGAATAAAACAGTATTGAAATTTGTTTTCCATAGCAAATGATTATATCAGGTATTAGGTTTAAAAGTTTTGACACAACTCCATGCGGTTTTCAGCTAGCCAAAATTTGCGAGAAGGATTCAATTCTTCAATAAATTCTGGATTATGACTAACGATAATCATGGCGCCTTTGTAAAATTTTAGAGCTTCGAGAATTAAACGTTGAGACAAAACATCAAGATAAGTAGTTGGTTCATCTAAAATTAATAAATTATAGTTTTTGGCGAGTAGGGTGGCGATGGAAAGACGAGTTTTTTCACCTCCGGAAAGAGTGGCCACTTTTTGAAAAACTTTTTGGCCAGGAAAAAGAAAACGACCAAGCAAACAACGAAGTTGAGGTTCGGCCATTTCACATTTGTCTCGAACAGTATCTAAAAGATTTTTCTCCATATCGAAAGTTTCAAATTCTTGAGAATAATAGCCAATTTTTATTTTGTCATCTTTATAAAGTTCTCCACTATCGGCAGTAATCATATCCATAAAAATTTTAATTAAAGTACTTTTACCAGCTCCATTTTGACCCATTAGAGCAATTCTTTCACCACGTTTAATATTAAAATCGATATCAACTAAAACTTTTTTATCGCCATAAGCTTTACATAAACCTTCACCCATTAAAGCCACTTCCCCTATCCAAGCTGGTTCAGGTAGTTGAATAACAATTCTTTTGGCAGCTGGTGGCATTTCTGGAAGAGCTTCTTCGAGTCTTTCAATTCTTCTAGCAAAATTAAGTTTTTGACGAACACCTTTTTCAGAACGATTACCAGCAATTTTTACTAAACCTTTTTTCATATCGATAATTTTTCGTTCTTGAGTATGAATTTGATGAACTAAAAGAGTTTCTCGGTCACCTTTTAGAGTGACATAGTTGGTGTAATTACCGTTATATTCTTCAATTAATTTAGTATTTTTATTAACTTCAATAATTTTATCGATGTTTTTGTCGAGTAAGTTTAAATCGTGAGAAATAATAATTAGGGTTTTGGCGTAACGACCTAAAAAATTCATCATCCATTTTTTACCTTCAATATCTAAAAAGTTGGTTGGTTCATCTAAGAGTAGAATTTCTGGTTCAAAAATTAAAGCTCGAGCAATGGCGAGTTTAGTTTTTTGACCACCACTGAGAACTTGAGGTTTACCTTCGAGAGATAAACGAACTAATTCTAATTTAGATAACATTTTTAATAATTCGTAATCTTGTTTTTCGTAATAAGGATCTAGATAATCGCGAATTGATTCGGCTTTTTCCATTAAGGCATCTCGTTTGACTTCTTGAGGAACCGACATAATGTCGCCGACAACTTCTAATTTGCCATCATCAATTAAATCTTCACCTGTAATTAATTTAAAAAGAGTCGATTTACCACAACCGTTGGCACCAACTACCCCAACTTTACTGTTTTTGGCAATAAAAAAATTAGCACCCTCAAAGATGTTTTCTTTTCCGTAAGAATAAAAAATATTTTTAGCTAAGATCATTTAATGGCAGCAGCGATGACTTGAACCACACCCTTATCGAGAGGACTTGGCAAAATATTATCAACAGATAAATCGGTATCGGAAACATAAGCGGCTAAAGCTTTAGCAGCGGCAATTTTCATATCGTCAGTAATTTTAGAAACATGATGATCGAGAGCACCACGAAAAACTCCAGGGAAAGCGAGAACATTATTTATTTGATTTGGAAAATCACTACGACCAGTGCCAACGATAAAAGCACCCGATTCTTTGGCTAAATTAGGATCAATTTCAGCAACTGGATTGGCGAGAGCAAAAATAATTGGTTTATCAGCCATAGATTTAACCATGTCTGGAGTGACTAAATTTGGTTTACTGACTCCAATAAAAACATCTTGACCTTTAATAACGGTGGCTAAATCGCCTTCAATATTTTCGGGATTAATAAATTCAAGGTAAGACTTTTTAATGTCGTCGAGATTTGGTCGTTTTTTACAAAGACAACCTTGAGAATCGACCATTAAAATAAATTTAAAACCGTAAAGATTGAGCAATTTAGCAATAGCACTACCAGCGGCGCCGGCACCATTGATGATAATTTTGGTAGTAGCAACCTCTTTTTTGGCTAATTTTAGAGCGTTAATTAAAGCAGCTAAAACAACAATGGCAGTGCCATGTTGATCGTCGTGCATAACGGGAATATTTAAAATTTCTTTTAATTTTTCTTCAATATAAAAACATTTTGGAGCATTAAAATCTTCTAAATTAATGCCACCAAAACCAGGGGCGATATTTTTAACGATGTTAATAATTTCGTCTGGGTCTTGAGTATCGAGAACAATTGGAAAAGCATCGATATTGGCAAATTCTTTAAAAAGCAAAGCTTTACCTTCCATAACTGGAAGAGCACCATAAGGACCGATATTACCTAAACCCAAAACAGCGGAACCATCAGAAACAACGGCGACAGTATTGCCTTTAATTGAGTACTCAGAGGCTAATTCAGGTTGGGTAGCTAATAAAAGTGAGACTGCCGCCACCCCAGGGGTATAGGCAACACTGAGGTCTTCTTTGGAGTTGATTTGACCAAATTTACTGGCAACAGAAATCTTACCGTGATGTTGTTTATGCTTTTCAAGCGACATTTGTGAATAATCCATGGCTACATTATACCAAGAGATTAGCTAGGTTATTTTCTAAGAATAAAATTCTTAACCGAAAATCTAGTCGGATGATAATATTTCTCTGATTCTAACTTTAGTTTCTCTTCCAAACCAATAATTAAAACTGTTTCTAAAAATTTATTAGATTCATTGGGCATTTTTTCTTGATAAGTTTTTATGAGATTATTAAAGCTATATTTACTATGATGCGCTAATCTTTTGTTAGGATTAATTCTAATATCTTTTGCATAATTATTTATGGTTAATTGATTAACCATAAAATCTTCCAATAAACAAAGATTAATTGATATTAGATCATTGGGAATTGATCCCTCTCTAACTTCAATTATTTTTGGAAGATCATAAAATTTTCTAATTTTTTTCAAAAAAGATTTAGAATTTGTGAAAAAATCAAAGGTTCTAGTTAAGTCTTTATAATGAATACTGTCTGGTTTTGATAAAAATTCACTGGTAAATTTAGTTATTGTTTTGGGGTTTAAATAAACCAGTTCTGGAACAATAGTTTCTAATCTTTGACGAATTAAGTTATTTTCTTTTGAAGAAATTTTTCTTAGAAGTAATTCTGTTGATTCAAGAGTTAAATGATTCAAAATATAATCAAGACTTTTTTCTTCAAAATCTTTATTAAGAGTTTTTCTGTAAAGATGTCTAGTTAAAAAATTAGAAAATAAAGAAGAATCTTTATCGGCAAGATTATTCCAAAATCGATTTAATATCCAACTTTGAACAGTTGGAAGATCTTTAAAAATAACTGTTGATCTGTCACCAAAAATATAAGATAAACCAATACTGGAAGAAGGATCGTTGATAACTTCGTCGGAAATTAAATCTTTTGATTGAGAAACATAGTCAACTAATGAAGGAGGTAATCTGTCTCCATATTTACCTTTGCCAATAATTTCACATAAAGAACAAATTTTTTCAGGATCGGAATCTTGTTTAATGGTTTCATCTAAAACGGTTGATATTTGATTTTGGGTTAGAGAATCAACAAAAAGATGGGGAATAAAATCAAAATTTCTTTTTATTAAAAAATTAACATCTTCATCATTAAAAGCAGTTTCTTTTTCACCAAGATTGTTTAGATATATCTTTGATTTTTTGGTTAATTCTCTAAATCTTTTTTCTTCTTCGATTTCATTATCAATTAAAACTTGAGAGTTATCTTCAATTTTTTTAGAAAAATTTGAAGGTGTTTGTCTCTTAATATTGTCTGATATTAATGGTTGAACAGATTCTCTCTCGATGTTCATAATTAACAGATTATACCTTAGTTACTGGCTTTATAGACACAATCGCCAAGATTTACTGGGCGAGAAACTCGAAGACCAACCTTTTGTCCAGAAAAAGCAGCTCTAACTTCTTCATTATCTTTTTCCATTGAACCAATTTGTTGCATTAAACCGCTACCAAATTCCCCAATTCTGACATAATCACCTTCTTTAATACTTTCTTCAGTATTTATCTTAAAAATGGCGAGGTGAGTTTCGTCTGAATAATCGATTATTTTACCGACTTTTATAAAATCCATAGGCTTAAATACTTAAAAAAAATCTTAATCTGTTCTAAGTCAATGATATCACGAGCAAAAAAATCCAATTTTCCCGTCTTTATAACTCTAAATCTGGACAATCTGAGTTACATCATCTTTAACCCAAATATATTGTTGGTTAGTTATTGGTACTATTTTTAAACCTTCGGTATAAATTTGATCAAAACCATTTTTAAACCTTTCTTTAAAATATTCGCTACCCCAATGAGGTAATATGGTCATATCAATTATTTTCAAACCATTTTTTACTATTTCAGAATCTTTAATTCCTTCATCGACTTTTGTACATAAATCAATTCTGTCTCCAAATATTTTTGAACCAGCGCTGGAACCAATAAAAATAACTTCTTCTATTTTATTTTTTATGATTTGATTACAACCAGTTTTTAACAACTGATTCATTAAATGAAAAACACTCCCACCAGTAAAATATATTATTTGTTTATTTTCTAATTTATTTTCAACTTCTTCCTTTTTCATTCCCGTAATCGAAAATTCATCAACATTAAAACCGAGTTCGATAAACTTATCTTTTTCATCTCTTACCCAAAAATGATCACCTGGTTTGGCTTCAGCGGCAGTATTTATAAAAGCGACATTATATTCCTTTGGACTTTTTGGTAATTTGCTAGCAATATCCATTAAAACCTTGTCTCCAGAAGAGCTTAAAAAAAGTTGTTTCATAGTCTATTTTATCAGTACTAGTTTTAAATTATTCAAAAAATATATTACGTTGCGGAACATGTGGGTCTGGGATTAATCTGTTTTTGTAAGACAATCTTATTTATTAAGAAATTGTTCATATTCCCTATTAATCATGAAATTCGTATAACCTTCACTTTTGCTTATTGTAATATTTTCTTTTTTAATTTGTTTAATATCATTAAATTTTAATGCAATTTCACCAGCATTCTTTTCATTACTTGAAACAATAGTTAATTGTATATTATCTTTAAGATTTTCTTTTAATAATTTTAAAAGATACTCATCTTGAGCTCTCCAACCAATAATCAAGATTCTATCAATCATCGGAAGATTAGTATTCAACATACTTATATGAGATTCAGGACAAATATATTCCGCCTTTGATGCAATTGGTATTGCTATTGCAGGTAGGTAATATGACCAAATTCCCCCAAGTGAACCATCTGTATATTCTCTATATTTATTTAAGTCAAAATCTTCACTACTGTAATCAAAATTATTCATTATAATCGGATATATTTCATGATTTTTATACTCTTTGTTTAATTCTTGTCCTTTACTAATAAAATATTCATAAACATTATTTTTACTAATTTCTACTATAGGAGTAAATCTCCAATTATGAGCACCATGTATTTTAATAACTTTTATATCACCTGAAATATAACTATCAATTTGTTTATTATTATTTATATAATTGATGTTTTTTTCAAATAAGGTATCGTAGTTAAAATTCACAACAACTGCTTTACCAGCTATTTTTTCTGTTTGATCTATTAAGTGACGATGATTATTAGTGTGGTTATAAAAATGATAAGAAACTTTACTAAGTAGTTCAGCTAAATAAAAACGAAGAGCAATTATTTGAGGATAGCTTTTTTCGGGATATTTTATTTCCTCTTCTGATAAATATTTTTCAAAATCAAAAGGAATATTACTATCAACTATATTTATTATGGTTGATGCAAGAGATTTTACGTCATCATATTTCCCAATTATCCTAGAAAACCTAGAAACATCAAAAATATTGTTAGTTAATGGTGGACGCCACATCTTAAGAGTCTGTTGATCACCTAGTTCGTAACGTTCAATTTTAATTGAATCATAAGAAGCTCCTGCTCCTAAAATTATTAGTGGATATGGCATAGTTCTATATTAATTTCGATCTTTTTCATAGCTGCGGAGCATGTAGGTCTGGCACCATTCTGTCCTTATAATTAAATTATTATTCTTTAAGATTAGGCTGGTTTTCCACCTTTTTTAATGTCAAGTAGAGCCTTCTGGAGTCTAGTCCCAGCATTCCAAGATAATTCGTCTCCTTCGTACTCGCATCTGTATAGTCCTTGAAGGTTTGATGGGACTTTTATTCTTTTATCCCAAACCAAAATTACTTTTTCATTATAAAGTACGAATGCTGCTCCTATCTCAATTAAAACATTTTGATTTATCATAAATTCATTTTTATCATCTTTCTGTTCAGAATCTGCAGTTACACTAATAACTGCAGCACCACATTCTCTCATTTGAGAAAGTACCTTTTGTGTGACGGGTTTAGCAGTAGTCTCCTGTTCCTCGGCAACGATCGGTTCAAACTCTCCTAGTTGTAACATCACTTTTATTTGCTCCAAAATTGATTTGTTGTGTCCGTGAGCAATGAATACTTTTTTATTTACCTCAGATTTTATCTCTTTAACTAGTGGATCTAGAATTAAGGGTTGCTCCATTTCTTCCGTAGGGGCTTGCTCAGGGAGTTCATTTGCTGTTATTGAAACAGGTTCCTTGATACCTACTATTGTTTTAGAAAGTTGAACATATAAATTACCGGTTATATTTACTAAAATTCCCACGTAATTCCCGTTATTTTTAAGGATTCCAAGAGCCTCTTTTGCCCTTTCGGAAGGAATACCCATACTTATAAGAACATTCACCGCAATATCATCTCTGGGAAATTTATTGCGATCATATTTCTCATAAAAAATTTTTAAAATCTTTGGGTTTAAGGCAGCTTTTATTAGATTATCCTTATCTTCGTTTTCCTCGGTGGGCATTATTATTTTACGACCTAATTCTGTTAATCCAATTTCTTTGGCATTATAACCACCAGTTGTCAATCCATAGGCTGCGGATGCACCAGTAAGATATCGCCAATCAGAACTTGTTGGAGATCTATTTATTGCGCCAGCAATATCTAAAGGATTTGCCGATCTAGCAGCAAAATTATCAACCAAAGCTTTTGCTATGACCAAAGACTCTTTTAGTGTCATTCGCGGAAAGTCGGTTTGGGATAAAACTGAAAATTTTTTAGATTTTGTTTGTTCTGTCATCATATGAACATTATAAACACGTACTCTTTAAGTTGTCAAGTGTTTAATTTGTCCGTCCATTGATCAAATATTCATAACCATAATTATTTTGGGATGAATCAACCTTTTTAATTATTGACTAATACCGTAAATTCCATAAAAATTGTATGGATCGTAAAATATTCAACAACAGATTAAGGATCATTTGATGTGAATATATGGTTATATAGAATACCAACGTTCGGCGGAAGGAGTATCTGTTTCACTTTTGGTTATTTGAAATATCGTTCAAGCATTTTTTGAATACTTTTAAAATCCCAACCTGATTTTAAATAAACTTCTCTTCTTTTAGCATCAATTCTATTTAAAAAAGCTTCGTAGTGAATCAATTTGTAAGGAATAAATGGCTTAGTGGCTTTATTTAATCCTTTATTATGTCTTTCAAATCTTTTTCTTAAATCTGAAGTATAGCCAATATACAAACTGTTATTTTTAAGACTTTTAAGAATATAGGTGTAATAAAACACACTTAATTATAGAATATAATTCTAGATTTTGGGAAGAATGGTGGGGACGTTTGAATATGGGAAGGCGGGACGTAATAAATTTCTTTTAGAAATTTAAACGTTCCAGCAACGTAAAAAAATCCGCAAAAAGCGGATTTTGTGTACGTTGCGGAAGGGATGGGAGTCGAACCCACATGCCATTTCTGACGCAGGTTTAGCAAACCTGTTCCTTACCATTCGGAGCACCCTTCCAGATTGAATAATTAAAAAAATTATTACCTTGTATTTTAACATTCAGAAACGTAATAAATTCTTTGAATTTAAACGTTCCTTTTTGCTTCGCAAGTATATCAAATTTTTCCAAAATGCTTTATCATTAGTTTAATGGAAAACAATAAAAAAGATGCCTTTTTAGATTTAAATGAAGAAAAAACTTTATTTGAATGGGAAGCACCGGAAAGATCTTTTCAAAAACGAAATAAAGATTTCTGGATTACGGCCATTGCTATCTTGGTTTTATTTTCAGTAGTTTTGTTTTTTATCGAAGAATTTTTCTTAATTGTAGCCTTAACATCGGTATTATTTTTATATTATGTGTTATCAACTGTCCCACCACAACAAATTAAAAATAAGATAACTAATCGTTATGTTTATTTTGGAGAAGCTAAATATCTTTGGGAAGATTTGGAAAGTTTTTATTTTAAAAAAAATATGAGTAGTGATATGGTCTTGATTGAAACTAAACTAAGAATTCCAAGACAAGTGTCTATGGTGATAAATATTGAAGATCAAGAGAAAATTAAAACAGTTTTGCTTAAAAAAATTCCAATGATTGAATACATTCCTAATTTTGTCGATAAACTAACTAAGTGGGTCGGAAATATGTTCCCTTTGGAAAAACGGGAAAAATAGACTTTTTTTGGTATAATCATCTGTACTTATTTGCGCTCATAGTTTAATGGATAGAATAGCGGTTTGCGGAACCGTTGATCTGGGTTCGAT
>Ga0209429_10000449_pt1 | contig 27830 bp, 23 predicted proteins | sample BarGraNGADG00212_3_FD_184493 | JGI IMG/M metagenome (GOLD analysis project Ga0209429, IMG submission 184493) | Arctic peat soil microbial communities from Barrow, Alaska - Barrow Graham LP Ref core NGADG0004-212 (SPAdes) (version 2) | ecosystem: Environmental > Terrestrial > Soil > Wetlands >...
GATTTCACTTCTACTGACATTCCCATGTGGACGGCCAGGTTAAAAGGTGTTGATAAACTTAAAAGGATTCATTATTCTGACAAACCGGATGATACAAGGAGGTTCTTCTGGCTATATTACAAACCGCTTATAAAAGGAATATTTACCGATTACTACAATTCTATAAACACAAAATAAGGACATTACGCATTTAAAATCAAAGTACAGGCTTCTCTTGCCTGTACTTTTTTATGCTATTACTGTTATTAAATTTATTCTTATTGAAATAAGATGAAGCTATCAATTATTCAGCCCGATATAATCTGGCATGATAAATATGCAAATTTTATTAATCTTGAGAAGTTGATTTTATCAATTGACTATCCTTCTGATATTATTATCCTACCGGAAATGTTTAATACCGGGTTTTCCATGAATCCTGAACTGTTATGTGAATCACCCCGGTCAATAACCTATGATTGGATGATTAATATCTCTGAAAAGATCAATGCAGCTATTTGTGGCAGTTACATAGTTAAGGAAAACAATTGTTATTTTAACAGATGGTTCTTTGTAACGCCGGAAAAGAAATCGTGGCAATACGATAAACGCCATCTTTTCACAATGGCCAACGAAAATGATATTTTTTCTCCTGGGAATGGAAAGCTTGTATTCAGTTTCAGGGGAGTAAGAATCATGGCAGTTGTCTGTTATGACCTTCGTTTCCCTGTATGGTGCCGGAACAGGAATGATTATGACTTGCTGATTAATTCGGCTAACTGGCCTGAAAAAAGGAGGGATGTATGGATTACTCTTCTGAAGGCAAGAGCAATTGAAAATCAATGTTTTGTAGCGGGTTCCAATAGGATCGGTAATGACGGTGAAGGAATTAAATATTGCGGTGATTCTTTGATCTTTGATCCACGCGGTAATATAATTGCATCAGCAGATAATAACAAAGAGTCCTTTGCCAACGGTGAAATATCTATGAACGAATTATCTGATTTTCGCAAAAAGTTTCCGGTACTCAATGATGCTGATGATTTTACAATAGACCTCTAAATTAGCCTTCTAACCTTCTACATTCCTCCTCAATGCATTATAAAGAATTACAACCGGGTGTATTGCTGTTCGCCCTGTACCGTCTTTAATATGATGCCTGCAGCTTGTTCCGGGAGCTGCTATTATGGTTTCAGGTTCAGATTCTCTGATTGCAGGGAATAATATGATTTCACCGATCTTGTTTGACAACTCAAAATGCTCCTTTTCATATCCGAAAGCACCTGCCATTCCACAACATCCCGACGGTATCTCTCTGACTGAATAATTCACCGGTATAGAGAGCATTTCTATTGACGGATCTGAAGAGGATATAGCTTTCTGCTGACAATGAGCATGCAGTAGTATCTCCATTTTATCTTCTCTGAAAGATTCCTGTTTAATTCTTCCTTCCCTGAATTCCTTTGCAATAAACTCATCTATCAGATAACAATGGGGTGAAATCTTTTCAGCAGCTTCTCTTAAATCTTTTCCTGCAAGCTCCGGATATTCATCCCTGAAACTTAAAATTGCTGAAGGTTCAATTCCAATTAACGGCAGATCCTTATTAATAATAGGGTAGAAAACCTGAATGTTTTTCATGATGATACTCCGCGCCTTCCTCAATAAGCCCTTTGAAATAAATGTTCGGGCACTGATTTCATGTTTGTTAACCACGACACTGTAACCTAATGAAGTCAGTAACTTTATGGCAGCAATACCCGTTTCTGTGTCATTATAATTTGTGAACTCATCAACAAATAGGCAAACAGATCCGATAGGTTCAGATGGATTATAATTTTTCAGGTTTTTTCTGATCCAATTTTTGAGAGTTATACTATATAATAAAGGTATGGAACGATTTGAACCAAAACCAATCGTTTTTTTCAGGATACCTGAAGTAAAATTGTTACCGGCAAAAAAATTGAAAATCCGGGGAAATAACGAACCTATTTTGTTAATTGTTGATATATATGCAATTAGCCGGGTTCTTAAAGATATTCCATGCCTGTCGTTCCAGTGCTGAAGAAATTCAAATTTCAACTTTGCAACATCAACCCCCGACGGACATTCCGATTTGCATCCTTTACATGCAAGACACAAATCAAGTATTTCAAAAATCTCTTTATGGTCCCAATTGTTGTTTTCATCCCGCCCAAGGAACTCCCTCAGGATATTTGCCCTTGCCCTGGTGCAGTCTTTTTCATCTCCTGTTGCCATAAAGCTTGGACACATGGTACCTCCGATTAAAGAAGATTTGCGGCAGTCGCCTGAGCCATTGCATTTTTCAGCAGCCCTTATTATCCCGTCAGTTGATGAAAAATCAAAATAAGTTTCAATCTCTTTGGTCAAATCACCAGGGTTGTATCTCAGAAAGGTATTCATTGGAAGTGTTTCTGTTATTTTCCCCGGATTAAGAATATTTTCATGATCCCAGCATTTCTTAATTTCCCTTAGTAGCCCGTAGTTGTTTTCACCGAGTATAATTGGGATAAATTCTCCTCTTAATCTTCCGTCGCCATGCTCTCCGCTCATAGATCCTCTGTACTTTTTGACCAGTCTGGCGGTCTCCAGTCCAATGGTTCTGAAAAGAACAACGTCTGCAGGGTCTTTAAGGTTAAGGACAGGCCTGATATGTAACTCCCCGGTACCAATATGTGCATGATAAACAACCTCTTTCCCGTAAATAGCCAGCATCTTCTCAAATTCTTCAATATAAGCGGGCATCTGTTCTACATTTACTGCAGTGTCTTCAATAAGTGAAACAGGTTTTGAATCTCCTTTCATGTTGGCGAGCACCCCAAGACCTGCTTTTCTCAGATCCCAGACTCTTGAAATATCTTTCCCCCTTATAACAGGAAACGCGTAACCGTAACCTGATGACTTAAGCTCATTAATTAATTCGGACGAATCTCTTTCAATATCATCCGCTTCTTTCCTGACGAGTTCTACAATTACAATGGACCCAGGCTTTCCCTGAAGAAAAAACCGGTTTCTTCTCTGGCTGATATTATCCTCTGTAAGTTCAAGAATTCTGTCATCCATCATCTCAACAGCTGAAGGTTTATACTTTAATGCAATCAGATTTGCTTTAAAGGCATCATTCCTGTTTTTCAAATGAATGCAAACAAGGGCTTTGTTGGGTGGTGGAACATTAACAAGATTCAGCTTAATCTCTGTTGTTACGGCCAGAGTTCCTTCAGAACCGGCTAATAGTTTACAGAAATTAAATTTTTTATCACTTCTTTCATCAAAAATCTCAGAGTCAAGCAATAGGTCTAATGCATAACCCGTATTTCTTCGGGGTATTCGTGGGTCGGGATAATTCTCACTTATACTTTTCCTGTTAGATGGATTTTTAAGCAACACATTTATGTTGCTGTAAATGGCTCCTTCAAGGCTATTCAGGTTACATTTTTCTTTGAATGTTTCCTTATCGACCGGACCAAAAGTTGCTGAACTGCCATCACTTAATAATGTCTTCAGCTCAATTATGTGATCTCTGGTAGATCCATAAATGACAGAATGTGAGCCGCATGCATTATTACCAACCATACCTCCAAGGTTACACCTGTTCGAAGTGGATGTTTCAGGACCGAAAAACAGACCTGTTTCCCGAAGCTTAAGATTCAGTTCATCAAGCACAACACCCGGTTCTACTCTTACCCATTTTTCCTCTTTATTGATCTCAAGAATACGGTTCATATACTTTGAGATGTCAACGATTATCCCTGAGCTTACAACTTGTCCTGCAAGTGAAGTTCCTGCAGCTCTGAGAGTTACTCCCGTCTTGTTCTTAGCTGCAAACAGTAATATTTTTTTTAAATCATTCTCTCCTCTCGGCCATATAACAGCAACGGGCAGTTCTTTATAAACAGATGCATCAGTAGAATAAATAGTTCTGGTTATCAAATCATATTTTAAATCACCATCAAGATTTTTGCCAAGTTCATCTAACCTGGATATAAATGTATCTTTTACCATATAGTTAAATAATTCTGCGAATTTATGAAAATGATTTGATCATGATTTTGATGTTGCATTTTATATAATAATATTTACAAAAAAAACGATAATCCTGATAATAATCATGTAAAACAAAGTTTTAAAATCGAACTTTTTTTCGTACATTTAGAAAAAATTTTCGAATAGATTAAATTATTGATACACAATGGAATTATTAGATAGAATAAAGCAAAATGCAAAGAAACAAAACAAGCGGATTGTGCTTCCCGAAGGATATGAGGAAAGGACTATTCAGGCAGCAGATATTGCCATAAAAGAAGGTTTAGCCCAGATCATTCTGATAGGCGACCCGGAGGAAATTAAATCGCATGCCGCAAAACTTGGTTTGACCCATCTGGATAAAGCCTCCATTGTAAATCCTAAATCTCATTCAAAAAAGGAACAGTATGCAGACCTTATGGTTGAACTCCGGAAAAATAAAGGGATGACAAAAGACGAGGCGTTAAGGTTAATTGAAGATCCTCTTTATCTGGGTGTATTGATGATCAAGAGTGGAGATGCCGATGGTGAGGTTTCAGGCGCTGATCATTCAACCGGAGATGTTCTCAGGCCAGCATTTCACTATGTTAAAACAGCTCCTGGAATTTCAGTTGTTTCAGGAGCTTTTATTATGATACTTCCGGATAAGAGTTTTGGCGAAAACGGAATTTTGATATTTGCTGATGGAGCCGTTCATCCAAATCCAACCGACAAAGAATTGGCAGAGATTGCTGTTGCAACGGGTCATACTGCAAAAACGTTAGCTGGTTTCGAACCTAAGATTGCTCTTCTGAGTTTCTCAACTAAAGGAAGCGCAAAACATGAATTAGTCGATAAAGTCATAAGTGCAACAAAGATCGCACAGCAAATGGCTCCCGATCTTATGATCGATGGTGAACTTCAGGGCGATGCAGCACTCATTGAAGCTATCGGGCAGAAAAAAGCTCCGGGCAGTAAAATAGCAGGGAAAGCAAATGTCCTTATATTCCCTAATCTCGACTGCGGAAATATTGCTTATAAACTCGTCCAACGTCTGGCCCATGCAGAAGCTATCGGCCCTATCCTGCAGGGTATGGCTGCCCCGATAAATGACCTGTCACGTGGTTGTTCTGTAAATGATATCGTAAGTATGATCGCTATTACATCAAACCAGGCAGCCGGAATTAAATAATCCTATGCTTGTAAAACTACTTTGAAAATGATCATTCTAGTATTAAATTGCGGAAGTTCTTCGATAAAATACCAGGTATTTAATATGTCCAAAGGATGTTGCGAAACGCTTGCAAAAGGACTTATGGAACGTATAGGCCTTAATGACAGCGTTTTAACTCACAAGCCGACTGGTGGTGAACCTTATAAGTTGATAAGTGATATTCCGGATCATTCTACAGGTATAAATATGGTAATGGCTGCTCTTACCGACTCAAAACATGGAGTAATTAAGAATATTAATGATATTAATGCCGTAGGTCACCGGGTTGTAAACGGAGGAGAAAATTTTAAAGAGAGTGTACTTGTTGATAATGATGTAAAACGGGATATTGAATTGTGCAGTGAATTGGCGCCACTCCATAATCCGGCAAACCTGAAAGGAATATTGTCAGTCGAGAAACTGATTCCCGGCGTTCCTCAGGTTGCTGTATTTGATACATCTTTTCATCAGACAATGCCTGACTATGCTTATATGTATGCCCTTCCTTATGAGTATTATGAAAAATATAAAATCAGAAAATACGGGTACCACGGTACAAGTCATAAATTTGTCGCTTTAAAAGCTGCAAAAATACTTGGGAAGGACGCTAAGGAGCTTAAGATTATCACTTGCCATCTTGGAAATGGCGCTTCAATAACTGCCATCAAAAACGGACAATCTATTGATACTTCAATGGGATTTACACCTGTTGACGGACTGATTATGGGCACCCGAACAGGGGAAATTGATCCGGGTGTTCTGATCTATATTGCAGATAAAGAGCATCTTAATGTAACAGGTGTTAATAATTTAATAAATAAGAAAAGCGGGATGGCCGGTATTTCTCAGTTATCTTCCGATATGCGCGATCTGGAAACGGCTGCTGCAGAAGGTAATGATAAAGCTTCTCTTGCTCTTAAAATGTATGCTTACAGAGTAAAGAAATTTATAGGTTCTTATATTGCAGTATTGAATGGTCTGGATCTTCTTGTATTTACAGGAGGGGTGGGAGAAAATGATTTTAATATGAGAAAAATGATCTGTGAGAATATGGAAAACATGGGAATTGTTTTTGATGCCGAAATCAATAATCAGGTTAGAGGTAAAGATATAATCTTATCGAAACCAGGATCAAAAGTTACTGTCATGTGCATTACTACTGACGAAGAATTTGTAATTGCTTCTGATACCCGTTATATTATTGAACATCATACAGTTTAAGTATAAACAATAATTGGGATTTTATGGTTTTAAAAAGCCTTTCGGACCTGAAACAGATTGTTGCAGGCGGACCCAGAAAAAAACTTGTTCTTGCAGCAGCACAGGACCAGCATTCATTAGGTGCAGTAATCAGAGCTTGGAAGGATGATATTATTGAACCAATTCTCATTGGAGATAAAGAAGAAATTCAAAATATCTGCGATTCAAATAATTATGATATTACCGGGCTTACGATTATTCATGAACGTGTTACTGAAATTGCTGTTGAAATGGCAGTTAAAATGGCCAGCAGTAAACAGGTCGATGTCCTGATGAAAGGTAAGGTTGGGACATCAACTCTTTTAAAATGTGCTCTGAATAAAGAGTGGGGATTAAGAACGGGACAATTGCTTTCTCATTTTGCACTCTTTGAGGTTGATACATATCATAAACTTATTGCTGTAACCGATGTCGCTATGAACATTGCGCCTAATTTAAAGGATAAAATCGCTATTGTGAATAATTCGGTTGCATGCCTTAACAAACTGGGCTATATTATGCCCAAAGTTGCAGTTCTGGGAGCCGTAGAGATGGTCAATGAAAACATGGAAGCTACACTTCATGCTGCGTTGCTTTCCAAGATGAACCAACGTGATCAGATAAAGAATTGTATAATAGACGGGCCTCTCGCTTTCGATAACGCAGTAAGCTACGAGAGTGCAAAATTTAAAGGAATAAGGAGTGAGGTAGCAGGAGATACCGATCTGTTGCTTATGCCCGATATTGAGGTGGGTAACGTGCTTTACAAATCGCTCGTCTTTTTTGCAAAAGCTAAAGTTGCTTCTATGATTCTTGGCGCTCTGGTTCCGATAGTCCTGACCTCAAGATCCGATTCAGAACAGGCTAAATACGATAGCATTCTTCTTTCTGCTGCAGCAAGCAAATAGAATAATTATGATTAAAACCCTGGACCAGATGGTGGGAAAAGTGCTCTCTGTTAATAAGAAGCACCGCATTGCTGTTGCCTGGGCCCATGATATAAATACTCTTGGAGCAATTCAGAAAGCAGTAACGGAGGGCTTCGTAGAAGCATTGTTAATCGGAAACTCCTTTGAGATTGTAAAACTCTGTAAATCAGTTGGCATTGACCACAAAAAATTGACCATAATTGATTCAGAAAATGAATACTCAGCTTCCAGATTAGCAGTCAAACTGGCTAAGACAGGTGAGGCCGATATAGTAATGAAGGGAGTAGTCGGCACCGAAAAATTTCTTAAAGCTGTTATGGAAAAAAAGAGAGGATTAATGCTTCCCAATTCCGTTCTTAGTTATGTCGCCGTACTGGAAATACCTGCATATCCCAAGCTTATCTTTATCACCGATCCGGCTGTAATCCCTTTCCCTGATCTTGATCAGAAAATTGCAATGGCAGGATACGCAATTGAAATGGCTGGCAGGTTTGGTATTAAAAGACCCAGGATAGCCCTGATAGGAGCATCAGAAAAAATGAGCCGTCATTTTCCGAATTCAATTGATTATGCGATAATGTGTAAAATGGCCGAAAGAGGTCAAATCAAAAATTGTATAATGGATGGCCCGCTTGATCTTTTCCTTGCCTGCGATAAGAAAAGCATAAATATAAAAGGAGTTGATACACCGGTTAATGGTGATGCTGATATTCTTATCTTCCCTTCCCTCGAATCATGCAATCCCTTTTATAAGGGTTTGATGCTTTTTGCAAAAGGAGAACTGGCCGGACTTATCAGAGGAACAGAAAAACCGGTTATCGTGATGTCAAGGAGTGAAAGTGAAAAATCAAAATATTACTGCATTGCTCTTTCTTGTTTAATGACTTGATAATATAATATCATTTATCTGCAAGTCAATAACTTAAACTTTATGATTAAACGACTTATTTTAGTAATAAATCCAGGTTCCACCTCTACAAAATTCGCGCTTTTTGAAGAAGAAAAAATGGTCTTTGAAAAGACCCTCAGACACTCTTTAGAAGAGATATCGGTCTTTGATAAAATAACTGACCAGTTTCACTTCAGGAAAAACCTGATAATGAAAGAACTTGTAGACAGGAAAATTGAAATTGACCGGATTGCCGCAGTAGTTGGTCGGGGAGGAGTAGTAAAGCCTATTGAATCAGGCATTTACATAGTTAATGATATAATGAAGGAAGATCTAAAAAAAGGTCTTCTGGGTGAACATGCCAGTAATCTTGGTGGACTTATCGCTGATGATATTGTATCCTCATTACCGAATGCTAGAGCATATATTGTCGATCCTGTAGTGGTTGATGAACTTCAGCCCATTGCAAGGATTTCAGGACATCCTGAAATAAACAGGATATCAATATTTCATGCCCTTAACCAGAAAGCTGTTTCCAGATTTTATGCATCTTCCGTGGGAAAAAAATATGAGGAAATGAATCTCATACTGGTACATATGGGAGGAGGAGTAAGTGTGGGCGCACATAAAAAAGGCAGGGTTGTGGATGTAAATAATGCACTTCATGGTGACGGACCTTTTTCTCCGGAACGATCCGGAGGATTGCCAGCAGGACAACTGGTCGACCTCTGTTTTAGTGGCCGATTCAAAAAAAGCGAACTTAAGAGTATGATCACAGGTAAAGGAGGAATGGTGGCCTATCTTGGGACCAATAATTTTCAGGAAGTTTGCAGAATGGCAGAAAACGGAGATAAGAAAGCGGAACTAATCAGAGATGCAAATGCCTATCAGATTGGAAAAGAAATAGGTGCAATGGCATCCGTTTTAAACGGCAATGTTGATGCTATTATACTTACCGGGGGGATGGCGTACCAGGTAGAACATGTAGCCAGAATAAAATCAATGGTAGATTTCATTGCAGAGGTCATTGTATATCCTGGTGAAGATGAAATTAAAGCTCTGGCTTTTAATGGATTGCTTGCCCTTGACGGGAAAATAGATATAAGATCTTATTCCTAAGGATTATTTTTTGCAACAGGTAAAACTTTCCCGTTAAAGAATTTGTTCCCTTTAAAAGCAAATTCTGTAATGAATTCTGCCATCTCTTTTGCTTCTACAGGTGCCTTGTAACCAGGAAAAGCTTCCTCAAACATTTCAGTTTGTACAGCGCCCAGGGCAAGTGAGTTCACACTGATACCGTCATCTTTGAATTCTTCAGCCAGACACTCTGAAAGACAAGCTAATGCAGCTTTAGATGAACTGTAATAGGAGAGGCCATTATATTTTGAACTCCCCTGAAAACCTCCCATACTGGTTATATTTACAATGTGAGATCCCCTTGCCATAAGGGGTTTTAAAATCCGGATTACCGAAGCAGGTCCAAAAAAGTTTGTTTCCATCATATTCCGTGCTTCCTTATTTGTAATATCCATAAATTCTTTTGAAATAAGAGAGCCTGCTATATTGATAAGAATGTCTACTTCATTAAAGTGACCTTTAACATCATTTATAAAAGAATCCATCTGAGAATCAAATACTGAAAGATCAATGGTAAGCGGATGGACATTTTTAAATCTGTCTGAAAGACTTTTTAACCCCTTTTCGTTCCTTCCTGTTACAATTATTTGATTACTAATATCCTGAGCCACGCAAAGTACGACCTCTTTACCAATTCCCCTGGTCCCGCCATTAATAATTATATTCATTTTACTTTTAGCTTATATCGGTAAATAATTGCAAAAATAGTTTATTAAGATATTTATTTATTACTTCTTCAGAGTTTATTCTTCTGGAGTTATATCAAACAGTTAATCTAAATAATTAAATCTTGCCGCTGAGTTTGAAACCGAACGTAAATGATTCTGTCATATCAAATGTCAATTGTTAATCATTTGTCATATATTTGCGAATATATTTTTATAAATTTATCTTATTAATTAATATTTTATACATAAGGTATGACCGATAAAAAAGTATCAATAATTGGATGTGGGAACATTGGTCTATCTATATTACAAGGATTGATAAAAAATGACACAATTGCTGCAAAGAATATCACTGTAACTAAAAGAAATATTCAGGAGTTAGAATACCTGAAGGAGTATGGAATAAGGATAACTACCAACAACATAAGCGCAATAAAAGAATCCGATCTTGTTGTAATCGCGGTTAAACCTTATAACTTAATTAATGTCCTCGAAGAAATTAAGGATCACCTTAATCCTCTGAATCATATACTAATATCAATAACAGCCGGGATTACTATCAGTCAGATTCAGGATGTAATTCGAATACCGGTTCCGATATTCAGAGCAATGCCGAATATTTCTGCAAGTGTCGGAAGATCAATATCATGTATTTGCCATAAGGGAGCTGACATAAAAGATATCGGATATGTACAAAACTTATTTGATGTAATTGGAACTACCATGACCATTGATGAAGAATTAATGGAATCGGCAACAGTTCTGGGTTCTTGCGGAATTGCATATGTATTAAGGTTTATCAGAGCGATGGTACAGGGAGGTATTCAGATCGGTTTTGATGCAAAAACTGCAAGTGCCATTGTAAATCATACTGTTAAGGGGGCAGCTGAACTTTTAATAGAAAGAAATGAGCATCCCGAATTTGAAATTGATAAGGTGACTACACCTAAAGGATGCACAATAGTGGGATTAAATGAAATGGAGCATAATGGATTCAGTTCATCATTGATTAAAGGAATTGTTGCCTCATTTGAAAAAATAGAAAAATAGGTTATCCAATTCATTTCCCATTCTAAGCATTCTGAGTGTAACTTATATAACTTGTAAAGAAGTTATTTTTTTTTGTTTATTTGCATAGTTTATTTTTAAAGTTTCATAGCTTCGATATGTTGCATAATAATGACAGAACTGTTTTTCATCGTATTTTAATACGTACAAGCGCAATAATCCTGCTTATAATTATTGTTTCCGCTACTCAGGTCTCGGCTCAAAATATCAGTAGTGAACCACCGCCTTTAAAAGACCGGCTCTTTTATGGCGGAAGTTTTGGACTTCAGTTTGGCACTATAACTGATATCCAGGTTTCTCCTGTTGTTGGAATATGGGTCCTGCCGCGCCTCGCATTTGCAGCCGGCCCAAACTACAGGTTCTATAAAAATTATTTTATGAGCACTGATATATATGGTGTAAGAGCCTATACGCAGTTCGTTATAATTCAGGATATTAACTCATTCATTCCTATCGGTATGCATATTGGTATATTTTTGCATGGTGAAAATGAATTGCTCAGCCTTAAATCTTCTTCCTGGAAAGATCCTCCTTATACTTCAAACCGGTTTTATCTTAATACTGTTCTGGCAGGGGCTGGAATAAGCCAGCAGATGGGACGAAGATCATCACTAAATATAATGGTATTATGGGCTATAAATGAATCATACTATGATATTTACAGTAATCCTGAGATAAGAGTAGCATTTATCTTTTAGATTACATTTTATGATTTCTTGTCCAATTCACCAAAATCCTGTTTTAACATTCTGATAATTTAAATCTGCAATTTTATAGCCTGGCAAATTAAGCTATATTTGTGGCCGAAAAAATAATAGGAAAAATATGAAAATTGAAAAAGATAAAATAGTCTCACTGATTTACGAACTCAGGGAAAATAATTCTGAAGGCAGGATAATAGAAGAACTTGATGATAATAAACCACTCACATTTACTTTTGGTTCCGGGAGGTTATTATCCGGATTCGAATCAAACCTGAACTCCCTGAATAAGGGAGATAGCTTCATGTTTACATTGAATTCTGAAATGGCATATGGTGATAAGAGGGAAGATATGATTGTAAATGTTCCGATTTCTGTTTTTGAGATCGATGGAAAAATTGATGAAGAAATCTGCAGGGTTGGAAATGAAGTTCCGATGATGGATCCAAACGGGAATTCTATTAACGGGATTATTAATGAAATCAGCGACACTCATGTGAAAATGGATTTTAACCATCCCATGGCTGGTATCAATCTTTTCTTTTCAGGAAAAATAACAGATGTCCGTGAAGCGACGGAAGAAGAGTTCAGCTCTTCGTGCTCTTCCTGTGGAACCAATAAAGAATCAGGTTGCTCAGGGGGTTGCGGGAACTAAGAAATTAAAAGTATCTGAACATTATTGAAAGTCTGCTACGGGTTTCAGAGTCATAAAGATCATATTTTCAGTATTTCGCCTTCCGATTTTGCTATAATTACGGCGCAGCATGTATCGCCATATACATTTATTGTTGTTCTGAACATATCAAGAAGCCGGTCAACAGCAAGTATAAGCCCGATGCCTTCCAGGGGTAATCCTACAGCTTTAAGCACCACAGTCATCATTACAAGACCTGCCATTGGTATTCCTGCGGATCCTATTGCGGCAAGGAGTGCGGTAAAAATCACTATAAGCTGTTGAGCAAAAGTGAGTTCTACTCCATATGCCTGGGCAATAAAAATAACTGCAACACATTCGTATAGTGCTGTCCCATTCATGTTTACAGTAGCCCCTAGTGGCAATGTAAAACTGGCTATCTTGTTTGAAACGCCGTCATTTATTTCAACAGCTTCCATGGTAAGAGGGAGAGTGGCATTCGATGATGAAGTGGAGAAGGCAGTCAGCAAGGGAGTTGTCATATTTTTCAGATGTTTGATCGGATTTGCCTTTCCAAGAATCTTCACCGTCAACGGAAGGGTAATAGCCCCATGTATTAACAAACCAATAAAAACAGTGATAAAATAGAGTCCAAGCCTGCTTATAACCTCGCTTATTTCGTTGCCCATCTCAATCTGCTGGGCAATTACCTTAGCTGTTATGCTAAATATCCCTATTGGGGTGAATTTTATTATGAAAAGGGTGATTTCCATAATTACATCAAGCGCGGCATTAAATACATCCATTAATAGTATCCGTGGTTTGTCATTCACTTTGGTAAGAAAAAAACCAAAAAGAATTGCAAAAAATATAATTGATAGCATCTGGCCCTGCATAAGCGCCTCAAAAATGTTCGTTGGCACTATCTTAATCAGTGTCCCCCCTAAACTGTCGGAGATTGCTGAAAGATTATCAACAGGCACTTTAAATCCGAGATCGGCTCCGACTCCCGGTTTTATAATTGTCACTAGAAAAAAACCTGTAACTATTGCAATGAGAGTTGAAATTACATAATAACTGAATGTTTTAAGTCCTAACCTTCCCAAATTGCCTCCTGATCCAACACTTGCAACACCTGTTGTTATTGAGCAAAGAATCAGCGGAACAATAATCATATTCAACGCCCTGAGAAAAACTTCACCTGCCCAGTTGGTGTAGATAACCTTATCATGAAAAAAATATCCAAACAATCCTCCTGCAACCAGGGCAACAATAATCTGATAATGTATCGGAAATGAAAATCTAGTTCTAACCATCTGTTTCAATTTTGTTTCGATAAAGAAAAATAATCTTAGGGATATATCCTTTTAATTCGTCAAGTATTTATGAAAATTTTAAGCTCTCAGGAATTGACTATTTCCGATAACAAAGCCGGATGGAATTAAATATACCATTTAGGGAGACTTGTATAGAAAACTAACAGATTCGTACAATATCTGCCTGTTCGATAATCAAATCAATGAAAAAAATTTGAAATTACATTTGTAAACTCCTGCATTGATATAAACATTTACATGTGTAATTAAATTTATTGACAAATCAATTTACATAAGTAAATAAAATAAAAATATAATTTTAAAATCTATAAATAACAGATAATCAATCTATGTAATAGAATTATATAACATTATAATGTAACTGAAATTGAAAAATGAGATAATTACCAGACAAAAATATTTAGAAATAGATTATAACATGCTGTATACTATATATATAAATGTCTAATCTTCCAGTATACTTCATATAAATAGCGTTCTTATACACCACATTATCAACTCTATAACCATATTTTAATAATGTTCAGTTAAAAAGGTTAATTGATTAATTACAAATGTCATTGAAATAAATTACACATGTAAATTAAATTAAGGTTACATTTGTAATACGATACTGATTTCTTATGAAAGAGAGGATTATTGAGTTTTTAAAAGCAGAAAATAAATCTTCAGCTCAATTTGCTGAAGAAATTGGAGTTCAACCTTCGGGTATATCCCATATTCTATCAGGAAGAAATAAGCCTAGTCTTGATTTTGTTATTAAAATGCTTGAAAAGTATAAATTTCTGTCGACCGATTGGCTTTTGTTTGGCAAAGGAACTATGTATAAAGAGAATTCGGTGCAAACGCTGTTTGATACTCTTGATCCGGTCAGGGAAAGTGAAAATATCATCAATGATGCTGACCTTTATAATTCTAAATCAGAACCAGGAGTTACAGAAGATAAAGAAATTAAGCAAGTTGATAAAATTCTGAAAAAAAGTAAGGATTCATCGGTAAAAAGCATAGTATGGTTTTATAACAATAACAGCTTTGAAGAGTTTTACCCAGAAAATAGCTAATAATCAACATGTTGATTATCTTATGAATCCTGGTTATCTAAAATTTTCAGAAATCCACCTTTAGAATTATCTTTGTGCCAAATAAAGACAGATGGCAAAGTGTATCGAGAATCTGAAAATTATTGAAATCAAACGTCTGAATCAAGATTTCTTTATTCTTGAACTGATTGCTGAAGATAAAATGCCTGAAATGCTGCCCGGTCAGTTTGTCCAGGTAAAAGTCGAAGGCAGCCCCGAAACATTCCTGCGAAGGCCAATCTCTATACATAATGTTGACTATGGGAAAAATACTTTAAAGCTTCTGATTCAGCTGGCAGGGAAAGGAACAACCGCTCTTTCAAAACTGAATAACGGGGACGTTCTCAATATTATTTATCCTCTGGGAAACTCATTCAGTATGCCTTCAAATGGAGGCAGATCCTTGTTAGTTGGAGGTGGTTGCGGAATAGCCCCGTTATTATTTCTGGGAAGCTATTTAAAATCAAATGGTTATACTTTGGATATTTTGCTTGGGTTCAGAAACATGGATCGGATTATTGAATATGATGAGTACATGAAATTAGGAAAAGTGTTCCTTACAACAGAAGATGGCTCCATGGGAGAAAAAGGTTTTGTAACTGATCATTCACTTTTTTTATCCAATAGTTATGACATGATCTATTGCTGCGGACCTGAATCAATGATGAAAGCAATAGCGCTCTTCAGCAAAAAAAACAGAATTACCTGTGAAGTATCTCTCGAAAACCTCATGGCTTGCGGTATCGGTGCATGTCTTTGCTGTGTTGTCGAAACAAGAAAAGGAAACCTTTGTACTTGTGTGGACGGACCTGTTTTCAACATAAATGAACTGAAATGGTGAATCTTGGTTTTTCTATTGGCGATCTTAATTTTAAAAATCCTGTACTTACAGCATCAGGTACATTTGGGTATGGCACTGAATATGCTGATTTTATCGATGTTTCAAGGTTAGGAGGGATTGTGGTAAAGGGAACCACTCTTGAGCCGAGGGAGGGTAATCCTTATCCCAGAATGGCTGAAACACCATCTGGAATGCTGAATGCCGTAGGTTTGCAAAACAAAGGGATCGATTATTTTGAAAAAAATATATATCCCCGAATTTCGGGAGTTGATACCAACATTATTGTAAATGTTAATGGAAGTTATGTCAAAGATTACGTAGCTCTGGCTGAAAGAATTAACGAGCTTGAAAAAATTCCGGCAATTGAGTTGAATATATCATGTCCGAATGTCAAAATGGGTGGTATGGCATTTGGCACGAATCCCGATTCTGCCAGGGAGGTAACCAGGGCAGTGAGAAAGGTATATTCTAAAATACTCATTGTTAAATTATCTCCAAATGTGACGAATATTGTTGACTTTGCAAAAATTACAGAAGAGGAAGGCGCTGATTCTTTGTCACTTATAAACACCCTGCTTGGAATGTCGGTTGACACTATTAAAATGAAACCGGCTCTTTCTACAATCACAGGCGGTTTGTCAGGACCGGCCATAAAGCCGATAGCTCTGAGAATGGTATGGCAGGTTGCAAAAGCGGTAAAAATTCCTGTCATCGGAATAGGTGGAATTATGACAACTTCTGATGCAATTGAATTTATGTTAGCTGGCGCTTCAGCGGTTCAAATCGGCACCGCTTCGTTTATCGATCCTCAAATCTCTGTGAAGATTCTGGAAGGTATTAATGACTACCTTAATGCCAAGGGATTTTCCGATGTGAAAGATATAATCGGATATATAAACAGAACCTAAAATGGTTCGGAATGAGGGGAAGTAATAATATTTATCAGAGTGATAAAACATTTTGTTATTAAGGATAATTATCTTTATCTTTTCCTTGAATTTTTTAGGTATCAGAACCAAATTGTTTTAATGTATTAATCAATTATTTAGAAATGATCGAAAATTTACAGATTGATGATCTTGATAGGAAGATCCTCGACATTATTACTAAAAATGCAAGGATTCCCTATCTTGAGGTCGCCAGGGAGTGCGGTGTTTCAGGTGCTGCCATCCATCAACGTGTTCAGAGGCTTATAAGGATTGGTGTTGTCAGAGGATCTGAATTTAAAGTTGATCCGGTTCTGGTTGGGTTTAAAACCTGTGCATATATCGGGGTTTTCCTTGAGCATGCCGGCCACTACCGTGATGTGATTGCAGAGTTTCGCAATATACCCGAGATCATTGAGTGTCATTATACAACTGGAAACTATTCGTTATTTATTAAGGTTTATACCCGGGATAATGAACATCTTCGGGAGATTTTAACTGATAAAATCCAGAACATTCCGGGAATTACGAGAACAGAAACTCTGATATCTCTTGATGAATCCATTAACAGGCAGATACCTGTCTTGTCAAAATAAAAAAGCTGCTATCTGGCAACTTTTTTGTGATCTAGCTGGGGCTCGAACCCAGGACCCCATCCTTAAAAGGGATGTGCTCTACCAACTGAGCTACTAAATCGTCCTGATAAATTTGCGAGTGCAAATGTACGATAAATTTATTTCCGTACAAATATTCAACTAGTTTTCATTTCGCAAAGATCGTTTTTTTCAATTATATTTAAAATATATATTTTCGCATCAGAATTTTTTTCTGGCATAGAATTAAGATATGAAAAATCTGTTTAAAGACAAAGTTGTAATTGTTACCGGAGCATCCTCTGGTATAGGGGAAGCAGTTGCAAGGGAATTTGCAAGAAACGGAAGTAAAGTTGTTCTTGCAGCCCGTTCTGAGGAGAAACTTTCAGAAATTGTCAATGAGATCAGATCGAATGGTTTTGAGGCAAGTTTTGTAACCACAGATGTAAGCAGGGAGGAAGACTGCAGAAAACTGGTTGAGTTTACTGTTGAAAAGTATGGAACTGTAAATATTCTTATAAATAATGCCGGGATTTCTATGAGAGCTCTCTTCCCGGATGTAGACCTCAGTGTATTACACAGATTAATGAATGTAAATTTTTGGGGAACAGTCTATTGTACAAAATACGCTCTTCCTTATATTGTAAGGAACAAAGGTTCTATTGCAGGCGTATCATCAGTTGCCGGATTCCATGGTCTACCGGGAAGAACAGGTTATTCAGCTTCCAAATTTGCCATGCATGGGTTCCTTGAAACTATAAGAATCGAAAATCTGAAAAAGGGATTGCATGTAATGATTATTGCTCCGGGATTTACAACCACTGAGATCAGGAAACATGCTCTTTTAGCTGATGGAAGCGAGCAGGGAATTTCGCCACGAAATGAAAAAAAACTAATGTCAACGGAATATGTTGCCAAATGGGTTCTTAAAGGTATCAGAAAGAAAAAGCGAAACAAAATCATGACATGGGAGGGAAGAATAACCGCTCTGTTTCAACGGATTTTACCTGACGTTATTGACTGGGTTTATTATACTGCAATGTCGAAAGAACCCGATTCTCCGTTTAAATAGGTTCCAAAAAGTTATACATTGGATCTTACTTTAGAAGAAAATCTTCTTTCTTACCAAAAGCAATTGTTTTTCAAGGATATAACTACCCTGATGAAGTCCGGAAGAAGTTTCCCGGTAATTATTATTTTCAACGGTTATCTGTTTTATGCAACCTTTCTTTTATTGATTTTGTCATGTCAATATTCAGCATATTAGTGTTCTCTGATATAAGTATTCATTTTTTTCTATATTTGTATGCAATACATTAATCAAAAAAAACAGCTATGAATAGACTATTAACAAAACGATTTGGAGCTCTGATGATTTACCTTTTTCTGGTTTCATCTGTTGCCTTCTCACAGTTTGATAATGTTGATTTTTTAAGAAGCGCTCCTGCTGATGGTGTAAAGTTCCTCCAGGCTTATGTTTCACCATGGGCAAATGCCTTTGGTGCCGGGCTTAACGGAGGATGGTATAATACCGCAAAGCCTCATAAATTAGGCGGATTCGACATCACAACAGGTTTCAATGTAGGATTTGTACCGTCATCTGCAGAAACATTTGAAATTTCTTCTCTTGGCCTTTCATCTTCGATAACAGGAACAGGGTCAGCTTCTACGGTTGCCGGGCCGAAGACTGATGGTCCGCTTATGTCCTATAAGGCAAGCGGTGTAACACTTGCATCCTTTAATGCTCCTCCCGGTACTGCCTGGAAAATAATTCCGGTACCTACTGCTCAGGTAGGCATTGGCCTGCCAATGGGAACAGAATTAAAAGTAAGATTTATTCCTAAAATAAACATTAAAGGTGGTGATATATCTTTATGGGGTGTTGGTATCATGCATAATATTATGCAGTATTTACCCGGAAATAAATTGTTACCTTTTGATGTATCGCTGTTTGCAGGATATACTAAACTGACAGGGAATGTTCCATTAAGTCTGCAACCTGGTACTCCAACCAATTATACTACTTATAATTTATCAACATCATTTAGTGACCAGAATTTATGTGTTGCGGTAAAAGCATTGAATATTAGCGCCATAGCATCACTTAACCTTCCTGTTATAACTTTCTATGGTGGCCTTGGTTACAGTAAAACAAAAACAGAAATGGAATTTCAAGGCAATTTCCCTACACCTACATTAAATACAGTTGTTCCTGCTAACCCTCATGCTGAATATGCTGATAATGGGGTAATAACCGGTGACAAGTTTCCTTCAATGGATATTGAAAATTTTTCAGGAATAAGAGCCAATATAGGGTTTAGAATTAAATTAGCAGTGATCACTATTCACGCTGATTATACAAAGGCCCAGTATAATGTTGTATCAACAGGTTTGGGAATCTCATTCAGATAGAAAATAAATTCTTCAATATAAAATCCCCGGGATTCACAGAACCTTCGGGGATTTTTTTTTGTGAAAAACTTTGATTATTTTTTGTCATGAATAAGTATGAATCAGGGATAGATTTCCGTAAATTTGTCAGTGGTGGAATCAAAAGAAATATATTCAGGTTACCGGGCTTTACTTCTGGCTGCAAAACATACGGTTGCAGTTGAAGATAACCCTAAGATCCGACGGGCACTTGACCTCGCCACAAAGGCATGTAATGACGACGTAACAATTACCGGAGAACCACAGATTCTTCATGCTTTGTCTGTTGCCAGGATAATAGCAGGAGAGATGGGGCTTGGCCTTATCTCAATAATAACAGCTTTGCTTCACGACTCTTATGACAAACTGAGCCTTAATTCAAAAGAAATTGAAAAGGAATTCGGAAAGAAAGTCGTTGAAATTCTGGATGGTTTTTCCCGTATCAGTAGAATTGATTCAATGCAGTCATCTTACCAGGCGGAGAACTTCAGGAAGTTGTTATTGAGTCTTGCCGATGATGTAAGGGTGATACTCATAAAACTGGTTGAGAGACTTGAGGACATGCGTAACCTTGATATGGCACCGGAAAAAGAGAGAATACCCTTAGCATCTGAAACATATTTTCTCTACGCTCCATTGGCTCACAGGCTTGGGTTCTATAATATCAAATCGGAGATGGAAGACCTGGCTGTAAAATATCTTGAACCCGAACAATATCTATACGTCGAAGGCCGGGTTAAAAAGACAACGGCTTCAAGAAATAAATTTATACGGGAATTCTCAATTCCTTTAAAAGAAAAGCTTGAGAAGCAGAACTTTAGATTCATTATTAAAAGTCGCACAAAATCAATACATTCCATAATGCTTAAAATGAAAAAGCAAGGTGTGGAATTCGATGAAGTGTTTGATCTTTTTGCTGTCAGGATAATTATTGAAAGCAGTCCTGAAAACGAAAAATCGGACTGTTGGCGGGCCTACTCGATTGTAACAGATCTTTATCAACCCAATCCGAGCAGGTTACGCGATTGGATATCTGTTCCAAAATCAAATGGTTATGAATCTCTGCATACTACTGTCATTGGTCCAAGAGGTAGATGGGTTGAAGTACAAATACGGTCTACAAGAATGGATGAGATTGCAGAGAAAGGTCTGGCTGCTCATTTCAAATATAAAGGGATAAAAGTTGAAGGGGGGCTTGAAACATGGCTCTCAAAAATGAGAGAGATTCTGGAATCATCTGAAAAAGCGGATACGGCATTTTTAGACCAGGTGCGGTCGGGCTTATATACTGATGAGGTCTTTGTATTTACCCCGAAAGGAGATCTGAGACAACTGCCGGCAGGTGCAACAGTTCTCGATTTTGCGTTTGATATTCATACCGACGTTGGTTCTTCGTGTGTAGGCGCAAAGATTAACGGGAAAAATGTTACTATCAGACACATCCTTCAGAATGGTGATCATGTTTCGATAATAAGATCAAAGAATCAGAAACCCAAACAGGACTGGTTATCTTTTGTGATTACAAATAAGGCAAAAACAAAGATAAAACAGGTTTTAAACGAAGAGAAAACAAAAGCTGCAGCCGAAGGTAAGGAGATACTAATGCGTCGCCTGAAGAACTGGAAGATGTCTTACGGTGATGCTGTTATACAGAAACTACTCCTGTTTTATAATTTAAAAACAGCGCAGGATCTATATTTTTCAATCACATCAGGGAAGATAGATCTGCTTGATATCAAAGAAGTTTTACAAAAAGAGGAATCTGTTGAACCAGCTACTCCTGTATCTGTATTACCAGAAAAAGTTTCCAAAGAGACTGTTGAATCTCAGTATTCTGATTACCTGATTATTGAAGACAATGTAGAAGGACTAGATTATAAACTTGCAAAATGCTGCAATCCTGTTTTTGGTGATAGCGTGTTTGGGTTTGTAGCTATTTCGGAGGGAATAAAGATACATCGGACCAGTTGTCCTAATGCCCATAATTTAATGGCAAGATATCCTTACAGGGTAGTTGTTGCCCGATGGACCAAGCCAAAAGATGGTATATCATTTATTTCAACAATAAAAATTTCGGGAGTAGAAGAGATCGGCATTGTAAACAAAATAGCAGATATCCTCTCAGAATATAAAGTTGCTGTAAGAAATTTTTCATATAATATGGACGAAGGCATGTTTGAAGGTATGCTTAATATAATGGTGCCTAATAAGAATGTCCTTCATGGAATTATACGAAGGATTCAATCGATAAAAGGCATACTGAAGGCATCAAGGATAGATAATGTTTGATTATCTTTTTAATACCTTTGGTCGGGTTTAACCGGAAGTTTAGCCATCTTCTCAACTTCAACAGAAGGAAATCCGAACTCTTCAACTACCTTGCCAAGTATCAGGTATGTACCGTTTCCTTTGAAGGGATAGTTTTTCAGCGATTGTGAAAAATGTGTGGTATCGAAGAAGTTACCTTCGGCATCAATAAAGCATCCGAAATTCATCCATTCTTTTTTTATCGTCTTAATATATTTTATTGTAACCAGATGACCTATCATTTTGATTTTCATTCCTATATACTTGTTCATCTCACGTGATTGTACATCTCCACGGTAGGATGTTTTAAGCATGTCGAACCAACTCATGGAAACCGGAAAACCTATCAATTCAATTTCATCGTAGGCATTATCAAGTTGGTTCTGTCCGAGATCGGGAAGTGTAAAGTTGCGGACAGGAGAAGAGAACAGACGACCTGTTTTATCTTCTTTGTTCTTATTGATCATCATATGCGCTTCCCATAGCAAAACAGCTTTCTTTTTTCCGGTGAATCTGAATGCCCCTGACCTGATAAGTAAAATAGTCTGTTCCAGACCGGGATTCATCCTTGTTACAAAGTCGTTTAAGTCCCTGAATTCTCCATCTTTATTTCTCTCTTTCTCAATCGCCTGTGCCAGTTTTTCTTCCAGACTCATTACATGAATAAACCCAAGATAAATATCTGTATCGTAAATAGTTGTCTTGTAGTTACTTTTATTCACGCATGGCAGTTGAATAGTTGCACCGTATCTTTTTGCTTCATGAACATAAACCCATGTCCTGTAAAATCCTCCGAAATTATTAATCACTGCAACCATAAATTCGATCGGGTAGTGGGCTTTCAGGTAAAGGCTCTGGAAGCTCTCAACGGCATAAGACGCAGAATGCGCTTTGGAGAATGAGTAACCTGCAAATGACTCGATCTGTCTCCAAACCTCTTTGGTAACTTCTTCACTGTAGCCTTTTTCGCGACAGTTTGAAAAGAATTTTTCAACGATCCTTTTCATCTCCTGTTTTGACCTGTACTTACCACTCATTGCACGTCGCAGGGTATCGGCATCAGCTAAGTCGAGCCCGGCAAAATGATGGCAAACCTTTAGAACATCTTCCTGGTAGACCATCACTCCGAAAGTCTCTTCGAGCTGCTCTTTCATCACAGGGTGTATATATTTGAATTTACCCGGATTATGAAACCGGTAAATATACTCCTTCATCATTCCTGACCGTGCAACACCCGGCCTGATGATTGAACTTGCAGCGACAAGAGTAGGATAGTCATCACACCTGAGTTTCTGCAGAAGACCACGCATTGAAGGGCTCTCAACATAAAAACATCCTTTTGTTTCACCGTTCTTAAGATATTCTTTAACCTTTTTATCTTTTTTAAACTTCTGAATAGCATGCACATCCACATCAATACCGCGGTTGTGCAAGATAATTTCAGCGCTCTCTTTTATGTGTCCTATGCCCCGCTGGCTCAGGATATCGAGTTTCTCGAAACCAATTTCTCCGGCAGTGTACATATCCCATTGTGTTGTGGGAAAACCTTTTGGAGGCATGTCGAGGGCTGTATAAAATGTTATCGGTTCTTCGGATATAAGGATGCCGCCGGCATGAATACTGCGCATGTTCGGGAAATCGGCAATTTTAAGACCGGTGGCAAAAATTGTATTTGTTATCTCATTCCTGTTGATTTCAGCTGACGGGTTATCAATAAGATAATCAATCTCTTCCTTCGGCAATCCATGGATTTTTCCCAATTCTCTTACTATTGACTTGCCTCTGAATGTGCTGATTGTGCCAAGAAGAGCAGTATGTTTGTATCCGTATCTTTTAAAAATGTAATCAATAACTTCGTCTCTCTCTTTCCATGAGTAATCAATATCGAAGTCGGGGGGAGAGCTTCGTTTAGGATTAATAAACCTCTCAAAGTAAAGGTTTAGATCGATTGGGTCAACATTGGTGATTTTCAAACAATAAGCAACAATGGAATTAGCTCCGCTGCCGCGTCCTACATGATAGAATCCCCGGGCCATTGAATACCTTACAATATCCCAGGTAATAAGAAAGTAAGCTGAGAATCCAAGCTTGTCGATTATGTCAAGTTCGTGCCGGATTCTTTTTTTTGCTTCTTCATTCTCCCTGCCATATCTGTAGACCATTCCGTCCCGGGCAAGTTTTTCCAGAAGCAGCTTGTCATCGTATCTGCTGGCTGAAAATATCTTTTTGTTTTTAAGATTCTCCCGGTCGAAGTTTAAACTACAATCATCAAGTAGTCTGCGCGTGTTGTTAATTATTTTATCAGGTTCTGCTGAGTTGTTTTCAATATGAGAGCGGTGGACAAAAAATTCATCTTCGCTGGCACATTGCCATGGTTTAAGGTGACTGAGAAGAATATTGTTGTCGACAGCCCTGAGACTTTTATGGATAGAAATGTCATCCTTCTCTGAGAATGTAACAGGATGAAGCAAAACCATCAGGTTTCTGTCAAATGATCGTGACAGTGTCAGCAGACTGTTCATTTCTGTATATCTTATTCCAATACGTTCATTTTCCAGCAGTTTACGATCAGGTATTTTTTTCAGCGAATAGATGATATATGATTCAAGGAACCGGGGTGCAGGGAAAGGAACGGATTCCTTTTTTAAATTGAGTTCAGAAAGAAATTCATTAAGTTCCCATAAGCCAAGGTTATTGCGTGCTATTCCTATGTACTGCAGCTCATTATCATTTCTGAATTCAATTCCTGCAACGGGTCTCATATTGTTTTTAATACATTCTCCTGCAAATTCAGGTATTGCTGTCGAGTTATTTATGTCGGTAAGAGCAATTACATCAGCTTCTGCAGCAACGGCCTTCTGAACAAGCTGTTCAACGGACATTGTTCCGTAGCGGAGACTGTAATATGAATGACAGTTGAGATACATAGTTATATTTGCTCTCTTACAGCGTTTTCGAGCTGTTTAAGGGCTTTGTTCTCTCTTTCAGTAACAGTCATCACCCCGGCGGCTCTCCTGACAGCATTTCGTCCGAAGCGCTTTCTGAGCTTGTCTATAGCCATATAGAGACTCACTTTTTCGGGTGTATCATCAAACATGTCGAGTTGCTGAACGCCGCGAACCATATGACTGAATCTCACTCCGATGAGCCTGATGAGCATGCGCCTCTGATACAATCTGTTAAAAAGCTCTTTTGCAATATCAGACAGTACATGGTCGAAAGAAGTATAGGGTATACGTTTCTGAAGAGTATGGGTATCAAAATTGGAATACCTTATTTTTATAGTAATGCATGATGTCAGCTTCTCCTGTTGTCTAAGTTCAAAAGCAATCTTTTCCACCATACTTACCAGCAACTGATTCAGTCTTACTATATCGGTGGTGTCTTTCTCAAATGTGTGTTCAGTGCTTATCGATTTCTGTTCCGAGTAGCTTATAACAGGTGTGGAGTCTATCCCGTTCGCCCTTTTCCATATCTCAATTCCATTTTTTCCCATGAGCTTTTCGAGCATCTCTGAAGGAATATTCCGGAGGGTGTATATTGTTGCAATACCCATCGATCGAAGCGAATGATAAGTCTTCTGGCCAATCATTGGTATTTTACTTATTGAAAGCGGATCGAGGAAGGGGAGTACTATTTCTTTTTTCACCTCAATCTCACCATTTGGCTTTGCCTCGCCTGTAGCGATTTTTGATACCGTTTTATTGATCGAAAGCCCGATAGATATAGGTAGTCCGGTCTCTTTTATTATATGCTGCCGCAATTCGTGCGACCATTGGTAACATCCGTAGAAACGGTCCATTCCTGTAAGATCTATATAGTGTTCATCGACCGAAGCTTTCTCATAGAGCGGCGCTCTTTCGGCAATGATACCAGTCACAACGTTCGAATAGTTACTGTACGATTCCATGTCGCCGCGTATAACAATTGCATCGGGACACATGTTTCTGGCCATCTTCATGGGCATTGCAGAGCTTACACCATACTTTCGTGCCTCATAACTGCAACTTGAAACTACACCGCGGTCAGACATGCCGCCTATTATTACCGGCTTGCCCAGCAGCCTGCTGTTCTTAAGCCTCTCAACAGATACAAAAAAGGTATCGAGGTCGAGATGCAGGACAGATCGTTCTATGTTTCCGGCGGGAATCATTTTACTGAAAATAATTTTTTTACATTTTTTTGCTTATATCAGAAATATGTTTTATTTTTGATTAGAATTTAATCAATTTTATGATTACAATATAATCAATATTTATTATGTACTTCACATCCAACATAAAATTTTTAAGGAAAAGGAGGGGCCGTACACAGGATGATGTTGCTGTTGCCCTTAACCTTAAACGTTCGACCCTCAGTGGTTATGAGAACGGTGTGGCTCAGCCGGGAATAGAAATACTTATCTCATTCTCGCGGTATTTCAATATGTCAATCGATACATTGCTGAAGATTGATATATCGAAATTATCCGATAGTCAGCTTGGTGAACTTGAAAGGGGATATGATGCTTATGTCAGGGGAAGTAACCTTCGTGTACTTACAACTACAGTTGATAAGGAAAACAAGGAAAACATTGAACTTGTACCAGAAAAGGCTAAAGCCGGATATGCCACAGGCTATGCTGATCCCGAATACATCGGTGAACTCCCGAGATTCAGGTTGCCCTTTTTGTCTGATAAACGCAAATACAGAACATTTCAGCTGAAAGGTGATTCAATGTTACCGATACCTGATGGCTCGTGGGTCACGGGAGAATTTCTGCAGGATTGGAGAGATATTATAAGCGGCAAAGCCTATATAGTATTTACTATAAACGACGGTATTGTTTTCAAAGTAGTGGAAAACAATCTTACCAAAGACGGAAAACTTGTCCTTTATTCTCTGAATCCTGTTTACGAACCATATGAGGTCCATATAAATGAAGTAAAAGAGATATGGAAATTTGTTAATTATATAAGCAGTGAGCTTCCGGACCCCGTCCTTCCTGAAAAACAACTACTTAAGTCTATGGCAGTAATGAAAGACGACCTTGAGAGAATTAAAGCAAAACTCGGGAAAGAGATTATTGATGTAAAAGAGATTAACTGACTCCTTCATATATCCATTTTCCATCATTAAAGCTTAGTGGAAGGTGTCTTGTCTCTTCCAGCTTTTTCATCGTAAATATTACATGAGGTAAACTTATTAAATTACTGATATCCTTTTGTTTATTTAAAACATCTGAAGACATGATGATGAATAGACCGGGTTCAACAAAATGCCTTAAAGCTGGCGATTCGCATATTATTGGAGGGGTACCGGGAATATATTCCATGATTTCTGTAAATGCTTCTGATAAACTTTTATCAGTTACCTTAGCATAATAAACCTGTGAGGCTCCGGCCCTTAACATCCTGGCGGTATCTTTTATAGTATCAGTGTCAGTTTCTTTATAAATGGAATAGCCTTCCTTTTCTGATATCAAAACCAGTCCGGGTGTGGTCTCGTGAAAATGAGGAGTAATTTTTATTGCTATAAGATCAGGATACCGGATTTGCTCAATTATCCGGCATGCCATAGTTGTCTTGCCCGATTTTGTTCCTGTACCGGCAATAAGAAGAAGGTTTGGAACAATCATGTATGACTATTGTAATTATCCGTTGACACTAAATAAAAACTCTGTGATTCTTCTGTCAGTTTATCCATTACACAAAGGCCCACGGAGACTCACAGAGACTCACAGAGACACACAGAGTTAATAAAAGTATTTTAAGAAAGCTATTCTTTTGATAAATCTATTATAAGCTGGATGATCTTCTCATTTTCCGACTCAGCTATCTTGCCTTTGTAAATTGCCC
>Ga0209429_10000450_pt1 | contig 27823 bp, 21 predicted proteins | sample BarGraNGADG00212_3_FD_184493 | JGI IMG/M metagenome (GOLD analysis project Ga0209429, IMG submission 184493) | Arctic peat soil microbial communities from Barrow, Alaska - Barrow Graham LP Ref core NGADG0004-212 (SPAdes) (version 2) | ecosystem: Environmental > Terrestrial > Soil > Wetlands >...
AAAATGTATAAGCCCCCTCCCGCGGTTAAAATCACCGGGCCGTGTAAAAGTACGCCTGTAAAGGAGCCGGTCTTCCGGCATTACTTGCCGGTCCACGCCGGACAGCGGTGCCTCCGGTGAAAACGGAACAAGTATCCGGTCCCACTTGATCGGTCCGGCCTCGTCTTCCCTGGTTGCTCCACCCCCGCTGCCTTTGATAATACAGCAGTTCCACCAGCCGTTCAGGCAGATATAGCTGTCCCGCACCATCTGTGGCCGCGGATATTCGGACAGGGGTACTGGATCTGACTGCCTGTTGATCTGCCTGATTAGTTTTTCGCCGAATTCCGTGTAAAGCTTTCCCTTAATTTTATCCATTCTTGTTTACCTTTTCCGCTTCCGCGTTTTTTTGTACAAAAATCATCGGTATGATCAGCAGGACCGAAATAAGACCGGCCATCAGAAACACTTCCGGTGTGGGAATTCTGGTAATCTCCTTAAATTCATTTACAAATGTTATATTGCTGTTCCAAATGACGGCATTACCGATGGCAGGTCCCACCGTCATCGGAATAAGTACGAAGAAAATCATCCGGATGCCCTGGAAAAGTCCTACTTTGTCTTTCGGTGTGTTGTCACGGATCGAAGTATTAATAACAATGTTGAGAAGCAGGAATCCGCACATCATGATTGTCCCGCCCAACGCCACAAGAGGTACCTCCCGGACAAAAAACAGAAGTATCAGGCCTGCCGCAAAAACCGCCACTGCAGCATAAGAGAATCTTTTGCGTCCGAAACGGTCCACCATTCGGCCGAGTATGATGCCGATAACGGAACTGATTAGAATAGTAAGACCCAGTACAATACTATAGGTCAGTGCCGGCATACCGAGGTAGTGCTCAAAATAGATAATCAGAAACGGCATGAAAACCTGCGTCGCGATGCCGAACAGACCCATGCAGAGCAGGGACAGATACAGACTCTTCTGCTTTTTAATGACACTCGGACGAAAACCATAAATAATATCGGAAAGATAGCTGCCGCGCTTTGTCTGAAGCTGCGTTTTCTCTTTTATTATAAAAATACCGGCTATACCTGCAGCGGACACCATGGCACCCAGCGATGCGAAGAATAACGGGTAGCCAATGGCATCAATCACAATACCGGACACCCCGCTGACGACGATCATGGCCAGAAGCGGAAAAGTCGACAGGACTCCCTCTACCTTGCCGCGGTTGGTCGTATCGATCGATTCCGTCACCCACGCATTGAAGCTGGCATCATTGGCAGTGGATCCCATGAAGGTCATTATACAGTCGAGAATGACAACCAGCGTAACTGCTGTTGCTACCACACTGGCTGCAGGAGCAATCATGGCTGCATTTGCACGGGATATAAATGCAAAGCAGGCGGTCACAAGACCCCATGCAATATACCCGATGGAAATGAACAGCCGGCGATGTCCGATCCTGTCGCTTAAGGCTCCCATGAACAGAGTTGCCAGAGTCGCTGTAATGGCACTTGCGGCAACCATCACAGTAATATCCGTGGTGGTTCCTCCAATTTCATTGAAGAGAAAAAGATTGAAATACATATTCTCCACTACCCATGCAATCTGACCAAACAAGCCAAACAGAACAACAACGATCCAGGTTCTTCCCGACACCTTGCTTTGCATAGATTCATTCTCCTCTATATATATTGATTTTTCAATTACCGTTTCATGCCTGTATTGCCGGATTATACCTGAATTACCGGATCATGCCTGTAAGGATATTTTTATCCTGCCGATGGAAAGTGAGAGATACGAAGCCTTGTCGTCCCGTAGGGAACCAGTGTTAATACCGCCGCCTGCTTTGGGAGCACTACATTGTTACGCGGCATCCGGACGCTGTGTTTTTTCATCCGGCCGCCCTCAAAATGCACTCCCCTTACAACCAGCCTGACCGGCGCCCCGGAAAAAGGCATCGCTGAAACCGGATTATGTATTATTTCTTCCACAACAATCCTGTCTCCCTTTATAAACGGAGTCCTGTTATAGTCGTCTGTCGTTATAAATCCTCTGTCATGGAATGGTTTCGTGCCTTTTATATAAATTTCCCGGGCTTCGAGTTCCAATGCCATTAAAAGGTTGCCATATCGGATACTCTTACTCCCGTCTGGATTTGTAACAGTCTTAATCATGGGTTTACAGCCTATTTCAATCTCGTCTCCCTCTTTTGCAGTCATATGAGTCATTCTTTCAGCAACTTCTTCCGCATTATTTACTTCCAGTAATCTACCATTGCAGGAAACAGTAAAATCCGTGTTGCTGATCGGGCGGAAATGCAGTTCGATCTCACCCTTTGCTTTCAAAATATGGAAATGAATCGTATCATCAAAAGGATAATTGCTGGTTTCACTGATCTCTAGAGGCTCTCCCTCCCAGATTGTCCTCACTGTGCAGTCCCCGTAAACGGGAAAAGCAAGACCCTTTTTGTGCCGAAGTGCAAGGTACCCGGCAAACAGCGGGAAACCTGCGTGCATATTTGCAGCACAGCAGCCGTAATTGGGTGCAACCCCGAAAGTGTTGGCATAAGAATCCGCATCAAAAAACTGCCGGCGGGCCTTATTGCTTGCTGCCTGATTTGCCTGCTGAACATATTGATGTGCATGCATGTCCGGAGTAAACATAGCCGGCAGTGCATTATAGGCAATCGATTCCAGAAGCTCATAAGCCCAAAGCGCAGGTGACACCCGCCCGATTTCTTCAAGGGAGTACATCATCTCCACGACTGTACACAGCTCGACGCCCTGCGCCGGGGAAGTTCCCATCAGATGTTCGTCGCTGCTGAAAAGTCCGGTGCCGTTGCCATGGTACCGGAACAGTTCCTCATAGCCCTTTTGGGATATGGCCGTCATTTGCGGCTGCTCCGTAAATGCCCCGAAGGTCGCTGGATACTTTAGCGCCATCGCCAGATTGACCCCGTGTGTCTTCATGATCAGCGAGACAGTCCTTCCCCTGTTGAATTTGAGGATCGACTCCCGGCTGGGGCGGGATTTGATTGTCTGATCTTTTTTATCGCGGCTGTCCAGCATTTCCGCCAGTTTTTTCCCGGCATTGAAAAGGGATTTTGAAATATATGAAGTCATGGGTTTCGAGTAGGGAAAATGTTCGAACAAATCGCAGAAATCATACGAATAGGTCCGGAGCTTCACGACTAAGTCTTTCAGAAACGCCCGAGGCCGGCGGGAATACAGCAGGTCAATTGCCTCCATAGCTTCAAAGGCCCTGGCACTTGCCCAGAAATACAGAGGCTGCCGGTCAATCTGCTCGTACTGATATTTGAAATAGCGCTCCATGAAATCCAGGATCCGAATATCATCAGTGGCCCGAAAGTATCCGGCAAATGCCTTCAGCACAATCATCCTCGGCCACCAGTCGCAGTTTCGGGCCGGACCAAAATCACCGTCTTCACGCTGTCTTTCTAAAATGGATTCCACCCACAGGTGCATACGCTCCAAAGCCCGTTGATCCTGCGTCAGAAATGCCAGCGGAATAAGACCCGACAGATAATAGGGCCCCCGCTCCCAGGCTTCCCCGGTTCCGCCCAGCCATGCATTATTCATATCAAGATCCGGAAATACCTCATCGATATGGCCGCTGAGTCCGTCGAGCTGTGCCCTGAGCTGAGCCTTCAGAACGCCCCCGGGAACAATCGATACAAGCGGCAGTTTCTCGTAATAATACATTCAGGCCTCACATCCCGCGGCTGTTATCACGGTTGATCACATTATCATATCTCTTTATATCTCCGTGCTATTTTCGCTTTCGGTCTTACGACTGATTTCGCTTTCGGTCTTACGACTGATTTCGCTTTCGGTCTTACGACTGATTTCACCATTGGTATACGGGAAGAAATTCATGTCCGTGTTGACCATATGCCCGAGAATGACATCATCTACTACAAAGGAAAAGAAAGCCGAGGTTCGTATTTCTTTGTTCCTGTAGGCTTCCTTGAGCCGCAGTGCTTTGGCAATGAGCTCTTTGTGAGTCTCAGCATGGTATATGCGTTCAGGGTAGCCGGCCGCGGCAAGAATACTTTCCTCAATTTTAAAATGCCGCATAATATGATCCAGCAGCCGATCCAGCTGAGACAGTATTTCCTGCTGCCCCATTCCTGCATAGGACTGGTTAATCAGGCGGTTTCCGATTTCAATCAACTCGCGGTGCTGCTTGTCTATCACCGGGTTGCCGCTTTCCCACGCAGTATTCCAATCTATATTCACAGAAGCAAACGGCAGTTTCTCGTTCTCATCAGATGCAGCGACCTGATTCCGCCCGCCCTCCTTCGCACGATAAAGCGCTTCATCCAGTCGCCTGTACCAGTGCCGGAAGGATTCGGATTTCATTCTTTCCGCGACACCAAAACTGGCTGTCTGTCGCCCGGTAACCGGATGATGGCTCTCTTCAATGGCTGCCCGTATTTTTTCAGCAGCAATGGCGGCTCCTTCCCGGGTAGTTTGCGGAAGCAGTATGACAAATTCTTCTCCGCCGAATCTGATCAGGATATCAGAGTCACGTTTGAAATTCTCCATGATCCGCGCGGTCAGCTTCAGCTGTTCGTCCCCGACCGGGTGACCCCAGGTGTCATTTACCCGTTTAAAATGATCCAGATCAAGTATTATCATGGACAGCGGTGCGCCATAGCGGTCTGACTTTCCCATTTCATCGTCAATAATCATATCAAAGTAGTGTCTGTTATATTGTCCGGTCAGTTCGTCACGGATGGCAATTTCCCGCAGCTGCTGCTCCTTCATATGCTTATCCGTTACATCTCTGGCAGATGAATATAGGAACTTCCCGACGCCTGGCTGCGTGTTCCACTCAATATATTTGAACGAGTCGGCGCTGCAGCGAAAGCGGTTTACAAACCCGGACACGATCTCTTTATTCGCCAGTTTCCTGAGCATATCATTTGTATCTTCCATGTCCTCTTCATGTATAAAATCAAAAAAGTGCTTTCCTTCGATTTCCTGCGTCGTATAGCCTGTCACCTCTGTGAATTTGTTGTTTACCTTATGGAAATTCCCGTTCAAATCCCATACACACAGCATATCCAGATTCACATTGAGGAAACCTTCGATTTCCTTTTCCTGTTCATATTCTTTGGATATATCTTTCAATGAGATAACAAATCCTGTTATCTCTCCTTTTTCCGAACGAATCTGATTCGTGTTTCCCTCTAATCTGATCTCAGAGCCGTCTCTTGAAATGATTCCCAGATCCTTGGGTGTACTGCTGGTCGTCTTTATTCCCGCCAAAACAGGATTTGGTGCATTTTCCCTTGTTACAAGATTCATCATATGGAAAATTTCTCCAAAGCCGCGTCCCAGGGCTTCTTTCTGCGAGTATCCGGAGAATTGTTCGGCCATAGGATTGAGCAGAACAATACAGCCCGAATGATCTGTCACAATAATTCCTACCCCGACAGTAAGCAGCGTGGCACTAAGCAGCTCCTTTTCATTCCTGCGCAGCTCGTCTGTTTTGATTCTCTCTACTACCGGCCACACCGTATTCATCAGTAATTTGAGATTCAGTACGTCTTCCTGATCATAATCAGCGGATTTGTTGGCCGCTGCGGCTACCGCGACAATGGCGCCGTTCATGAAGACAGGGATGGAAACAAAATTACTGATGGCAACGTGTCCTTCCGGACACCCTTTTTGCATTGGACTCGGTGCCTGATAATCATTTACGATAACAGGTTTTCCCTGCCGGACCACTTCTCCCCACAAACCGACAGCCGCCAGGTGATAGAGTCTTGTCTTGTCAGCTACTCTGCATTCATCCATTACGGCACGGGACCAGGAATGAAGGCTGAATTCCTGACTATCATTATTATATATGAATATATAGCCAAGCTTACTTTTCGTGCTGGAAATTATCTGTTCCAGGGTGCGGTCCAGAAATTCACCGACCCCGATCCCTTGCATCTGCATAAGTTCGACATGTTTTTCCTTCATATCGAGGTTGGCTTTCAGACTATTTTCATCTTTTACAATTTCCGTGATATCCCTTGCGGTGGCATAAACCCTGTTTCCGTGGGTTTGTGCATGCCATTCCAGATAACGGTATTCTCCGTTATGCGTGCGGTAACGATTAATTATGAAGGCCTGATGGGTAGGCCCGGATAAATCGGATATTGCCGACACCGTTGCCTGCATATCATCCGGATGTACAAATTCCAGATATCCATGCTTTATCAGTTCATCGGTCGAAAACCCGAGTACTTCTTCCCAGTTACTATTCAATTTAATGAAATTTGCATCATAATCCAAAACAGCCATCAGTTCAGGATTTACTGCAAAAAATCGCTCGAGTTCCGCACATTTCTCCCGCTCTGTAACCAGGTCGGTAATATCATACTGCGTTCCGAGCATCCATGCAGGTTTCCCGTCCGCGGTCCATTCCATAACCTTACCCCGGGCACGAATCCACTTCCAGGTTCCGTTCTTATGCTTCATTCGAAAGTCAGCATGAAAATAATCGGTCATTTTCGCAAAATGCTGCTGCATTTTTTTGTCAATTTTATCAATATCATCCGGATATGTATATTTTCTCCATGTATCTATATCAATCGGCTGCAGCTCTTTGAAAGAGTATCCTATAATCGTGGCCCAAAATTCATTGAATACGGCAGCCCCGGTCAGAAAATTCAATTCCCAGGTGGCAACTCCGGTACCGTCGATCACGCTTTGCAATCTCTTTTCAGCCTTTTCGGCATCAGTCCAGTGACCGGGCTCAGAGCTTGCTGTCATCGGAACAATGGGGTGATCAAATTGTATGTCAGAGTTTGACATGGATTCCGGATCCTTTCCCATAGTATGCTCCCTTCGAGACCCTTGCGCGGTCTGTGTAATTTTCATTATATCTAAGTTTTTGCTGTTTGTATCAGACCGTCAGGAATCAGAAGAAAAAGACCTCGAAATAAAACGTGAGTGCATGTATATACAACATGTACTCACGCTTTCCTGCCTCTTTTTTGAATATTTCATCGAAAAATCCGGCTCTATTTTATATTGTAATAATGATTCAGCGGTCCGCTGCCGCTGCCGAGGTCCAGCCCGGCAAGAAGTGCACCTGTAATATACTTTTTGGCATTTTCTATGCTCCGCTCCATGGAATATCCAAGAGCCAGATTACAAGCAATCGCAGAAGATAGCGTACAGCCGGTGCCGTGTGTATTTGTATTGTTTACTCTCTGTGAATCAAACCAGTATGACGTGCCGTGTGCATACAGCAAATCATTGGCGGACATAGTCAAATGTCCGCCTTTTATAAGAACAGCCGTACCCACATCAGCTGATATGATTTTTGCCGCTTTCTGCATATCTTCCCTGGTATGAATCAGCATGCCGCTCAGAACCTGTGCTTCAGGTATATTCGGTGTTATCACATCAGCAAGAGGAAGAAGCTCTTTCATCATAGCGTTAACTGCATCATCACAAAGCAGCTTACTATTACTGGTAGATACCATAACGGGGTCGACCACTATATTTTGAGCTTTGTACTCTTTCAATTTCTCTGCTATGACAGCAATGATATCTGCATTGGAAACCATTCCGATCTTCACCGCATCGGGGCGTATGTCTGTAAATACGCAGTCAATCTGCCGGGCCACAAATTCCGGCGTTACTTCCATGATCCCATACACTCCGGTTGTATTCTGCGCCGTCAAAGCGGTTATGACACTTGATGCATAGATCTTATGTGCGGTTATCGTTTTAATATCTGCCTGGATCCCCGCCCCGCCGCTGCAGTCAGACCCAGCAATTGTCAGCACCGTTTTCACGGAGGCGACCATTTCAGCCGCAAGCCGGTGAAGTTCTTTCGTGGCTGCCATGATGTCCGGCTGTGCAAAGATCGCGGATACAACAGCAATTCCGCAGATTCCGCTTCCCTTCAAACGAAGGATATTCTGCCGGCTGATGCCGCCGATGGCAATTACGGGGATCGATACCGCACCGCAGATCGCCTGCAGGGTATCAAATGACACCTCATCCGCATCCTTTTTAGTTGAGGTCGAAAAAACAGCCCCTACACCGAGATAATCCGCACCCTGTTTTTCTGCGAGAATCGCCTGATCCACTGTCTGGACAGATACGCCCAGGATTTTGTCCGGACCGATTTTGCGCCTGACATCCCCCGCCTGCATATCATGCTGTCCCACATGAACACCGTCTGCGTCACAGGCAAGCACTGCTTCGACGTCATCGTTAATTACGAAAGGAATACGACGGCGGTCTGCAATTTTTTTGATTTCTTTGCCAAGTACAACTAATTCATCGAAAGGGAGGTCTTTTTCCCTCAATTGAACAAATGTAACCCCGGCTTCAATTGATTCTTCCACCTGACGGACAAGAGATTTGTCCCTTGTCCACATACTGTCGGTTACCGCGTATAAAAGGAGGGCGGATTTATCTGCTTTCAATTTTGGCCCCCTTCTCAAGCGAGTCTGCATCCATCTTGCTTATCTCGTCAATGATGCAGGTGCGGTATGTTGAGATGCCCGCGTGGTTCTCCGTAACGCGGATATGTGCGAGTTCCCCGCTTAAGCCCATCATGCAGACAGCTGCGGCAGCTGCACCAAGGATGTTATTCTGATTTGCCCCGCAGAAGGCCGCAATGACAGCCGTCAGCATACAGCCTGTTCCTGAGACTTTTCTCATCATTGGGTGACCGTTGCGTATGATAAATGCCTTTTTACTGTCTGCCACGATATCGATCGCCCCAGTAATCACAATAACTGCGTGAGTGTGTGCACTGAGTGCTTTTGCAAAAGCAACGGCTTCATCGAGGGATTCTTCCGTCACGATATCGCTGATATCGGCATCAACACCCTTGGTCGTCCCGCTGCCGGAAGCCAGGGTCCTGATCTCTGAAATGTTGCCTCGGATAACGGAAAACCGTATGTTCGCCAGAAGTGTAAAAGTAGTATCGGTACGGAGCGTCGAAGCGCCTGCCCCGACAGGATCAAGTATAACAGGATGTGAAAGAGCGTTGGCTTTCCTGCCTGCCTTGAGCATTGAAATAATTGTACGGTCGTTGAGTGTTCCTATATTGATATAAAGGGATTTACAGATCGATGTAATTTCTTCCGCCTCGTTTTTATCATCCGCCATAATCGGCGACCCTCCGCAAGCCAGAAGGACATTGGCGCAGTCATTCACTGTGACATAATTTGTAATGCAGTGTACAAGCGGTGTTGTGCTGCTTACATTTTCAATAATTTTCTCAAACATTATATTTTCTCCTCCAGTTCATTTGGTTTTATTCCTGATAACAGATTTTTAACAGAATTCGCGGCGATACAAAGAAAGGCTGTAATGAACATGACCGGCAGCGTGCTTCCGATAATCGTATCAACCGACAGCATCATGCGATAAGCCGCAAACCCCGCCGCCCAGATGAAAGCATTGGCAATATTTACGGTTTCGTTCATATGATTCTTTTTCAGGATAAAAAAATCAGTAATCAAAATGGCAGTCATCGGCGCAAATACGGAGCCGATAAGGTACAGGAAATTCTCATACTGGCTGATCGGCGCCAGAATTGCCAGAATTGCGCCGGCTATGCAGGTAATTACGGATATCGTCTTCTTGCTGATTTTTTTGGTAATGCTAACGAAACTTACACCCGCGGAATACACATCAAGGAATGTCGTGGTAACGGTTGCGGCAATGATGATGTATACGGCAGCAAGTCCGAGCCCGGCAGACAGCATGATCCGGGAAATGTCCGATTCACCCGTGAAAATCGCCGCGCCAAGTCCGATAATATACATCCAGCAGCTGGCAAAAAAATACACGAATGCACTTACGGCCGTTGCTGTCTTTGGTTTTCCGGCGCTTTTTGTATAATCAGAAATAAGGGGGAGCCAGGACAGCGGCATGGCCACCGACAGTTCAACTGCCGATCCCATGCTCATACCTTTACCAATGGCATGAATGGTACCTCCCCGGAATACAGTAACACTCAGTACAACGGTCAAGAGGAAAAGTCCGCCCATTACCAGAAGGTTAAGTTTCCCGAGGTTCTTGATGTCAATCACTACCCAGACGATGATAAGAGCACCGATCACCAGACACCATATCGACGTGCCGCCCCCGGCAACGGCCTGCACGGCAGCGGCTCCGCTGATAATCATGACGGCCGTCCAGCCAAGCAATTGAATGATGTTGAGAACAGAAAAGAATACGGATCCTTTCTGACCGAAAGACATTTTCACGGTCTCCATTGAGCTTTTTCCGCTTTTGGCGCCGATTAGGCCGGCAAGATATAACAGGATGCAGCCTATGACGTGTCCCAGAATAATCGCCGCGAGACCTTTCTTAAGACCGAGAGGCGCAATCAGCGTGCCTGTGAAAATTTCCGAAATTGAGACTGCCGCACCAAACCAGATAAGACCATTACTGAATACGGATGTTTTTGTTTCGTCCATCATTCCTCCCTAAACAGAAAAAGTGGGAAACACCAAAAAGGTATTTCCCACTAAATTTACGCATCTAATGTTATTCCCTCCGTTGGTATTAACCAAATCAGGTTATAAGGGTCGAAGTTGGATAACTTCCTCTCAGCCTGCTATACAAGCTCCCCCAAAACAATATTATATTGATCAAAATTATTCCACATGATCAGGACTATGTCAAGGTTGCCTCAGAACAAATATGCCTGCCGCTGCATAAGTACATCTTTTCCGGCGCTCTTATACGACCGTCGTTTCTGTCGCTGAGGGTTCCGTTGCTGAGGGTTCCGTCACCGCGGGTTCCGTCGCTGCAGGTTCCGTCGCTGCAGGTTCCGTGACCGCCGGAGCAGTCTCTGCTGCAGGCGGAACGGTCGGCGCTGCCGCAGACCCGGATACTTCACCCGTCGAAGGATTCATCGCAGCTATGGTGCCGTCAGGAGCCAGAACGCCGATGCTGACCTCCGCCCTGATGGAAGGATAAATACTTTTATATGCCAGTACACGCTTCACTTCAACACCATCTTCGTAATAGACCTTGTAACATTCCGCACTGATGTAATCGTGTGCAGACTTCGTTGTACTTTTGCTTCCTGCCGGGGCTGACGGGTTTGCAATGTATACGGGGGCTCCGGGACCCGATCTTCCGGTGGTTACCCCTTCAATCTCAATTGTCATTCCATCTTCAACCGGCCTGCCATAGATCTCCATGGTGACATGAAGATCATTGTAGTAAGCATGGATAGCAATCGGATATTCCGTATTGTTTGTGAACTGGAAATTCTTGCCGCCCCATGTTACCGTTGCATCTGTTCCGGTCTCCACGTAATCACTCGGCCATGTGTGCGAGTGACGTTCATCCACTTGCAGGTCAGCCATCATAACGCTGTGGAAAAGGGTGCCGGTGGTCTGGCAGATACCGCCGCCAAGCTCCAGGCGCGTGGTGCCGCCATAAATCCCGACCGCTTCCTTATAACCTTTTGCCGATGTCCTCTGGCCAATATACTCATTAAAATTAAAATACTCACCGGGCTGGAGCACGAGTCCGTCAATCGTTTTACAGACAAGATCAATATTCGAATTGCGGTTTGTTTTATCCGTTGTTTTGGAAGTAAATGTGGACACAAGTCCGAGAATCTCTTCAAGGTCTTTTTTACTGACCTCCGGCTCAGTCACTTTGACATCTACAAGAATCGTCCTGGTGTACTCTTTTGCGTCAACTGCAGCCTTCACGGCTTTGATTGCTCCGTCCACATCAATATCAAGGCCGGCCTGGTAGTCTTCAATCACAAAGGCCAGTTTCTGTGTATCAAAAGACGTAGCGGCTGCATTCACAGGCTCTGTCTCAAGCGGATCCAGAATATCCCGGACAGCTGAATCAATCGCGATCGTGTCAGTCTGATATTCAATGTCAAAATTCTCGTTTGTCTCAGCAAGCTGTTCGAGGGTCTGATATCTTTGCTCAATTGCCGCAGATTCATCCGTCTGCGTGCTTGTCCTGTTGTAATTGTAAGCAGATTCGATCACTTCCGGAAGATTCGAGGTGACTATAAAGACAGCCGGGCTGAGCGGATATTCCACCTCGTCTACTGACAGTATAATGTTGAATTCCGGATCATTTGCAGAAGCAGCCTCTGCAAACATTGCAGATACCTCTTCCCTGGTCTTTCCGGAGACATCCATTCCGTTAATGGTTACGCCGTGATACATCGTCTGTACATCAAGCTTTGCTTTCATCTGCTCAATCGTAATGGGCTGCGTATTTCCGCCCGCAGCCGCTGCAGCAGCCGGTTTTCCGATGCTCGTAAAATAATAAGCCGCTGCACCGATACCTGCCAGGACAACGAGGACTATGGCTCCGATTACAGCCGCTTTGCGTGTCTTTGTCTGCGTGTCGTTTGTCTTTGTCTGCGTGTCGTTTGTCTTTGAGGCATCTGTCTTTGTCTTAGCTTTATTGTCGTTATTATCACTCATGCAGCACAAGCCCTCATCGCTTTCATTATTCTAAATGCAAGTAGAAATAAAATCCTCATATCATTCTTACGGAATCCTGCAGAATCATCACTTTCACATTTCCTTTTTATCTTATAACAGATTACTATTCTTTTGTATATTATTCTCTTATTTTTCTCTTTGATTCAATGGATATAAACCATATAATATACATAAACACACAGCAAGATATCCTTCCCCTATAATCAGGGCAAAAACGCAGCCGTGTTTCACTATGAATAGGAGATCAATATTTTGAAAACAGGAACATACCTTGAGATAGATCTGGATAAAATAAGAGAAAATTCCAGGATAATAGTCGAAAAATGCAGGCCGCTGGGAATTCAAGTCCTGGGGGTTACCAAGGGTTTCTCGGCCAAACCGCGTATTGTTAAGGCCATGATACAGGGCGGGATATCTGATCTGGCAGACTCACGTCTTGAAAATATTATGGCCCTGCGCAAAAAGGGTTTCACTCAGAATATGACGCTTCTGCGAATACCCCGATTGAGTGCCGTTAAGAAAGTAATAACATTTACTGATTACAGCATCAATTCTGAATACACAGTCATCAAGAAACTGTCGGATGCGGCGATTTCAGAGGGTAAAAAGCACAAAATTGTACTGATGGTTGATGTGGGCGATCTGCGTGAAGGGGTTCTTCCCGATGATGCTTTTGAAATGGCAAAAAAAATATCGATGCTCAAGGGCGTTACACTGAATGGAATCGGAACGAACATGGGCTGCTACGGAGGCATTTTGCCAACTATTGAGAATCTTGATATGCTTATCGAGATTTCGAACCACATCCGGAAAAAGGTCGGAATCGAGCTCGATATCGTCTCCGGAGGAGGTACTTCCTCACTCAAACTCATCGAAAGCGGCGATATGCCGGCAGGAATCAATCAGCTACGCATCGGGGAAGGCATCCTTCTTGGCACGGATACCACACATGACAAATTGATGCCCTGGCTCCATCAGGATGCATTTGTCCTGCGGGCGGAAGTAATTGAAGTGAAGACAAAGCCCTCCGTACCAATCGGAGAAATCGGACGCGACGCATTTGGAAATACACCTGTCTTTGAAGACAACGGTCTGCGCAAACGCGCCATCGTATCTTTGGGCAGACAGGATGTGAATGTCGAAGGTCTCTTTCCCCTGGATCCAAAGATGCATGTACTGGGCGCGAGCAGCGACCATCTGATCGTTGATGTAACGGATGCTGATGAGGATATCAAGGTTGGCAGACAGATTTCGTTTAAGCTCAATTATCAGGGGCTTCTGTTCTTAAGCAATTCGAAATATGTCAAGAAAGTATATATAAAGGGCAAACTATGATTAAGACAGTTTCTCCTGAGGACAAGAATATTATCAATCAGATTGTGCAGCTGGAAACGGATGCATTCGGCGAAGGCGGATTGAATCAGTGGGATCTGGTGCCGCTGATTCGGCATGGAAGAGTGTTCTATATGGAAGAGAACGGCCTTGCTGCCGGCTGCGTCCAGTACATGCTGGACTGGAATGATCACACAAAAGCTTACGCAATAGGCATATCCATAGCCCGGAATCAGCGCGGAAAAGGGTACGGTACGGCACTGTTTCGTGAAAGCATGGATACGTTGGCTGCTGAAGGCATACAGACAGTAGAACTTACGGTTGACCCTGAAAACACCGCCGCAATTGCCGTGTATGGAAGAAAGCTCGGATTTATCATTACAGGACGGCGCGACGATGAATACGGCACAGGCATCCACCGCATCGTAATGGAAAAAGAACTTGCGTCGAATCACAAATAGCAGCAAACAGCTTACCAGGGCAAAGCCGGCGGCACTTCCGAAGATGCCGAAGATGATGGCAGTTGCGTCGGCAAAGCCGGCGGCGTCATACGGATTTTTACCAGATTCTGTATGTCCTGCAGCACTTTTTTCTCAGACACTTCTATCGCAAGCCACCGCCCCAGCGGCGTACAGCACGTATTTTCAAAAAGTTGCTGAACATGTACCGTGCAGGCAGGGAGCATGGCCCGTACCGCTTTCTCCTCTTCCATACCCACATCAATCATCGCCACAAAGATGTTTTTATCGGGGAAGAGGGTGCAGAGAACCCGTCCGTCCAAATGATATTCCACATTCCACCGTCTTTGCGTAGCATATAAGTTGTAGGAAATCTCCGGCTTTGCGCCGCATTCTTTTTTTATATATTCATCCAGCTCTTTCCACATCGGATTGGAAAGAAACAGTGTAATTTCTTCTTCAGGCGTAGCCTTGTTTTTTCCGTCATATAATACATCATATCTTGAAAAACCATTCATTTGCAATCCTCCCGCCTACAAGTGTAATTCGCGGGTATGAATTCAATGTGTCTTATTTTGGAGAGGATATAGTGAATTCCGGGGCAGAATTCACGCAAAATGTAAAGTGTGCCTTAATCATGCTTATAAATCAATTTTTTTGAATTCCTTGACAAAAATGCTGTCCTGGTTTATATTTCTAATAAATACTATAGGATTAGTAAGGATTAAGGCAAGCTCCAATTAATAGAATATTAACGAAAGGATGCGTTCAGTGAAAAACATACTATGCTTCGGCGATTCAAATACTTTCGGCTTAAAACCGGACGGTTCCGGCAGATATGATTTCCCTGTGCGCTATCCGGGTATACTCCAGGAAACACTTGGCAGCGGTTACCATATCATTGAAGAGGGCTGTCCCGGGAGAACAACAATATTTGAGGACAGTAAGCGTCCGTACAAGAGGGGGCTTGATTACATCTCCCCTTGCCTCGCATCACACACACCGCTTGATTATGTGATTGTCATGCTTGGTACCAACGACTGCAAAACAGCTTTTGGTGCAACCAGCAGGGACATTGCCGCCGGAATGGCTGCCATTATTGCAAGAATACAAAACGATGCAGCTCCCGTTCCAGGTATACTTCTTGTCTCCCCCATACATCTTGGCATTGATATCAGCAAACCCGGCTATGATCCTGAATTTGACCGGGCATCTGTCAAAGTGTCTTTAGAACTGGCAGAGGAATATCGCCTCCTTGCCGCGGAGACCGGCTGCGGATTCCTCGATGCAGCAGCGTCCGCACAGGCAAGTCCTGTTGATCAGGAGCATCTTGATGACGCGGGTCACAGGAATCTTGCTCTGGCTGCAGCATCATTTATTGCAGACAGGGAGTTGTAACAGTGTTACAAAATGCCGAAAGCCAGCAACCGCGGGTGGATGCTGGCTTTCATATCATTTTTTACGGCATTGACAACAACCGGGAATTATCTGTTTTTAACTACATTAACCCGGATGATTCCTTCTACTGACAGCAGCTGATCAATGACCGAATCAGGACATACGCCGGTTATTTCAAACACGGAATAGCCCATTTCTTTTTTGCTGCGGCTGGAAAGGTTCTCAATGTTGAGCCCTGCTCCGGAAATGGCCGAGGATATCTGTGTCAGCATTGTCGGCACATTCTTATGAATAACACAGACACTTTCGTCTCCGCCCTTGGGGTTTATAACATCCGGGAAATTTACACTGTTTTTGATGTTGCCGTTTTCAAGGAAATCTATGATCTCGCTGACAGCCATGACGGCACAATTGTCTTCGCTCTCAGGAGTCGATGCACCCAGATGAGGTATTGCGATAACATTCTTCATCTTCATGACATCGGCTGACGGGAAATCAGTAAGATAGCAGGCAACTTTTCCGCTTTCAAGCGCTTTGGCCATGTCTTCGTTATTAACAAGGTCACCGCGGGACAGGTTAATGATCCTCACGCCGTTCTTCATGGAAGCAATTGTCTGTGCGTTAATAAAGCCTTTTGTCTCCGGAGTCGAAGGTACGTGAATGGCAATATAGTCGCAGTTCTCATAAATAGTCTTTGCTTCTTTGGCTCGCTTAACACTGCGGCTCAGGAGCCAGGCAGATTCAACCGTAAGGTAAGGATCGTTCCCATACACATTCATACCAAGCTCAATTGCTGCATTGGCAACCATTGCACCGATTGCGCCCAATCCGAAAATGCCAAGTGTCTTCCCGTATAATTCCGGGCCTACAAATGCTTTCTTTCCGCTTTCGACTTCCTTGGCTATGTCAGCATCCAGAGGCAGCGCCCGAGTCCAGTTGACGCCTCCGACAATATTGCGCGAAGTCAGTAAGAGAGATGCAATCGCGAGTTCTTTGACGGCATTGGCATTGGCTCCGGGGGTATTAAAGACAATAATGCCCTTCTGTGAACATTTCTCGATCGGGATATTGTTAACACCGGCTCCGGCCCTGGCAATTGCCTTTAATGAATCAGGTATTTCCATATCCAGCATATTGGCCGAACGGACAAGAATAGCATCCGGGCTTTCGACATTATTACCGACTTCATAACGAGTTTTATCAAAGTTTTTGGTGCCGACAGAAGCGATCTTGTTAAGCGTCTTTACTTTAAACATTTTTTTCTAACTCCTTCATGAATGTAATCAGGGCATCAATGCCCTCTTCCGGCATTGCGTTGTAGATCGAAGCTCTCATACCGCCTACACTGCGGTGTCCTTTAATGTTGACAAAACCTGCCTTACCGGCCTCTTTGCAGAATCTCTTATCAAGATCCTCATTGCCGGTAACAAAAGTAACATTCATTATGGAACGTGATCCAATTTCTACAGGAGCCTTGAAAAGAGACGACGCATCAATATAATCATAAAGCTTCTGTGCTTTACGGCGGTTGATCTTTGCCATTTCTTCGAGACCGCCAATGTCATCGCGGACCCATTCGAGGACGAGTTTGGCAATATAAATCGCATAGCACGGCGGGGTATTGTACATGCTGTCATTATCGGCGGCCACTTTATAGCCCATCATAACTGGTGTAATATCCCTTTCGTAACCGATCATATCATCCCTGACGATAACAACTGTTAATCCGGCAGGACCCATGTTTTTCTGCGCCCCTGCATATAAAAGTGCAAAACGCGATACATCGATAGGTTCAGACAATATGCATGATGAAATATCCGCAACGAGCGGGATATTGCCGGTATCCGGTATTTTGGGAAACCGGGAACCGAAAATCGTATTGTTATAGCAGATGTGAACATAATCAGCATCAGGACGGATATCCTCCACTGCAAATTCCGGAATATAGGAGAAGTTCTTATCAGCACTTGAAGCAAGTACTTTTACATCGCCGTAACGTTTGGCTTCTTCATAAGCTTTTTTGGAAAACTGCCCGCTTATCACATAATCTGCCTTGCCTGATTTATTCATAAGGTTAAGCGGGACCGCAGAGAATTGTGAAGTCGCTCCGCCCTGTAGAAAGAGCACTTTATAGTTATCAGGAATACTCATTACTTCTCTTAACAGGGATTGTGCCTGCGCAATAATGTCTTCGTATACAGGGGACCTGTGACTCATCTCCATGACAGACATTCCGCTGCCCCTGTAATCAGTCATTTCAGCCGCAGCAATTTCTAGCACTTTAACCGGTAACATAGAGGGTCCTGCTGAAAAATTAAATACTCTGCTCATTCAAATTTCTCCTGCTTTCTGATAATTGAGATCCGATCTCTTCTGTCGTTGGATACATCGCTTCTGCATATTTATACAGAATTATATCACATACTTAAAAGCGGGAATCATCAAAATCCATCACAACAATCCGATTTTGCGTTTTTTTAGGACTATTCAGGAGCAATTGAACAGGTTTTAAAGCATCGGCAGCTAATTGACATTCGTTTTCCGGAATTCAAAAGGTGCCGGATGCATCACCCGGCCGTGCATGAACGGATCGCTCCTTCGAGAATTTCAAAGCCTGCCTCCAGCTGTCCGTCAGTAATAACCAGAGGTGCGAGGAATCGTATGACATTATTATATGTACCGGCACTTTCCACCAGCAGGCCGTGCTGCGCACAGGTATTGATGATCCTGCTGACAAGCGCGGCATCCGGACTGCGCCCGGCTTTATTTTTAACAAACTCAATTCCGATCATCGCGCCGAGTCCCCGGACATCACCGACTTGTTCATACTTATCTTTCCACAAATTGAATCTTCCCATACATTTTCCGCCGATTTCAACGGCTCGGCCGCAAAGATCATCACGTTCGACAATCTCCAGCACCTTCAGTGCCGCAGCGCAGGCAAGCGCGTTGCCGCCGAAAGTTCCGCCGATAAGACCGGCAGACACAGACTGCATGATTTCTTCCCGTGCCGTGATGCCGCCGAGCGGAATTCCGGCAGCAAGTGATTTTGCGAAGGCAATAATATCCGGTTCGAAGCCCAGTTCCTGCCAGTAGCAGGACGCAAAGAGACGGCCGGTCCTTCCGATTCCGGACTGAACCTCATCAGCAATCAGGAGTATTCCGTTATCATCACATATTTTACGAAGTGCTTTGACATATTCAAACGGAGCCGGTATAAATCCGCCTTCCCCCTGAACAGGCTCGATCACAACAGCCGCAACCTGACTTGCGGGGGAGGATTCCTCGAAGACTCGCTTAAATTGCTTAATATAATAGGAAAGTGCCTGCTCTTCATTCATTGCCTCCGGACGCCGGTAGAAATACGGAAACGGGACGCGGCAGATTCCATCCGGGAACGGCCCGAGACCTTCCGAATACGCCTTTTTGGATGTCATCGCCATCGTTAGCAGCGTCCTTCCGTGGAATGCACCGGAAAAGGTGATAATATTCGGCCGCTTGGTATATGCACGGGCAAGCTTTACTGCGTTCTCAAGCGTTTCCGCTCCGCTGTTGACAAAAAATGTGCGTCTTTTTTCTCCGCGCACCGGAACAATCCTGTTCATTACCCTGGCAAGATTAATATATCCGGGATGGGTGACCACTGAAAACATACCGTGAAAATACCTGTCTGCCTGTTCTTTGACCGCTTCCGCCACTTCCGGATGCGTGTGTCCGATATTGAGGACACCGACTCCGCCGATCCAGTCCAGAAAACGGTTTCCGTCCGGGTCAAGGATAATGGCACCTGCAGCTTTTTCCATAACACAGGGATATATGCACCGGAGTGCATCCGGGATTTCCAGACTCCGCTGTGCAAGGACAGCGGCGGCCCTCGGACCCGGAAGGACGGATGTAAAGATTTGCGGTAATTCTTCGCTTAACATTTCTATTTATTCCCTTCATTTTCATATCATTTTTATAAGGCATGCAAACCCTAGTCCGGGGAGCTGTTATCAGATTCGGACGCGGGCGCCGGACGATGGGCAGAATTTTACAGTGAGAATGCTGCCTTTGTATCCTTCAGTGCCGCATCGAGTCTCTCGATCACAGCATCCATCTGTTCCGAAGTGATGACCGCTGCCGGTTCAAACCGGATACATTTGGCATTGACAAGCGTACCGGCCGTCAGCACGCCGCGGCTGAACAGACCTTTTGCTACATCGTAGCCGGCACCGCAGCTGACAAATTCAATTGCAAGCATCAGTCCAACTCCGCGGACATCTTCAATCACTGTCGGATACTTCTCCTGCAGCAGCAGCAGTTTGTCCTTCAGATAAATACCCTTTGTTCTGCACTGTCCGGGAATATCGTTTTCAATCATATATTTAATCGTCGCAAGTGCTGCCGAACAGCATACCGGATTACCGCCGAATGTCGGGGATCCCAGAAGCCAGGGATTATCGACCAGATCCTGCACCCACATTTTCGGCCTGCAGATCAGTCCGGTGATCGGCATAATGCCGCCGCCGAAAGCTTTGCCGTAGCAAAGAATATCCGGAACAACGCCCTCCGCCTCACAGCGGAACATCGTGCCCGTTCTTCCCATACCGCTCTGAATTTCATCAAATATAAGGGCTACGCCATATTCGTCGCATATTTTTCTCAATTCAGCCAGATACCCTGCAGGCGGCACAATAACGCCGGCTTCACCCTGAATGGGTTCAACGATCATAGCTGCAACCGATTCACCGACAGCCTTCAGGTTGCGGATCGCTTTACGGGCATCCTCGGCATTGCCATACTCCACATGCTGCACCTGCTGAATCATCGGAGTGTACGGCACACGGTACGTGTCCTTGCCTCCTACGGAAATAGCTCCCATTGATTTGCCGTGGAAAGCACCGGTCGTGGAGATATACCATCTGCCACCCGTTGCAATTCTTGCAAGCTTCAAAGCCATTTCAACAGCTTCGGCGCCGCCGTTGGTAAAGAAACAGTACTGCAGGTCACCGGGCGTAATTCCCGCCACAGCCTTTGCCAGGTACCCGCGGAGCGGATCCAGAAGTTCCTGGGAATGCAGCGCCTGATGATCAAGCTGTGCTTTGATGGTATCAAGAATTTCTTCGTTCCTATGGCCGCAGGTGTAAATACCGAAACCGCCCAGGCAGTCGATGAATTCCTCTCCGTACAGTCCGGTAATGACAGAATCTTTGTCCGTCCATTCGATGGCTGCAGAGTTGGTTGATACGGATTTACGGTATTTGAGCCAGCCGGGACTCACATAGTTATCAAAATAATCCAGTGTGTCCCTGGTTATATCCTTTTTCTCCTGATTGGTTAGGTTATCATTATGAATATATCCAATAACGGTCTCAAGTTCCTTCAGCACTCCTGAAAAGTCCATATATATCTCCTTCATATTGTTTGATTCCTGTTTGTTCGCCGGAGGCGGCTTTTGTATCCTCCGGTTACTGTTTTGTATAGGCGGGGTCAGTTTATCCGCCTGTTGCCGATGTCGATTAATGCTCGTACCAGCCGACGATTCCCGGATTCAGGTTCATGTTGATCTGCTTTACTTCCTGATATTCCTCAAGGCCCTGGATGCCAAGCTCGCGGCCGATACCGCTCATCTTGTATCCGCCCCACGGGGCTTCATTAAAAGTCGGATTATAGCAGTTGATCCACGTTATACCCGCACGGATCTCCATAATGACTCGAAGCGCCCTGGCGCAGTCTGACGTGAATACGCCTCCGGCAAGGCCGTAGGGAGTATCATTTGCCAGATCAATGGCCTCCTGCTCGGTTTTGAAGGTCTGCACGGTGACTACCGGCCCGAATATTTCTTCGCGGACAACTCTCATTTCAGAGGTGCAGTTATCAAAAATAGTCGGCCGGACATACCAGCCCTCTGCACATTCCCCTTCGGTCCAGCGGGAGCCGCCGCAGATAAGCGCAGCGCCTTCCCCTATTCCGATTTGAATATAATTAAGAACATTATTCATATGCTCAAGGGAGACCAGAGGGCCCATATCCGGATTTTTGACAGGATCCCCGAGTGTCATGGCATTCGCGCGGGCAGCCAGTTTGGCAACAAATTCGTCTTTAATAGACTCCTCAATGATAATTCTTGATCCGGCGGAGCAGACCTCTCCCTGATTGAAAAATATGCCGATCATCGCCCACTCAACGGCTCCGTCAATATCCGAATCAGCAAAGATTACATTAGGCGACTTCCCGCCGAGTTCCAGACCGATCTTTTTTACGTTGCCTGCGGCGGCGCGCATGACGCTCTGTCCAACTTCCGTACTGCCTGTGAATGTCACCATGTCGACATCCATGTTTTCACTTAATTCAGCGCCGAGTTTTCCGCTTCCAAGAACAAGATTCACACTGCCCTGCGGCATGCCCGCTGCTTCAAAGATCTCAAATAATTTGATCGTGGACAGCGATGTTTTTGAGCTCGGCTTAAAGACAACGCTGTTGCCTGCCGCCAGTGCGGGAGCAAGTTTCCAGCAGGCCATCAGGAATGGATAGTTCCAGGGTGTAATCTGAGCACATACCCCTACCGGCTCATGGACCGTATAGGAATGCATTTTCCCGAAACCGCTGTTGACCTGATATACGCCGCCCTGCGGGACTTTGATCAGTCCGGCGTAATAGCGGAAAGTATGTATTCCGTCATTGATATCACCTTCCGCCTCGCGGAGCGGTTTTCCGTTGTCGAGTGTATCAAGCATTGCCAGGTCAGCCGCATTTTTTTCCAGGAGATCAGCGATTTTCAGCATTACATTGGCTCTGACCTGTGAATCCATGTCACGCCACTGACGGGTTTCGTAGAATGATTTTTTTGCTGCTGCAATTGCCGCTCTGGTATCCGCGATGCTGCTCTGATAGAATTTCGCAAAGACTTTGCCTGTGGCAGGGTTCATTACATCCATGGTTTCTCCCGATGTCCCCTGAATCCACTGCCCGTCGATATACATTTTTTTGATTTCCATACCTTCACCGTCTTTCAGAATTATTGGGATTTGATGGCATTAATTGGAATCTATAAAAGTCCGAGCGGAATTTATTGTTTCAGTGCCGTCCACATTTCGTCATAAATGGCAATCGTAGCCGTATCGAGATTCTGAACAAATTCACCTTTGGAAATAACATCGGCCGGCGGATTTTTGGCAGGATTATTTGTATATTCACTGCCGAGAAGTGCCGTGGCCGCCGTGTTCGGATTCAGATAAGGGAATTCCTCCGAAACTGCTTTGGATGTTTCTGCTTCCATCATATAGTTGATGAATTCCATAGCCGCGTCATAGTTCTTTGCGCCTTTCGGGACACACCAGTTATCCATGAACAGGAAGGCTCCTTCAGACGGATAAACGATTTTGATGTCAGGATTTTCTTCCATGGCTAGGGCAATTTCCGCACTCCAACAGAATCCAAGTGTGCAGTCCCCTGAGATCAGTGCGGATTTCGGACTGTCGCTGTCATAGAGTTTAACGATATCCTTGAGTGTCAGAAGTTTGGTTTTGATTTCCGCCAGTTTGGCCGGATCCGTTTCATTCATGCTCAGCCCCATGCTTCTGGCCGTCATGCCGATTGTTGCACGGAAATCATCGAGAACAACCAGTGATTTTGAATATTTGGGATTGAAAAGATCGTTGTATGACGTTATCGTGTCTGCGATTTTTGCCGTGTTGACGGCAATACCGCCGACTCCGCCGAGATAAGGCATGGAGTACTCGCCTGTCGGGTCATAGGACGGCTTGAGATATGCCGTGCCGATATTACCGATATTTGTCAGTTTCGCCGCATCCAGTTTTTCAAGCATTCCCTGGTCAATCATCTGTTTAACCATATAATCGCTCGGCTGGACAATATCGAATGCACCTTCGGATTCTGCTTTCACTTTTGCAAGCATGTCCTCGTTCGTTGAGAAGGTTGATACATTTACCGTGATTCCAGTTTTCTCTTCAAATCCCTTAATGACGGACTCAGGAACATATTCTGTCCAGACAAAAATATTCAGGCTTCCTTTGCCGGCTTCGGTCTTGACTGTCGATGCCCCGCATGCGGTAAGGGTCAGAACGGATACTGCGGCAAGTAATAAACTGATTAATTTCTTTTTCATTTATTTTCCCTCCTTGTTATCTTTTCTATTCATACTGGTACGCTGAGTGAATACAACCAAAAGAATCGTTCCTATCAAAATGAGAGTAGACAGGGCATTAATATCCGGCGCGACGCCGCTCTTGATGCTTTCCATGACTTTCAGCGGGAAGGTCTTGGTCTGTCCGTTCGTAAAATAACTGATGATGACATCATCAAGTGACAGTGTGAATGCCAGAAGTGCACCTCCGCCAATTCCCGGCGCAAGCACCGGCAGCGTGATCCGGAAAAAAGTCTGCATGCGGTTTGCACCGAGATCGAGGGATGCTTCTTCAATGGAGTTGTCATAACCGGCGAGTCTTGCCCTGACATTGAAGATTACAAACGGTATGCTGAATGTTACATGCGCCAGGATCAAGGTAAGCATGCCTCGCGGGATATTTGTCTTGCTGAACAGTGTAAGAAGCGAAATACCCATTACGATTTCAGGAATAACAACGGGAATATATAAAAGAGAATCGATTATTGTCTTTCCCCTGAATTTATATTTATACATTCCGACAGCTGCCAATGTTCCGATGCAGGTAGCCAGCAAAGTATTTGCTACGGCAATAATCATCGTGTTGCCGAAAGATCCAAGCAGCGCCGTATTGTCAAATAACTTAAGATACCAGTCAAATGTGAAACCTTTCCAACTCAGATACGGCTTGGATGTCGTATCATTGAACGAATTGACCACAATTACGGCAATCGGCAAAAAGAGAAAAAGGTATATAAGCAGACAATACAGCTTGCCTGCAGTTTGCCCTGTCCGAAGCTTTGCATTTCTTCCCATTTCCTACACCCCCAGACTTTCCATATCGCCGCCGCATTTCTGGTACAGTTTGACCAAAAGCAGCGTCACCGCGATGAGGATGATCGACAGGGCCGATCCCAGGGGCCAGTTATTGCCGCTCTGGAACTGACGCTCAATCAGGTTGCCGATAATATCCGAGTTGCCTCCGCCAAGGATATCCGATACAAAGAAAAGACCGAGGCATGGGATAAACACCATGATCGAACCGGAAAATATACCGCTCGCTGTCAGTGGAATGACAATTTTCCTATATGTTGTGAGTTTTTTGGCTCCAAGATCTGCCGATGCTTCCAAAAGGTTTTTATCCAGTTTTTCAATCGCTGTATAGAGCGGAAGCACCATGTAAGGGATAAGGCAGTACACCATACCGAGAACCGTTGTTGCTTTTGAGAAAAGAAGATCCAGCGGCTCTGAAATGATTCCCATGGCAATCAGCGCATTATTCAGCCAGCCGTTTGCCCCCAGAAAAGTTCTCCATCCGTAAATCCGAATGAGTGAATTGGTCCAAAAAGGTATAACGACCAGCATATACAGGACAGCCTTGTATTTACTTACCGTCCGGGCAATCAGGAAAGCAAACGGATATGCAAGCCCAAGGCATATTACCGTTGTCAGAAATGCAATAATCAATGACTGCAGATATATTGCAATGTAATTCACATCGGACAGCCGTGCGTAATTATCAAGAGTAAATGCAAAGACAATATTATAATTCTGGTCCAGCGAGCAAAAGCTCATGACGAAAACATACAAAAGAGGAACTGCCACAAAGAAGGCAAGCCATAATGTGACAGGCCCGACCATAACGGCTGCAGGAGCAGCCGTCGTTTTCATCTTCCTCCCTTTCATGGCTATTCCTCCTCCCCCATACGGACATTACTTATTTTGTCGAAAAAAATCTGATCCATGGAATGAATCAATTTCGCATCAGCCTTGTCCCAGTAGAGGAATATCTTGCCCGTGCCGGGCACTTCCTGCCCTGCCAGACGCTCAATTTTGATCTGATTCCCGTTCGGAAGAACCGCAAGTGTCTTCAGGACGGATCCGATGTAGACTTGTTCGCTAACGAGTGCCTCCACTGTGAATCCGTCAACAGGCTCCGAAGAATACTTCATTCTCTCCGGCCGGACAGATACCGCTACCAGTTCTTTCTCCGTATATCCGTCACCTGATGCGCTGATCGTCCCGGACTCGATCGTAATGGATACATCCTGTCCGTGAACTTCCTGTACATAACCCTCAAAAAGATTGGTTTCTCCGATGAAGGTTGCTACAAATTTCGAAACCGGCTTCTCATAGATTTCTGTCGGAGTGCCTACCTGTTCGAGGATGCCGGAGTTCATGACCGCTATCCGGTCACTCATCGTCAACGCTTCCTCCTGGTCATGCGTTACATAGATAAAGGTGATACTCAGTTTCTTCTGCAGCTGTTTGAGCTCAAGCTGCATCTGTTTTCTCAGCTTCAGGTCAAGGGCTCCGAGAGGTTCATCCAGAAGAAGGACCTGCGGCTGATTGATCAGCGCCCGTGCAATCGCAACACGCTGTTTCTGGCCTCCGGATAATTGTGACGGATACCGTTTTTCAAAGCCGCCCAACTGCACCATATTGAGGATCTCAGTAACACTTTCCCTGATTTTGTCCTTTTTGATTTTTTTGATTTTCAGGCCATAGGCTACATTGTCAAAAACCGTCATATGAGGAAAAAGAGCATAGCTCTGAAACACCGTATTGACGCTTCGTTCGTATGCTTCCTGATTATCTATGTTGATGCCGTTAACCTTGATACTGCCGCTTGTCGGTTCTTCAAAGCCGGCGACCATGCGCAGAGTTGTCGTCTTCCCGCAGCCAGATGATCCGAGGAGTGTAAGAAATTCACCTTCATAGATATCTAAATTCAAATCTTTGACCACATAATTGCTGCGATCATACCTTTTATTTACTCCTATGATTTCAACCATTTTCTTTCTTTCCACAACTATACCCCTCGCTTTATCAGATTAGAGCGCAGCTTCACCGCGTTCACCGGTTCTGATTCGAACCGCATCATCAATACTTCTTATGAATATTTTGCCGTCACCGACTTGGTTTGTAGCCATTCTGTCTCTGACTTCCGTAATGATTCTATCGACGATCTCGTCTCTGACTACAACCTCCACACGGATTTTGGGAAGCAGGTTAATTGTTGTTTTGAAGCCCTTGATCTGATTGACGGAATTTTCCCCGGTAAAACCCCGCTGTGTTCCGCAGCCCATGACACTTGAAATGGTCATACCGCCGGTATGGAAACCATCGAGAATATCTTTCAGAATTTCAAGTTTTTCAGGTCTGATAATCAATATCATTTCCTTCATATCTTACCCCCCCGGTGTTCACACCGTTGTTTTTTCACCGTTTTTCCGCCGCGGATCATTCGATTTTCTTTTTAACGTAAAAAAGGCGCTCCCGAAGAAATTCTCCAGAAGCGCCTTTGCTGCATTTGTCATTTATAATAGATTCAGGAATTAATTATGTCAAGTATTTTGCAGGAATTAATTCTTCGTATTTCAAAAACAAGCAGTGCTATGTGTATAATCACTGTTTTGGTCGATTTTATCGGGAAATAATGCAAGTTGATGATTGTTTTCTGTAATTATTTTAATTTCTATATCTTTATAAATTATGATTGAAACATCGGTTTTCATCACATATAATGAAAATAAATATCATTTAATTTTGGTGCGGAGGGCATAAAGATGTATTGTTCAAAATGCGGATCACAAAATCAGGATGGCAGCAAGTTCTGTTCCAATTGCAGCAGCCCGCTTACTTCATTTACTCCACCCGTAATGCCCCTGCAGCAGCCGGTCCAGCCTCCGATCCAGACGCCTGTTCAGCAGCCGGTCCAGCAATACTACCAGACGCCGGTCCCACAGCCGGGGCCTGCCAAAAAAAGCATGGCTGTTCCAATCCTTCTGGGGGTAATCGGCCTGATCGTCCTGCTGATCGTTATTTTCTTCGTATGGGCGGTTGTCTCACCTGATTCCGCAGATGCAGCGACAACAACAACTTCAGCAACACAAACCGTATCGACGACCGCGGCGACCACTGCGGCAACAACTGCGGTTACAACAGCATCAACCGCGCCTCCGGCTGCAACTACCGCAGCAACAGCGGCGGCTACAACAGCCGAAACTTATACGGATGCTGAACCGATTTATGCCGACTCAGCTGAA
>Ga0209429_10000451_pt1 | contig 27730 bp, 21 predicted proteins | sample BarGraNGADG00212_3_FD_184493 | JGI IMG/M metagenome (GOLD analysis project Ga0209429, IMG submission 184493) | Arctic peat soil microbial communities from Barrow, Alaska - Barrow Graham LP Ref core NGADG0004-212 (SPAdes) (version 2) | ecosystem: Environmental > Terrestrial > Soil > Wetlands >...
AACGGCTCAGGCCTGATATGCCAATAACTCAAGTTATAAGCCGTCATTGTCTTTATTTGACGGCTTATTTTTTGTTATCATTGAAATAAAACTTTACTTTGTCTGTTATTAGTAAATAAACACTATACATATTTAGTAAAATGAGAGGTTACATTGTACGCAAAATTCTTATAGTATTTATTTTTATAATACCTGCTGTCTCATACTCGGGATGTAAAAAACAGGCTCGTTGCGGTTGCGGAAAAGATGTTATTAAATCTTTTGATGAGGTTAACAATATACAATTACTTGATTATTCACAACTTGTATATGCACCTGACGGCTCAATAGCTTATTTTTCTGTAGGTTATGATACATACTATTTTTGTAATCCTGTCGGTATGCTCCCTGAGTATCAAAAATTAACAAAGGGCGACCAGATTTTTATTTCAGGAGATGCTTTTTGGGAGTGTAATTACCTATACAGCAGTAGCAATTACCAATATCAGAGTTATGCCAGGGTATATAATATTAATGTAACAGGTATGAGAGTGTACCTTTACGGAAAAAAATAATCTCTCTTTCACCTTCTGTAAAAAATTCCAGCTCCTTTAAAATCAATTTAAGATCAGAAACACCGGATATAAGTTATCACGGTAATTTTGTATATTTCAGGAAAATTCATTAATGGAACGCTATAATGTGTCTTTTGCCGGTGCCGGAAAGGTGGCAGGAGCTTTATGTAAAGCGATATATCAGTCTGGATCCAGTATTCAAAAGATTGTGTCCCGAAATGAATCAAATGGACGCCAGCTGAGCGATTCATGTAAAGCTCAATGGTGTTCTGACCTGATATACCCTGAATCTACTGAAATAATTATCGTTGCTGTACCGGACCATACTCTTGAAAATGTTTTGAATAATATAAAATGTGGCAAAAAGACTCTTGTCGTTCATACTGCCGGCAGTTTGGGCATCGATCTGTTTCCTTTTCACATAAAACAAAAGGGTGTATTTTATCCGCTGCAGACCTTTTCACAGGGAAGGGATATTGCATTTACTGACCTTCCATTTTTACTTGAAGCATCAGACAATCATTCAAATGAGATCCTGAAAAATCTGGCAGAATCCATTGGTGGTAAAGTGTATTTTGTTGATAATGAACATAGAAGAATGCTCCACCTGGCGGCAGTATTTGTTAATAATTTCACAAATCATATGCTGCGAACAGGAAATGAAATTGCTTCCAGGGCAGGCTTCTCACCAGAGGTGCTTAAACCTCTGATAAACGAAACAATTTCAAAAGCTTTGGATATCGGACCTGAAAATTCACAAACAGGACCTGCAATACGAAATGATCTTAATATCATTGAAAAGCATTTGGATTTATTATCTTTCTCGCCTGAAATGCAAAATATGTACAGGGAGATTACCCGATCGATAATTACATATTATAAAAGAAGTGATTCATGACTAATTTCAAGGAAGATCTCGTAAGAGTTAAAGCATTTGTTTTTGACATAGATGGTGTGCTGTCACTTCAGACTATTAACCTCAATTCTTTTGGCGTCCCGACCCGCACCGTTAATCTTCGCGACGGATATGCATTACAGCTTGCAGTCAAAAAAGGATATATTGTCGGCATCATTTCGGGTAGTAACTCAAAAGAGTATCAAAGGAGACTTAAACTGTTTGGAATTAAAGATATCTATCTGAACAGCCGCTCAAAACTTGAGCATTTTAACAATTTTCTGAAAAAACATAATCTTAATAGCGGCGACGTACTCTTCATGGGAGATGATATCCCCGACTTTGAAGTCATGAAAAATGCAGGGATTGCCGTTTGTCCGGCTGATGCTGACAGCGAAATAAAACAGGTTGCAACATATATTTCAGATAAGAAGGGTGGCGAAGGTTGTGTAAGAGATGTTATAGAACAGGTTTTAAGATTACACAATAACTGGATGGATTCTGAGGCATTTACATGGTGAAATATGAAGGCATTTTTAAAACTTATCAGGTGTCAGAATCTTCTTATCGTTGTACTTACAATGGTACTGATGAGATATGCTGTTATTGAACCATTGATCAGTAAGATAAGTGTTGTCCTCATAAATGGTACAGGTGAAGCTATCCCAATGGCTCTTCAGTTTCCATGGTACGATTTTATTCTTCTTGTGGCCGCCACTCTCTCTATTACCGCCGGGGGATATATCATAAATGATTATTTTGATATAAAGACCGATCTTATCAACAAGGGGAGGGTCATTGTTGGTACGAAAATCTCAAGACGGCAGGCAATGATGTGGCATAACATCTTAAATCTAGCAGGAGTATCTGTGGGATTTTATATCTCATGGAAAGCCGGTTATATTTGGATGGGAACCCTGTTTCTTGTTGTCTCAGGTCTGCTTTATTTCTATTCAGCAAGTTATAAAAGACAGTTTCTGATCGGGAATATCGTTGTAGCGTTACTTACGGCTATGGTTCCTATTCTTGTCGTTCTGTTCGAATGGCCTGCATTATATAAGTACTATGCCGTAAATGCTGTTGAAATTCCAAAATTCGATTTCATAATATACTGGATAGGCGGATTCGCACTTTTTGCATTCCTTACAACACTGACCCGGGAAATAATAAAAGATATTGAAGATTTTGAAGGAGATATCGCTTATGGCAGAAACACTGTTCCTGTTGTCATCGGAGTCCTTAATGCAAAAATAGTTTCCGTAAGCCTGGTTATTATCACAATTGCTTTGCTTTATATTACCTGGTATTTTTTTGTTAATGATACAATAACTCTGATATATCTTTCGGTAACAATAACATTACCACTATTATATGTCATTTATAAGGTAGTAAGAAGTCAGAATAAAGAACAGCTTCACAGGTCGAGCAGCTTTATGAAAATTATAATGCTGACAGGAATCCTATACTCAGTCATTGTAAAAATAATACTCTTCTGGAACCTTTACTGACAATGATAGTCGATACTCTGAATAATTACAGGATAATACTTGCTTCACGTTCCCCGCGCCGCCAGCAACTTTTAAAGGAACTGGGCCTTAATTTTGATGTTGTAATAAAAGAATATTCTGAAACATACCCCGAAAACCTGAACGGGGAAGAGATTGCTCTTTTCGTGGCACAACAAAAGGCAGAAGTATTTAAAAATGAAATATCAGAAAATGAGATTGTAATCACTGCTGATACAATTGTATGGTGTAATAGCAGGGTGCTTGGTAAACCTATTGATGATGAAGACGCCAAAAGGATGTTGAGGGAGATATCAGGTAATACACACGAAGTCATTACAGGGGTTTGTATTCTTTCATCTTTAAATGAAAGGGTGTTTTCTGTTTCAACAAAGGTGACTTTTGAACTTTTCAGCGAAGAAGAAATTAATTATTATATCAAAGAGTTCAAGCCGTTTGATAAAGCTGGTGCATATGGAATTCAGGAGTGGATCGGGATTGCTGCCTGCAGCCATATAGAAGGATCTTATTTCAATGTTGTGGGTCTGCCGGTGTATCAGCTTTATAAGGAACTTCAAAAGTTCATAATGAAGTAGGGGCCTGGAGCTATCGAATGAACTGCTTTTTAAGGTTTAAATTATATCTGGAACAAACGAACAATAGTTTTTGTTCCTCTTCTGGTTTTAATTAGTTGGTGGCTAAAATCTTATAGTATACTTGACCTTTATCCTTGCTTCGTAGATTTCCGGTCTGAATCGTTCCATAGGATCAATTAAAGGTGAATTCCAGGTAAGAAATATTTCTTTCCCGGGTTTAATAATCCATTGAAGTCTCGACTGCCATCCGATTGTCTCACTCTGATTCTCGTACTGCGCAAAATTATACCAGGAGAGTTTTGGACTGAATAAAAAATTCAGGTTTAAACGGTATATCTGGGTTATAAAGTCACCTTGCGTGAGGTCAACCCATCTGCGATCCGATTCGAGGCTGACAAAAACAGGCACACAAATTTTATAACCTGCCTGGATAAGCCAATCGGTACGTGTTCCTGAATAAAAAGTACCAAAGCCCAGTTTTGTCGACGCCCAGAAATTTCTTCTTTTTGCCGAGGAAATCTGCATAGAATGTCGCCAGAAATCATAATTACCGGCTGGAATTGCAATAGTATCGAATATGTTAAAATTTCTTGTGAGGGCATCGAACTGGTATTGTGACGATAAAGAAATAATGTCTCCGCTGATAAATGTAATATCAGAATAATTTAAGTCGACCTGTGCAGTTTGCAGACCGCCTTTCAGCAGATCCGAAATAAGAGTGTATTTGAATCCCGATTTTACCTGAAGCACCGGTGAATTTTTTGGACGTGGTCCGAAAGCAAAACCACCATAAAAATCACGGATATTCTTCCTCGGTACAAAACCAAGTCCCGGAGTAAAATTCTCACCTATCTGCAGATACCCAATCCTGAAGTTTATCAGATCATTAGGATAGCTAAGTTCGGTACCGAATGAGATATCTTTTCCTTCGAGACCTTGTGTGAATGATTTAACACCATAAAAGTTATAAGTGATATTCTTATTTCCTGCAAATTCCGAGGTTGCCAGTCTTAAGTCGATACCTGCCAGTGAGTTATCTGATCCGGAGAATGCATTTCCATTAGTGCCGATTACTCCGATTGAGGATAGTTTACCTATATTCCTTGAGATTCTCCCGACACTATATCCCGGATTGTCCCATTTGTTATCATCTTTAATATGAAGAAGACCGAAATTCCAGTTCCCTGCTTTACCGGTAAATTTACCCCCATATTTAATCGCAACCGGATTGCCAACAGAATCGAGCCCCATTCGCCGTGAGAAGTACGGGATCATCTCCGTACTATGCTGATTCTCACGGTCCCCGTTTATTCCAAATGTGAAATAGTTTGAACCGTCAAGAAAAAAGTCTCTTTTTTCAGGAAAGTAAAGATTAAAACGGGTAAGATTTATCTGTTTCTCATCAACTTCGGTTTGTGCAAAATCTGTATTGATTGTCACTGATGCTTTGAGCGAGGGGGTGATCTGGTAAAAGGCATCAAGTCCTCCGTCAACAACGCGATTTGGATCTGTATTTTGTTTCTTGCTTATACCGCCTGTTGCATATGGCGTAATATCAAGACCTATTCCCTGGGTTATATCTGTCAGTCCAGTAATCCTTCCTGCATCAGAGATGGCAAATTTATCGGCATTAAGCGAGGTTACGGGCCAGTAAGATGATTCAGATTTTCTTTTGATATGTCTTATAAGTTTTAATCCCCACGTATCGGATCCTTTTTTAAATCCCATGGTTTTAAAAGGGATGATGAGTTCTCCGTCCCATCCATTTGGAGTAATTTTTGCTCTTCCGTCCCACAGGCCATCCCATGATTTGTTAAAATCTTTTCCGTTCTCGCTTACCAGCGCATCACCTATGCTTCCCCTCGGACCTATCTGGAACCAGTAACCGTTACGTCCATCAAGGTATGTATCAAGTATGACCTGCACCCTGTCATCATCACCCAGGCTTATATCTCTGGCAAGCTCTTTGGCTGTTATTCCTTTGGGGTCGTCAAAACAATGGATGCCGACATAAATATTATTATGGTCATATAAAAAATAGAATTCAGTCTTTTCTGAAACAGGTTCCCCGGGTTTTGGTTCTCTCTGATATAACTTGTCAATTACGGCTGCTTTACTCCATACTTCTTCATTTACAACACCATCAATCACAGGAGGAGTGTCAGTAAAAACGGCTCTTATCTCAGGTTGTGAGAAAATGTCAGAAAAACTTAACAGAAGTAAAAGCAGAATAGATAATGCAGATCGTGGCATAGGTTTTTTTTAAGCCGGCAAGATAAAAAATTCGGCTTGTATTATGTATAAAATTATATCATTGTTAATTCATGTGGCTATGTTTCAAAACATAAAAAATTATTAACTTTCGCCTATATTTTATAAAGAATGTAATGAAGATAGTTGCTGATGATAAAATACCATTTCTTAAAGGTACTCTGGAGCCATTTGCGGAAGTTATATATTTACCAGGAAAACAAATAGCCAGAAAGGACCTGAAAGATGCTGATGCTTTGATTATTCGTACGAGAACAAAATGCACTTCCGAACTTCTTGAGGATACACCAGTTCAATTCATCGGCACTGCCACAATAGGATTTGACCATATTGATACACAATTTTGTGAAAAGCACAAAATACAATGGACGAATGCCCCAGGCTGTAATTCATCATCGGTTCAGCAGTATATAGCATCTGTTCTTCTGAAAATATCGTCCGAATTCGGGTTCAGCCTGAAAGATAAAACTATTGGCATTGTAGGTGTGGGAAATGTCGGATCGAAAGTTGAAAAATTTGCCAGGATTCTCGGCATGAAAGTTTTACTTTGTGATCCACCTCGTGCAAGAAAGGAAGAAAACAGTAAATTCACAAAATTGAAAATCCTTCTGAGAGAATCAGATATCGTCACAATCCATGTTCCGTTAGATTTCGTCACCGAAGATAAAACGTACCATCTTTTTGGTCAAAAGTCTTTTAAGATGATGAAAAAGGGAGCATTCTATATAAATTCATCAAGAGGAGAGGTGGTAGACACGGCTTCGGTTAAAACAGTATTGAGATCCGGCTGGTTAAGCGGTGCAGTTTTTGATGTATGGGAGAATGAACCGGATATCGACCTGGATCTGATGACCAATGCTTTTATATCAACACCCCATATCGCAGGTTATTCTACCGATGGGAAAGCTAATGGAACTGCAATGGTTGTGAATGCTTTATCTGAGAAATTTAATCTTCCTTTAAAAAATTGGTATCCGCCTGAAGTTCCTCCACCTGTTCAGCCTGTAATTGAAATGGATGTGAAAGGAAAAACCATTGAAGAGATTATAAGTGAAGCCATCATTCATACATATAATATTAGTGAGGATGAAGGAAAGCTGCGATCATCACCTGCTGGTTTTGAAAAACAGAGAGATGATTATCCGTTAAGAAGGGAATTTCCTGCATATTCTATCAGTCTATCAAACAGCAATAAAAAGATTCTAAAATTGCTTGAAGAACTTGGATTTAAAGTAGTTCCCCCTTCCGATCCGGGACATAAATAGTAAAATATTATATACCAACACAATATTGATTCCGGATGTGCTGCACAAAAAGATGAAAGAATAAGTTATTTTTCGTTGGGATCGATTATCCCTGCATCTCGTTCGAGAGAATCAGGAATGGCAATTTTAAAATGTGATTTTACAAGATTTTCCATAATATTTCTCTGATTCTGAACCATCTGAACTGCTGTCTCATAGGAATCACTGTAACTGTTTCCTTCTGCCATCAGTTTGCGCTCCATCATTTCAAGAGAAACAGAATAATCCGTTTCCTCACATGAAACCTGGCCATCAATCCAGATTTCCTTTTGCGGGATAAAATGATAAGCCAGATCATTTCCGCTGAATCCGAAATCGGGATATATATTTTTTCGTACCAGGTAACCATCCACCACCCATATTGAAATTCCATCCTTTGTTCCCATCGGAATCCGGTAAATGTTCTGAAGCTGAATACTGTCAGGAAGATATTTGATCTCTTTTTTGTTATATGAATCAGTAACAGCAAATTTCTTAAGTGATGCTTCATGAGCCCGGCAGATTGTCTCATTATTATGCCTGATAGTAAGTTCCAGTGATAAAGATGAATCATGTGCTGTCTGATATTCCCAGCCATATTTCGCCATCAGGTGTCTTTCATTCAATTCGTGAGCTACAGTAAGGTCATATTCTTCACACGATATTGCATTGTCAATCCATATTTCCCCCTTAGGATTAAATATATACCGCTGCTCATTACCTCCGTAAAGGAATTCCTTATATATCTTCTGGCGGACGATGTTACCATCAATAATCCAAATGTCGTAATTGCCTTTTTTCCCGTTGTAATAACGATATACGTCTCCAACCTTTTTATTGTCGGCACAGCTTATTACTGTCAGACTTATGAGTGTGATGAGTATAATTTTTTTCATACAATAAAATTAAACTATTAAAATCAATTGAAAGTTCAGATACGCTTCTAATTCAAAATTACAGATTAAAACGTGAAATTCAGAGGTCAAATTCCTTTGGAATTGGATTCTTTTTTCTAATTTTAGTCGTTTGAGCTCAGACAGAAGAGTATGGCAGTCCGGCAGATTATATCAAAATACAGGTACTCAATAGCAATGCTGCTTCTTTTTGTGCTTATTGAAAATATTGCCTGGATTATTGAGCCAACCTTCTTTGGTAAACTTCTGGATGCACTTATCAATCATTTTTACGACCACGAAAACGTCAATTATGTCGTGCCACTTTTAATATGGATAATGGTCTATTTTATAAATGTTGTAGGAGGGGCGCTTCACAGGCTTTTTAATGGCGGAACTTATTCTAAAATGTATGCCGATGTTGCCACAAAAGTAATAGCTGAGTCAGAGTTGCGTGGTGAACAGTATTCAAAAATGCTGGTCAGAGCTGAGCTTGTTAAAGAGTATATAACTTTTTTTAAAGAGCGTCTGCCTGAAATGTTGTGGCAGCTTTCGGCATCTGCCGGAGCTGTCATTGCTTTGTTTTTCTACGATTACCGGATCGGGTTGGTTTGTCTGGCCGTAGTTCTGCCTGTAGCTTACATAAATAATACAACCCGTAAAAAAATAACATACCTGCAGAAAGACATTCATGACAACCAGGAAGAACTTTATAAACTGATTGAAAACCGCGATACTTCTAAAATACATCAGTTTCTTTTTAAAATGGTTTCTCCAAAGATCAGAATAGCAAGGTGGAATTCCTTTAGCTACACTCTGGTAAAGATTTTGCTTGTAATAATCTTTATAGTTGTTCTGTTTATTTGTGTTGATCTTGATAATTTCTCCACAGGGAAGATATATTCAATTGTTGCGTATTTGTGGACTTTCATTGGTCAGACAGATTACTTACCTGACCTGATGGAGAGCCTGGGTTCTATAAAAGATCTGAATATGAGATTTGCCCGTGATGAAGAAGCAGTTTCAACTCCGGAGCCTGTATTAAACTGATTCGTAAGCCTTTTTAAAGTCTTCCTCAGATGTTGAGAAGTCAATAAGTATGGTAAATTCCGGATGGAGACGTTTTGCTGACCATTCTATACCTCAGCCAGTTCCTTTGCTTTAGCGAACTCCTTCACCTGAAATACAAATGCCTGAAGCCTGGTGTCGAGCGATACGGAATCCTGTCCGTCATAAGCAATATTAATAAATGGTATATTGTTATGATCTTTCCTGAAGCTATCGCTCACTGAAGCTATAAGAGTTCCCGGCATACAGGTAAATGGAAGAATTGCTGCAAGACCTGTGACTCCCTTCTTTGTGAGTGCGACAGATGTCCCTATGGCTATTGCAGGATCACCATCATAATATTTATTTACGTAACTATTGCAAAGACTTAACATCTCATGGAGCGATACATCCTTCTCATGATCGGTAAATTCCTTTATACCTTTTAATAATGAGCTGGCAATAATGTCTTGTCCGAATCCCTGTATTTTTGACTTGATGACTCCTTTTTTATCATTTTTCCACCGGCTGTCGCGTGTAAAACGATACGTTGAGTAATATATCCATTCTGAAAATGGTCCGATAATAACTTCAACCCCAAGGTCTTCCAGCCTGTTAGCAATGCTACCGTTACAGCCGGCATTATCGCGCATAAATATCTCACCGATAATAGCAACAACAGGTTTTCTTTCGCTTCTGTCAACCTTCACGGCAATGAAATCTTCTGCAATCCTGGTCAATACCCTGTGGAGTCCTTTTGACCCCTTCTCAATACAATTTTCAAGTTTTTTGAGCGACTGTTCGTACAGTTGATCGCATTCCCCCTTATTTATCTCATAAGGCCTGGTTTCCCTGTAGATCTTCCTGAGGTAATCGGCCACTACAAATCCTTTCCATGCATTGATCCGGAATTTCTGGCTATGTTCACCGGCAACATCAGCATAAGATGTATCGTTTGAAGGTGTTATAAGCTCAGCATCTTTATAGCCCAGTTTGTCAAACAGAACCCTGTGAAATTGGTTATATTGTCCAAACCGGCACGGGCCGTTATGATCGGGCATGAAAAAACTCATCTTTGAAGGATCTGCACCTGGTTCCTGTAATTTTTTTATGAAGCTTCCGGTAGTGCAAATCATTGGGAAGCATTCTTTGGATGACGTATATTTTCTTCCTATGGCAAGGTCTTCATCAGTCTGTTTGGGCAGAACTTCTGAGGGAATCCCGCATCCGCGTGCTGCCGCAGCAAGAAGGTAAGCGCCGTCATTCATATAAGGAAAGTAAAGTACTCTCTCTTTTTGAGGTGATGGTGGGCTGGTGCGTGGTCTGATAATCTGAAGATCTTTCTTTTCATTCTTTTCGGCACCCCTCAGACTGTCGAGGAAAGCTTCAATACGTGTTACCATACCGGCATCGGCTGAATGTTCATCAACCTCAAGATGGAGGAATGGCTTTCCTTTCAGCTCCTCAGTTATGTAATGCCAGATGAATGAATCGGGTCCACACCTGAAATTACTCAGGTAAACTGCATAGAGTCCATCGGTTTTTGCAACCATCTGAGCAGCGGCAATCATTTTTTGTCCATTGGGCCAGTACATATTCCTGTAGCTGGTGAAAATATTATATGCTGACAGATCGAGCATATCAACCGGAACCGGCATTACGTTCTGGGTGATAAGCTTTTCCACCAGTCCGAGGTTCAGGTCGGGATCAGTACTGTTATATGGACGTCCAAGCAATACAGCAGGCCGGCAGTTTTCAGGCAATGATTTAAGTGCCTCTTTGCCATAAACTATCAAACGCTTTTCAAATTCTACCTGAACTGCATCCGCATTATAGATTGCTTTTTTGATCTCTTCTTTTTTAATTCCGAATTTGTCATTAAAAAATTGTGTCAGTTCTTTTACAAGAGCTCTTTCAAAGAACCTGAAATGAAGTGTGGGTATCAGCAATTTTGACTCATCAACCTTCCCTCTCAGGGCAGCTTTTACCATGAAAGGATATGTCTGTATCCATGGACAGTTGCAATTGAAGGTCGGATTACCTTCCTTTTGTTTGGCATTAACAATGAATGGCAGAAAAATATAATCAACCTCTTTTTCAATGAGATCCATAACATGTCCGTGCATGATCTCGACCGGAAGACATGTTTCAGCTGTAATCGTTTCAATTGATTTGGTTAGCAGCGCTTTATCAGACTCTTTTGAAATTACTACATTGAAACCCAGTTGTTCAAAAAAGGTGCGCCAGAATGGAAATTGCTGATAAAAAACCATAAGCGCTCTGGGAATTCCGATAGTCGGCGATTCCCGCTTTTCCGTCTCTGTATATCCTTCCATGAGCATTTCCAATCTTTTTTCAAAGAGATTTGGAATGTCAGTGCGTATTTTTTTCCTGTCGTCAGCTTCATATTTTTCACATCTTCCGCCATAGAAAAGAGGTTTTTTGTAGCCCTCTAATTTAACCCTTCTGATCTCGCAATGGTTTGTACATGCCTGACAAACAAACCTGCTTATATCGTAATTAACATTCCTTACACCAAAGCCTCTGAACCTGGTTTTCTGGCCTGCTGCCATTGACCTTTGTGCAAGGATGGCAACGCCGATTGCTCCGGTAACATCAAAATGAGGTGGTATTATTATCTTTTTCCCTGTAACCTGTTCAAAAGCTGCAACAACTGCTTTATTATTGGTCACGCCACCCTGAAAGAAAATTTTGTTTCCGACCTTGCGGTCCGCGACAACTTTCTGCAGATAATTATAAACTATTGAATAAGCGAGTCCGCCAACAAGGTTTTCATTCCTTGCACCCTTTTGCATAAATGAGTTAAGGTCCGATTCCATGAAAACTGTGCAACGGTCACCAAGCTTAACAGGGCATTCGGAACCGAGAGCCATATCTCCGAATTCATTAATAATATTGATATTCAGTTTTTCAGCCTGTTCTTCAAGAAAGGAGCCGGTTCCTGCTGCACAGACTTTATTCATTTCAAAATCTACTACTACTCCGTTTTCAATACTGATATATTTTGAATCCTGGCCACCTATCTCAAATATTGTATCAACAGTCGGGTCATAATCAATTGCCGCGGTTGCCTGTGCTGTAATTTCATTCTGTATTGAATCGGCGCCAATAAAGTCTCCTGTCAGATACCGTCCCGATCCTGTTGTACCTGCACCAATAACTTCAATATCTTCACCGACCTCATCATAAATTTCGGTTAAGCCTTTCTGTATAGCTTCCAGAGGTTGACCTGCGGTAGGTAGATATCTCCTTGAGATAACATTGTGTTGCTCATCAATTAAAACCACGTTAGTGCTTAATGACCCGATATCGAGCCCAAGGTAAACCTTCAGTTTCTCCTTGCCCTTCTTCCAGGGATAAACCTCTTTTCTGTACTCGGCATCAGATTGTTTAAGAGGAGGAAGGCTGACAAAATTTGTTGAGTCCTTATCAAGATATTCACTGAGCTTGTCAATCCCTGCGAAATGATTCATACTAAGGTCATTCGACCTTGCATACATTACCGCACCTATAGCACCCATGGAAGCATGGTGAGGAGGAATTATCAATTCTCCCTCTGTAAGGTTAAGTACTTCCCTGAAAGCTCTTACCATACCTATGTTGGCAGCAACACCTCCCGCGAATACTACCGGTTTCTTAATCTCTTTGCTTCTTGCCAGATTGCTCCGGAAGTTACGGGCCAGGGCAAAACAGAGACCTGCTACGATATCATGCAGGGGCGTGGCAATCTGCTGATGGTGAATCATATCACTTTTGGCAAAAACACTGCATCGGCCGGCTATCCTGGGAGGGTCAACAGATTTAAGTGACATCTCCCCGAACTCTTTTTCTATAGGAACCCCTATTCTACGGGCTTGCTGGTCGAGAAATGACCCGGTCCCGGCAGCACAGATACTGTTCATCTCAAAATCTACGAGCCTTGAATGTCCGTTTGATGGGTCTTTCTCAAGAAGGATAAGTTTTGAATCCTCACCTCCGATCTCAATTACAGTTCTGGCTTCAGGAAACAATCTGCTTGCAGATGTAGCCTGTGCAATGATCTCATTTACGAATACCCCACCTATAAGGCCGGTTGCAAGCTTCCCACCGGTTCCGGTTATTGCTATTCCATTTATTGATTCGGAAGAGATCCTTTCAAGGATTGAAGTGAGTCTTTCCTTAAGAATATTAAAAGGTTTACCATGCACGTAATCATAATAATCCTCAAGTATATTATTATTCTGATCAAGTACAACGGTGTTAAGGGAAACAGAACCAATGTCAAAACCAAGGAAATACGGATTATCTGATCCTGTCACATTTTTAGGATTTTTAGCCATGATAAAAATAATTTTAAATCCGAAATCAAAAGCAGAAATAACTCACTGATCCAAAATTAGTTTATATAGAGTTTAGAATGAATTTAAATAAAATAGTTTGTGATATTTATCATTGCACCTTTCATTACACCCACTCTTTCTGGAGTATCTCACCATTGATTCCGGTAATAATCTTCATTACAGGAACTTTCCTTGAAGCGTTAGCCAGCGCTGCCCTTATCATCTGCAATAATCCTCCGCAACACGGTACTTCCATCATCATAACCGTAATGGTGTTTATTTTGGCAACATCAATCATTGCAGTAAGCTTCTCAACATAAACATCCAAACCATGATCCAGTTTAGGGCATGCAATTGCCAGTGACTTGCCTTTCAGATATTTACTATGGAAGTTCCCCATTGAAAATGCTACGCAGTCGGCTGCCAGCAATAGATCTGCTCCCTGGAAATATGATGCGTTGGGATTTATCAGGTGCATCTGTACGGGCCACTGTCTGAGTTCAGAAGGCTGATCAGCAACATTAGTCTGATTAACTGATTGTCCTGGTTTCTCAATAACCATAGCTCTTGATCCCGGGCAACCTCCACCCTCATGGTCATGTGTATTTATCATCTGTTCCATTACTCTGGTCTCACTATATGGCTCTGCCTCTCTTTTTTCAATAGTTATGGCGCCTTCAGGGCAATGACCAATACAGGCACCAAGACCATCGCACATGATTTCACTGATAAGCCTCACCTTACCATCAATTACCTGTAAGGTTCCTTCATGACAATTTGGAACACATAAACCACATCCGGTACATAAATCCTCATCGATCTTTAAAATATCTCTTTCCATATCTGATTTTTAACTTATTTTCAGATACAAAAATGAATATTCTGAATAGAATAAATTGTAACATATGTTACAATTCTTCGTTTTTTTCAGAAAGTCAATGAAGTATCATTAGCCATATTTGTGAGGGCTACATAAATCATTTTTGCCACATCTTCCATTATATCAATTGTAATTGCATCGGGGTCATCGCCAGGAAGATGATAATAAACTTTTTTGAATCCATCTGTAGTTCCGATCGACATAGTCCGGAATCCGGCCATACTGAAGACAACACCGTCGCTTCTTGGCCTGCCGTAATATTCACCTGATGATGGCGCTGAAGCCTTCATTGGCCTGTGAATGTACTTTGAATTAGCTTCTTCAAAATATGAAAGGAGGTTTTTATAAGCGCCTGAAGTATTTACAGCCAGTCCTGTACCGTTCCCGACCATATCGAGATTAATAAATGTGATGGTTTTTTCTTTTGAGAAAACCGGTTTACTTACATAGAGCTTGCTTCCGATTAATCCGTTCTCCTCGCCACCCAGTCCAATGAACATTACACTCCTTTTCAGACTTATTCCGGATTGTGCCATTGCTTTTGCCGCACCCATGATATCAACAATCCCGCTTGCATTATCGAGGGCGCCGTTTACAACTTTACCTGCATTACCTACGGCATCAAGGTGGCCGCCAATAATAATAACTTCGTTTTTAAGAACCGGATCACTGCCTTCAATAATCCCGATGACGCTGCACCCCTTACCTTCAGGATGTCTTGTCGTGTTTGCTTTTATAGTAATAATCTTACCGGTGTTGAATGAAGCAGGTTTCATACTCTTTATCATTTTGGCAGTCAGATCTTTGTTGGTAGTTTTAAGACCTGCAAAAATGTCATCAAGCGGTTCTGTTCCGATCCCGCAAACAATAATTGAAGGATCATATGTTATATTTGGATTAGCACCAATTCCGTCGATATAAAGAAATCCGGCTGCGCCATGTTTAACAGCATTCTCAAGCTTGTACTGATGATAACAATAACCTACCCATTTTTTATATTCCGGATTTCGGGGATCGGTGTATGGAACATCACGATTCATAAGAACAATTTTCCCTTTTACGTCTATTCCTTTATAATCATCGTAATTAAGTTCAGGTGCGGTAACGCCGTAACCGACAAAAACAACTTCTGCTGTTATCTCGCCATTACCTGAGTTCATTCCCGGGTAAAAATCCTGAGAATAGTTATAACTCTTTTTTATTACTGACCCATCGGGTTGAGCAATGTTAAGTATAAGGTAACCGGGTTCATTAACAGTAGTATAAGGCAGGTCAAACCATTGAAAAAAGCTCCCGTTGTCACCGGCAGGTTTGATTCCCCATTCCCTGAACTTACCTGCTACCCACTCTGCACTTGCAAGGTATTCAGGGGTACCTGTAAGCCTTCCGTTGAATTCGGGCGAGCAAAGTTTTTCAACCCAGGTCATCATCTCTTCACTGGTGATAGTATGAAATTGTTTTAGCATTATTGCTTCTGTATCATTCTGTGAAAAAACAACAGAAGGCATTGAAAATAAAATTGTTATTAACAGATACTTGATTTTTCTCATATTATTCGGTTTAAATAAACTCTAAATATATAATAAAATGGAACTAAATTGATTTTAATCAGAATCTGATGATTTTAATTTTGATTGAAAAACAAATCACTATTTTTACAAAAAAAGCATGGACCTGTCACTTCTTGCAGATACTCCTCTTTTTAAAGGATTGTCTGAAAATGATATTGAAATAATTCTGAAGGTGGTACCATATAAGACGAAGAAATATGGTATTGGTTCTTTCATAGCGCAAAGCGGCGAAAAGGTCAATTCTCTTATGATTGTGACGAGCGGAACTGTAAAAGGGGAGATGACGGATTATTCAGGCAGAATAATAAAGATAGAAGATATTCCTGCTCCCGGAGCACTTGCAGCAGCGTTTATCTTCGGCAATATGAACAGGTTTCCTGTAAATGTGGTTGCAGTTTCGGATACAGAAATTCTTATAATTGACAAAAGCGAATTTCTGAGACTGCTGATGAGAAATGATAAAGTGCTTGTAAACTTTATGGATATGATCTCCAACAGGTCACAGTTTCTTTCCGAGAAGATTAAGTTTCTCAGCTTCAAGACAATAAAAAGTAAACTTGCGCAATATATCCTTCATTTGGCAAAAGGCAAAAAGGGAAAAGTCAGATTTGATAAAACACAAAATGATTTGGCCGATTTTTTTGGGGTGGCCAGGCCATCAATTGCAAGAGCATTGAGCGAATTGGAAGATGAGGGAATAATTCTTGCACATGGTAAAGAAATTATTATTCTGGATGAAAAAAAACTGACAGAATTTACAATTGATTAGGATATACTTATTCATAAGAATAATATAATAACCAGTCAGAAAAACAAACAGGCCAGTAACTAATTACCTGCTAACAAGTCTACTTCAAACCTCTGTTAACAAGGAGCGCGTCTATACCCGGTTCTTTTCCCCTGAAAGCAATATACATCTCAAGAGGATCGCGTGTACCTCCTTTTGAGAGTATCTCTTTTTCAAATTTTGCGGCCACCTCTTTATTAAAGATGTCGCCGGTTTCTTTAAATGCCTGAAATGCATCAGCATCCAGGATCTCGCACCAGATATAACCGTAATAACCTGCTGCATATCCGCCTGCCCAAATATGATTAAAATAGGTCGATCTGTACCTTGGTTTGATTTCAGGGATTAACCCATATTTATCCATTGCTTTCTTTTCAAAGTCCCTGATATCAAGGTCTACAGGTTCCCTGATGGAATGATATTCCATATCGAGCAATGATGCGGCAAGATATTCCACCGTAATAAATCCCATATTGAATTTACCTGATTTATCAAGTTTTTCAACAATTTCTAAAGGAATGGTTTCGCCTGTCTGATAATGCTTTGCGTATACTTTAAGGACCTCAGGTTCCAGAACCCAGTGCTCCATTATCTGAGATGGTAATTCGACAAAATCACGCGGTAATGAACTGCCCGGATAAACCTTGTTGGAAAGCAGCGAGGCCAGTGCATGACCAAATTCGTGGAAAAGCGTACTGGCTTCTTCAGAAGTCAGAAGGGAGGGCTTGTCAGTAATGGGAGGAGTTGAGTTGGTGACCATTGTGACGATAGGATAAATCATTTTTCCTTTAACGTCGAGGCTCTGACCCCTGAACCCTCCGCACCATGCTCCCCCACGTTTTGAAGGACGGGGGTAGTTGTCGATCATAAGTACGCCGACATGTTTGCCATCGCGGGTAACTTCAAAAGTGTTTACGTCGGGATGATATTTGGGTATATCTGTTCTCTTAGTGAAGTTCAGGCCATAGAGCCTGTTGGCAACGTAGAACATACCTTCCATAACGTTGTCAATTTTAAAATATGGTCTGGTTAATTCATCATCAAGATCATATTTCTCCTTCTTGATCTTTTCGGAGTAATACCACCAGTCCCAGGGTTCAAGTTTGAATTTACCTCCCTCTTTATTTATTAGTTCCTGCTGTGCTGCTGCTTCTGCTTTAGCCACTGGAGTTGCTGCATCCCATACCTGTCCAAGGAATGTAAATACTTTCTCAGGTGTTTTGGCCATATTTCTTTCAAGAACAAAATCAGCATAACTTTTATAACCAAGAAGTTGTGACCTTTCAACCCTCAGCTTTGCTATTTTGGCAATTATTGATTTGTTATCAAATTCATTATCATTATCGCCTTTCATAAAATAACCTGTGAACAATTTTTCCCTGAGATCTCGGCGATCTGAATATTGAAGGAATGGTGTCATGCTCGGTACCTGGAGAGTGAATACCCATTTCCCATCCATTTTCAACGATTTTGCCATCGTTGCTGCCTGCGTAATTACACCTTCAGGTAATCCGGAAAGATCCTCTTTTTTATCAATAATAAGCTTGAATCCATTGGTTTCGGCCAGCAGATTCTGGCCAAACTTAACCGACAGGAGCGAAAGCTCTTCATTTATTTTGCGAAGCTTAAGCTTGTCTTCAGGAGATAATGCTGCTCCGCTTCTGACAAAGTCTTTATATGTATCATCCAGAAGTTTTTTCTCTTCGTCAGTCAATTTAAACTTATCCTTGTTTTCATAAACTGATTTGACTCTTTGGAAAAGAGTATCGTTAAGGCTTATATCATCCCTGTGCCTGGATGCAATAGGAGATAATTCCCTGTTTATGGTCTGAAGAGTATCATTTGTGTTGGCTGAATTCAGGGCGCCAAAAACCCTGCTGACTTTTGTAAGAAGTTCTCCGCTGTACGAAAGCGCCTTAATAGTATTTTCAAAAGTAGGTTCTTTGGGATTATTGATAATAGCTTTTATCTCCTTATTTTCTTCCTCGAATCCTTTGAGGTAGGCCGGCATATAATGTGATGCCTTTATCTGTTCAAAAGGAGGAACCCCGAAAGGAGTATCGTATTCGTTAAAGAACGGGTTATCGCTCTTAATCTCTTTTTTGCAGCCTGTGGACAAAAGTACTGCGACAACAATCAAACAAGCAAATTTTTTCATAGGTTATGAATGGGTTTATTTTATGTCGCAAAATACAAAATTGATCTTATTGCACAAAACATTATTGGTAAGCTTATAATAAAAGAAGAGAAGACATCGTCTGATGTCTTCCCGCGATTAACTATAAACCTGATCGTAGAATCGGCCGAACGGCCATTGTAAAAAACTTTTCTCTGCTGTAAGCAAAGTTATGTCTTAACCTAAATTCAATATATAGACGTAAATATATTTCTAATGTTGCATCTTACTTTGTTAATGATTTGTTAATCATTTGTTAAAATTCATGCATATAATTGAATATCAAATACATGACTAATCGATCCTATGACGAGGTTCATTTATTGAGAATGGTGATGTTTATTTTAATTTGAGTTTAACCGAATCGGCAGTATATGACGTGAAAATTCCGAGCCCTCCTGTAACATTTGAAAAAACCGGTGTAACTTCGGAAAATGGATTTTCACTATTGTTGTAATTATTCATTGACTTATGATACAGGTAATAAGATTTTTCTGTATTGAATAAATAGATCTTTATTAATGCAGAGTCGTAATAATAAAAAGAGTTGCTGAAACCTGTTATACTCTGAGTAATCTCTTTACCATCCATTCCATTGTCATTAAAAAGATCATTCTCAAGCCAAAGGGACTCTGAGTGTTTGGTTATCTCATCAGATCCCGGATAGGTATGGTAACCTATATATTCTCCGGCTAATCTGTAGAAATTTACTTCTCCCGGGTAATCTGTAAAAGATATTATAATATTCATTTGCCGGTATGTCTGCCCCGGAGAATATTGCTGAACTACAGAAAGGGTATCTGCTTTAAGGGAAAAACTCCTTCTTTCAGGAACGGTACATGTTGCTTCTGCTGACAATCCATTTTCACTCGACACTCTCAGCTCATAGGTCTTTCCGTATTTTATTGGCATTTTTTCATGACTGATCTTAAAGCCAGTCTCAACAGTTTCAAGAGCCACTTCAATGGAATCGTTCGAAATGAATCCTGTAAGGTTGCCGAGAGGCTCCTCGGTATTTAATTCGCCATATAGATTTTTGTTAGAGGTTACAAAAAAATAAGAAATAGTTTCCGAGGGTGATATAAAAGCAGAGATTGCCAGTTTCTGTTTGAATTCAGGCAGATTCACCAGACTTACATCACTTTCACAAGCAGACAATGATATCAGGGTTAATAGTGAGATAAAATATTTAATCCGCGAGGAACCCATATTTTAAAAATTGAATGAATAAGTAAAAGAAGGAATAATTGGAAACAGACTAACCTGCCTCAGTAGGCCATATTCTTTATTATTGACAACATTATACTCGGAATAATAATAGAAAGGATTCTTCCGGTTATAAATATTATATACTGAAATTTCCCATATCCGTTCTCCCCATTTCTTTTCTTTATGAAATTGAATGCCAACGTCAAGCCGGTTATAAGCCTTCATCCTGAAGTTGTTCTTTTCGCCATAATCATTTACATAATCTCCAAAGAATGGAGAAAGACTTGGGTGATACGGAGATCTGGCCTGCAAATGAGTGGGAGCAATATATTTGGACAGAGGTAGAGTGACTGCATTCCCGGTTCCATAAACCCATGTTCCTGAAAGAGTTATATGATCGTTAAATTTATAAGTTGCGACTATTGAGATATCGTGGCGACGGTCATACCGGGCATAAAACTTTTTCCCGAAATTCAGAGAGTCAAACTGCATCTGAGTCCACGACAGGGTATATCCTATCCATCCCGTCAAACGACCCTCTTTTTTCTGAAGCAGAAATTCAAGTCCATATGACCAGGCCCGTCCCGAAGTAACATTATCTTCCCAGTTAATGCCGACTGCAGAGCTGACTTCATCAAGATTAATGAAAGAGGCCCCTTCTTTATACCCTGGTACATGATCCATTTTTTTGTAATACCCTTCAAGAGAAAAAGCGAGTTCAGGGTCCCTTATATCTTTAACTATCCCAAGTGCAACTTGTTGCGATTGCTGAGGTCTGACCCTGTCGGTTGTGGGAACCCAGAGATCGGTGGGCAGACTGATCCCTGTACCTGAGATCATATGAATATATTGGTTCATAGACGCAAAAGAGGCTTTTAGTGCAAAATCGTTTTTCAATCTCCAGGCTACTGAGAGCCTTGGTTCAATAAAATGATATTGGTTTTTTGAAGCAAGGAAATGGCTGAAACGTATTCCTCCGTTTACTTTGACCGGCTGCACAGGTTGCCATGTATCCTCAATATAAACACCCGACTCGATACCATCTATATACCTGATATCTCGGGTATTAATATTTCCGGGAACATCAAGTTCAACAAATGCGTGTGGTTTGAATCTGTGAAAAATAGTGATTGCTCCGGCTTTGATCCAATGTTTTGTATTGGGAATGAAGTCAATGTCGTACTTAAGCGATAAATCCCTTATGCCGGAATAATATTCAGCATAATAGTCCTTGTTTTCATCAATAACTTTATATTTATCGTAGATGCCAAATTTATAATTACTGAAAATTGCTGAAGCGTTGGCAAACAATTTATTATTAAAAAGGTGGTTCCAACGAAGAGTTCCGGTAGCATTTCCCCATAGAAAGCCAATATTCTCCTTCATATAATCTGTAAAGTTCCTGATATAGAATTTATCTTTCCCGAAATATCCGCTCAGATAAAGCTTGTTCTTACGTCCGAAATCATAATTGACCTTGGCATTGAAATCGTAAAAATAATAGCCGGTATTCTCTTCTTTCATTGCAGCCAAAACAGGTCTGAGTATCAAATCTGCATAAGTCCTCCGGCCTGATAAAAGTATTGAAGATTTACCCTTTTTCAGAGGTCCTTCCAAAGTAAAGCGCGATGAGATAAGGCCAATACCTCCTTCTCCATGCCACTCTTCCTTGTTTCCCTCTTTCATGTTCATCTCCAGAACTGATGAGAGCCGTCCTCCATATCTGGCCGGGAAACCACCTTTTGTCAGCTCAACACTTTTTAATGCATCACCGTTAAAAAGTGAGAAAAATCCAAACAGGTGACTTGCATTATAAACTATGGCATCATCGAGAATAATAAGGTTCTGATCCGGACCTCCACCTCTGACATAAATGCCACTTGTGCCTTCAGTTCCCTTCTGAACGCCGGGCATAAGCTGGATCACTTTAAGGACATCCTTTTCTCCCAGAAGAGAAGGTACATTTTTGATCTGAGCCACCTGCAGCTTTACTGTACTCATTTTCGCTGATTCACTTTGCCGCTCTACGCGATCAGCTGTTATCGTAACTTCATTTAAAAGGATACTGGGTTTAAGATCAATATTCAACTCAATATCTTTTTGAAGATTTATATTAATGGTCTTAGTGGCAAAACCTACATAGGAAATAACAAGTTTGACTGAATCCGAAGCAGGTAATGTAATTGAATAGAATCCATAGTTATTGGTCACAGTTCCGGTTTGCCGGTCAGGCAGATAGATGTTGACCCCAATTAGTGTTTCACTGCTGATAGCCTCCTTAACATATCCGCTGATTGTAAATCGTTTCAGAGATTGTCCTGAACTTGTTATAGTTATAAGAGACAAAAAAAGAGCCGTATAAATGACTTTCATTATATTTGTAAGATTCAGCTTTTATCAAAATTAACGAAATTAAACCGGTTTTATTACAGTGAATTACTTCTTTAAATATTTTATTTAACTTGCAGCCTATATTTTAAGTCATGATTGCTAAATTGAAATATCTTTTCAACTGGCAGCGACTTGGACGTCGGCTCTACTCTTGCCTTATGTTCTATAACAATCAGATTTCCCTTTTCTGATTTATCAGATCCGTTTAATCATTCCTGTAATTCTTATTTATAATCATCCTTTTAAAATGGAAGGACTCATTTTCAGCGTCAAACGATATTCTGTCCACGATGGACCGGGCATAAGGGTAACATTCTTCATGAAGGGATGTCCGCTTTCGTGTCGGTGGTGCCATAATCCTGAAGGAATCTCTCCTCTTGAAGAGGAAGTTATTCAAAAAGAGAGGGTAGGAGATAATGAGTTCAGCCGGACAGAAACTGTGGGGAAATATTATGCAGTTGAGGAGATCCTGAATATTCTTGAAAGGGAGGATCCCTTTATTAAGGAGTCAAAAGGTGGGGTCACCTTTTCAGGAGGAGAGCCGATGTTACAGAACAGATTTTTACTTGAAGTTTTAAAATCCTGTAAGCTAAAAGGATATAACACTGCAGTTGATACTTCAGGTTATTCATCGTCTGATAATTACAGGTCAATAATACCGTTTACCGACCTCTTCCTTTACGATATTAAGCACCTTGACGATACAAAACATATTGAATATACAGGGGTGTCAAATATCAGAATACTTGAAAACTACAGAATGATACTGGCCTCAGGCCCTGATGTAATGATCAGGATCCCTGTCATTCCCGGATTTAATGATGACGATGATCACCTGTTAAGGTTAAAACAATTCATAATATCAACAAAGAGCGGAGCACTGAAAAGAATAAACCTTTTGCCATTTCATAAGATAGGTTCTTCAAAATATAAAAATTTCAGCTGAAAGAGCTGTTCTGATAACCCGTTTTTATAAAAGTGATGAAGCACGCGAGCTGTCAGCGCCGGTGAAGCGGGCTAAAGCTTTCGAATATCTTCTGAGGAACAAAAAGATATGTATAAATGAAGGTGAACTTATTGTAGGTGAAAGGGGACCTGCTCCGAAAGAGACTCCAACTTATCCGGAAATAAGTCTGCATTCGTTGCAGGATCTTGAGATTTTAAATTCGCGGGAAAAGGTATATTTCAAAGTCGATGAAGAGGTAAAGAATATCTATGAGAATGAGATTATTCCCTATTGGAAAGGAAAAAGTAACCGCGACAGGATAATGGGTATGATGACTCCGGAATGGATCAGAGCTTATAATGCCGGGATATTCACAGAGTTTCAGGAGCAGCGGGCTCCCGGACATACTGTATTGGGCTGCAGGATGTTCAAAACCGGATTTGTTAAACTGAAGGAGGAGATACAGGAGTCTGTTTCGGGACTTGATTTCTATTATGATAATCAGGCTCTTGAAAAGTTTGAAGAACTCAAAGCAATGAATATCGCATGCGATGCAATTATTATGTTTGCTAACAGACATGCTGATGAACTGGATCGTCTTTCAGAAAAGGAAAAGAACCCGTCAAGGAAAAGAGAATTGGCGGCGATGGCAAAAGTCTGTCGCAGAGTACCAGCTTATGCTCCGGAAACAGTCCATGAAATGCTTCAGCATTATTGGTTTATTCATGTGGGTGTCATATCAGAACTTAATCCATGGGACTCATTCAATCCTGGCCGGCTCGACCAGCATCTCTATCCGGTTTACAAAAAAGAGATGGAAGCAGACTTACTAAGTACTGAAGAATTGGATGATCTGCTTGGTTGTTTCTGGGTGAAATTCAATAATCATCCATCTCCACCCAAGATAGGAGTCACAGCCAGCGAAAGCAACACATATACAGATTTCTGCCTTATTAACCTGGGAGGAGTCAAACCCGATGGTACCGATGCTGTCAATGATATGTCATATATTCTTCTGGATGTCATTAAAGAGATGCGTATTCTGCAACCCGGCTCAATGATCCAGGTCAGCAGAAAGAGCCCCGACCGGTTTATTCACAAGGCTCTTGATATAATAAAGACAGGTTTCGGACAGCCTTCATGTTTCAATACCGAAGCAATTATACAAGAGTTGCTGCGACAGGGGAAAAATATTACGGATGCCCGCAATGGTGGAGCATCAGGTTGCGTTGAAACAGGGGCCTTTGGTACAGAAGCTTATTGGCTGTCGGGGTATTTTAATTTGCCAAAAGTCCTGGAACTGACCCTTAATAATGGTTTCGACAAAAGGACTAATCAGCAGGTTGGCCTAAAGTCGGGCTATGCCAAAGATTTCGGGACTTTTGAAGAATTGGTCGAAGCATTTAGATTGCAGGTTAAGTATTTGATAGATATCAAGATAAGAGGGAATAATGTAATTGAAAAGATTTTTGCCAACTGGCTTCCTGTACCTTTTCTTTCATTGCTTGTCGGGGATTGCATACCAAACGGAAAAGATTATAATGCCGGCGGATCCAGGTACAATACAACATATATACAGGGAGTTGGTCTTGGAAGTATAACTGATATGCTGACTTCAATACGATATAATATTTATGATAACCATAAATTCAGCTGGGCAGAATTTTCAATAGCTCTCGATTCAGATTATAAGGGTTTTGAACAAATGCAATATGAATTAATTTATAACACACCAAAATATGGTAATGATGATGATTATGCAGATCAGCAGGCATTAACAGTTTTCGAAATCTATTATGATGCGGTGAATGGAAGACCTAATGCAAGGGGTGGTAATCACCGTATAAATATGCTGCCTACAACCTCTCATGTATATTTTGGAAGTGTTACGGGGGCCACACCCGACGGACGAAAAGCATATAAGCCTCTTTCTGAAGGTATATCGCCCAGTCAGGGAGTTGATAAACAGGGTCCTACCTCAGTAATAAAATCAGCATCAAAAATTGATCATCTTCGTACAGGTGGTACTCTTCTGAATCAGAAGTTTACACCTCAGTTTTTTGAAGATGAAGAGAGTTATAATCATCTTACATCATTGATACGCAGCTATTTCAGCCTTGACGGCCATCACATCCAGTTTAATGTGGTAAATGCTGAAACATTAAAAGAAGCACAAAAACATCCCGAGTTATACCGTGATCTTATAGTTCGTGTAGCCGGTTACAGTGATTATTTCAATGATCTTGGAGAGGATCTCCAGAATGAAATTATCGCCAGGACGGAGCAGGGGGTGAGTTCATGGAATTAGGAGGATTTAAGGCACAGAGGATTCTATTGATTAGCAAGTGAAAGTCTATCTAAAATATAAAAGGGTTGTACCATTTTGATTCAACCCTTTTATATAGCCTTTAATTTTATTTTGTCTTAATCTTATCCTTGGTCTCATTAAACACCGAAGTTGCGGTGGCAACAACTCCGGCAATATCTGACAGGTTAGATGGTAAAATAATAGTATTGTTCAGTTTAGCCATGTTCCCGAATGCTGTCAGGTATTGCTCGGCTATTCTCAGGTTGACGGCATTTAAACCATTATTTTCAGAAATAGCTAAAGCTATTGCTCTTAAACCGTTGGATGTGGCAACAGCAACCTGCTCAATTTCAGAGGCTCGTCCCGCTGCTTCATTTATCCGTCTCAGCTTTTCTCCTTCCGATTTTAGAATATACTCCTGTTTGTCACCTTCAGCATTATTTATCTTGGCTTGTTTTGTTCCTTCCGATTCGGCAATTACAGCTCTTTTTTCCCTTTCAGCTCTCATCTGCTTTTCCATAGCGTCCTTAATACTTTGAGGAGGAGAGATATTTTTTACCTCGTAACGGCTAACCTTAACACCCCATGGTTCGCTTGCCTTATCAACTGCTTCAACAATACTGACGTTTATTGTTTCGCGTTCTTCAAATGTCCTGTCAAGTTCAAGCTTACCAATAACGCTCCTCATAGTGGTCTGAGCTATCTGTATAGATGCAAACCTGTAATTATCAATTCCATAAGAAGCTTTTTGAGGATCAAGAACCTGGAGGTATAGTATCCCGTCCACTTCTACTGCAATATTATCGCGCGTGATGCAGATCTGAGGAGCAACATCAATGGCCTGTTCTTTGAGAGTATGTCTGTATCTTACTTTGTCGAAAAAAGGTATAAGTACCTGAAAACCTGCTGTAAAAGTTGCCCTGTATTTACCAAGACGCTCTACGATTATTGCTGTTCGCTGCGGAACAATTTTGATCATAGAGGCAATAAGGATGAAACCTAAAAAGATTACACCCAGGAGAATTAATGTAGAGCTTGATCCTTCCATGTTAGTTATGTTTTGGTTTGACGTTTAATTTAAAACTTTCTTTATTTATTATGACAACTGATTGTTTTTTTGATATTTCAAATTTTGATTCAGCATCCCATGTTGTACCTTTGAATTCGACTTTTCCCTTCTTATCAAGTCCGAAATCATTCAGCGCTATACCCTCCCTACCTGTAAATTCGTCTTCAACAGCATCAGAGATATTATCCTTGTTATAGAAAAATTTCTTCTGAATAATTCTTCTGAGTGCCACGAGTGAGAGGACAGAGGTGATAGCAAAAATTATTATCTGAAGATTAGTACCTGGCTCAGCTATCAAACAGACCAGAGCTGTTACCCATGCCCCAAGGCCAAAGAAAAAGATAAAAAATCCGGGGATCACCAGTTCCATTAAAAACAGTAAAAGGCCTATAAGAAACCAGATAAGTTCAGGTCTTGAAAAAATTGATGCAATCATTTTAATCGGTTTTAATTATTAGCGAGATTTTTTTGTTTGAAGTAAAGATATAATTAAAACAGGACAAATCTTAATTTTTTTTTAAGAATCCTGATTAAGTTCAGAGAGTTAAATAAAAGTTATAAGAGATACTTATTTGCGATTGATCTTGTATTCTATATCACGCATCCATGCTGCAACTTTTTTTGAATAAAAATTCAGATTTTCGCATGTAAAGTCACCTTCCATTTTGATGAGATGCCCCTCATAAGTATCCGTACTTTCAGAGTATTGAAAACATATGAATTCAGCTGTCCCGGCATCTTTTGCGACATTTCGTCTGGCGCTGATTTTGCTTAAAGCTATTTTCCGGATATAATTTGAGTATTTGTGCAGTTCTTCAGATGGAATTTTTTCTGCCGATAATTCACATTTCTGAAAGTTCTCGGTAACCTGTCTCTTTGTTATAGTATAGGAATTGTCATGGTGATTCCAGTTTTCAGGATTATGATAAGCGAGAATATTTCCTTTGTTATCAATCAAAAAACCGTTATGTTGAATGCCCCATGCATTATTTTTATAATCGTACTGAAA
>Ga0209429_10000453_pt1 | contig 27707 bp, 24 predicted proteins | sample BarGraNGADG00212_3_FD_184493 | JGI IMG/M metagenome (GOLD analysis project Ga0209429, IMG submission 184493) | Arctic peat soil microbial communities from Barrow, Alaska - Barrow Graham LP Ref core NGADG0004-212 (SPAdes) (version 2) | ecosystem: Environmental > Terrestrial > Soil > Wetlands >...
AAGCCCAGGGCATCAATCCTCGGGTTCCCTGGCTCTACAACTTTAAACTCGATTTCCGCTTCAAGTAAGCTGGCGCTCAACTCGGCAGGCAGCAGAGTCTAATTATCTCCCCCTCAGAAAAGTCTGCAGGTGCGACAAAGTTTTGTAGGATGGTTGACCGCACTGACTACGCCAATAATGGTTATCGTTCTCCCTTTAAACCACGGCCCGGCAGAGCCGGAATTTGCCGGAACTTTCGCACGGCAGATAATCGGCGGAGGTCATCGGTATTTCACCTCGGATTCCCATCAATTCCGCCAGTTCCGCCCGCAAAACGGCAAGATCATCCGGGGAAGGGCCGGCCGGTTCGGGCGCGTAATGCAGCCCCAACGAAGCATCAGCATTCTGCAATAGTTGGTAATGGGCAATGCCCCGGACCTTCTGAAAACAGGCGTCCACCTGCGCCACGGTAACTCGTCGTCCGCAAGCCCCGGTGAGAGTATCCTCGGCCCGGCCATGCAACTCGAAACCGGCCTGATATGCCGTGGGATTGACGCGGACCAGATCTCCGATGCCGTAACGGATGAGCGGCATGTAATCGTTGGTCAACGTGGTGACCACCAAGTCCCCCACCCCCTGTTCGTCACCGTGAAGCACCTCCAGAAACGCCGTTTCGATGCTGGGGATCAGACGGCCCAGGCTGTCCTGCATCAACAGATGGCCCGTCTCGGTGGATCCGTAGAGATTGTAAACCGGGACACCGAACACCCGTTCCAGAATTCGCCGGTGGTTTACGCTCAAAAACTCGTAGCTGGAGATGATAAACTTAAGGCGGGAAAACTGCACGTGGTGACGTTCGCAATATAGGGCGAAAAGCGTGCCGTAAACCGGATCCAAATCCAGGAACACGGGATCCCAATCCAGCGCTTCTTCCACCATCCGGGCCCGGGCGGCCTCCGTCCACAAAAAGGGATGCCGCGATAGATTGACAGAAAGAGCAGGGCCCACCACCCGCTCGGCCGGCGAGGGAGTGCCCGTGTAACAGATGTCGTGGTTGCACTGGGGAGAGGTGAGGGTAATCCGCCGGGCGGGACTGAAATCGTTCAGGATTTCGCCAACCCTCGCATTTAAATTGAGGGCGGTTCGTTCCTGGGCGTCCCACCATCCCCTGGCCAGCAACAGCGGCGTGGGTGCTTCCGAAGTGCCCGAGGTGCGTTCCACCTCGACCAGATCCGCTTCCACCAACCGGTCCAGGTCCATTCCCAACCGCAAAAAATTATGCGGAAATCGCTGCCGAATGTGGTGCTTGGTGATAACCGGCAGCTTCTGAAAACAGGTCAGGAAGTCCTTCGGCGACGACCGCCCGCATCCGGCCGTCGCGGGTTGCCGGTAAAGGGGCACTTCGGCCAGCCACTTCGGAACCGTCGTCGCCAAACGATCGAGCTGGCCGTTGGCCTTAAACCACGTTGGCGAAGTAATCATGACACGCAACTTGCCTGGAACAACCGTGGGGTATCGCCGCCCTTACGGCTTGCCGCCAAAGGTAAAGTAATCATCCAAGTCCAGCAAATCGAACCACGCGGCCAAATCCTGGCGCTCTGGAGCCAGCCGTTTATGCTCGTCCTGGAAAAATTCGCGGGCGTCCAAATCCATCGGGACGCGCTGTTCCTGGCAGGCAGACCAAACGGCGATTAGCGACGCGGTGGGTTGGGTGCTGGAATTGGCCGTGATCCAGGCCAGTATCTCTCCATCGCCCTTTCCGGCAGCCACTTGTTGCTTCAACGCTTCGGGATCGATGCCGGCAAATCCGAGCCACTGCTGGTCCATTGGACAGTTATAGCGGTATTCCCCAAGGGTGCCGGCCAACAGCGCGCGACATTTGTCGAGCATGCGGGACAAAATCACATAGCCACCTAATCGCACGCGAGGGCTTCGCGGTGGTCGCTGGGTCAAATCCGTCGGTTTAATAATGGTCATATCGCACCGTCCTTCCAGTCATCACTTTCGATTGATTTCCTTCAGCCGTCAAACTGGAATTATTATGGGGTTCGCGGAGCTCACCCCTCCGAAACGGGATTACGTGCATTCAGGAAGTGCCATCGGTCCCGAGGACTTGCCTGTCAGAGCTTCTGACGCTACGGAAAAGGTTCCGAATCCTCTACGCTCCCGCCACCGGCGGGATCGGATCCATGGATGGCGACTCGGGCGGCGTTTCCGTTGGCGTGGGTGAAAGCGCTGCCGCGGGTATTTCGGCATCCGGTTTCGTTTCTTCGGCGGCAGTAGTGGCCGTTTCCACTGTGTCAGGTGCCTTCGTTTCCTCCCCCGACGTTGGGGCTGGATCGTTTTCCGCCCTTGTGCTCTTGACCTCGGGTTTAGGAGGTTTGGGAGGCCGGAGCGCAGGCGCCTTGGCGGTTTCCAGTATGCCGTTGGCAAACTCGATGACGTGCCCCTCGTGGATCAGCCAGTGCAAATCGCTGATAATGGCCGCCACTTCGGGATTCTGCGGGGGTTCGTTGATAGCCGGTGCCGCTCCAACTTCAGACGCGGGGGTCGCCGCCACGGCGCTTTCCGGCGCCGGCGCCGGCACCGCCTGGGCGGGGACGAGGGTTTCGACAAGTTTTTTCCGGTTGGCCTTCGGATTGGCATCGATATAGCCCATGATCCGCTTGACGTTCTCGGAGACACTGGTGGTGTTCAGATCCAGGAAACGCGGGCGAGCCACCGAAACGTGCGTCAGCGTTTTGTTCACCTTGAAAAACTGCAGGCCGTGACTGGCGAATTGCTGGCTCAAGGTCGTGACCACTTTCAACGGAAACCGGTGCTGTTCATCGAACGCGTGACGCACGAGGGCTTGCAGGGGCCGGCAGGGCAGCATCCGGCTGGCGGGGCCGCTGATCGTGGCGGTCGTGACCGATTGAATCACATTGGGCAGGTGGGTTTCCAGGAAATGCCGTTCCACTTCCTCGCGGTTGCTGAGTTTTTTCGGCTCCGGCACGTTGAGACAAAGATACTCGGTCGCGAAGCTTTGATCCTCAATCCATTTTTTAACCACCGCTTCATCGCTCACGATTCTAACCCGCGATTTGTAAACCTCGAAGGGTAGATGGGCGAAGCGTTCGGCATGCAGCCGGTGCAACTTGTTTTGATAATCGTGGAAATTCGGCGGCCCTAGAATAATGCCGCTCATCCCGCACTGCGCCACAAAGGTGAATTTCCCCTTCGGTCCTTCGGTGGGAATGCGCTCTTCCTGATAAAACATGGCAAAATGCCGGTGCAGGATGTGATCCATGGCCTCTTGTTCCGCAAGCCAAAGAGTCTGATCCAGCGAGCACAAAAACAAAGGCTGAGCCACCTGGCCATCGGCCTTCTTGATGACCTTGAAAATGACGGTGTACCGCTCGGGTTTCTTAAGCACTAAAAAGCCAATGTCAAATAGCGGGTAGGCCCGGCCGCTCAGGCGAATCTGGCGGGCGATGGCCTCCACACCCTTTCCCTCGGGCACCAGCATTACGTCGATCTCGGGCAGTCGTTCCGGCGCTGGCGCCGGCCGCATGGGTCCCCGATCCGGCCCCGATCCTGGCCGATCCCGCCGACCACGATCGAAACGGCCTTCCCCCGAACCTGCGGCCGGCCCCCCCTGCGGGTCGCGACGACGAAAGCCCCGGTCGCGGTTTCCCCCCGGCCGAAAATCGCGCCCGCGCGAACGACCGCCATCGTCCGAGTCGCCGCCTCCCTTGTAGTCGGCATATTGATTGACACTCGGGGATTGCTGCGCCCAGACCGGCAAAAAAAGCTGGTCCAAGTCTAAATTGTTTTCTGGCAAGTTGCTCATGCTTCATTTGGGGCGGACTAACCCCGCCCCCTAAAAATTTCTTGGGGAGAATGCAAGGTCCGAGGCAGGAATGCAAGCGTTGCTTTAAGATAGACGGCGATCCAGCGCCTTCGAAGCCCCTTGAAGAATCGCCGCCATGCCGGTTCGCCCGGGCGTTGGATTCGGCTCAAGGTCTGAGGCGACGCCAGCCAATCGGCAGCAGCCCGGCACCCAGGAAACGAAGGACGATGACGATCTTGTCAGGATTCCTGAGCCTAAGGGGCCTTCTCTTTTGGCCCGGGTCGATAATAGGGTTCGCCCGCGTCACCGTCAGCCTCGCCGACCGAGGGAGCCTGGGGAGGCGCATTCGTGTCGAGCGCGGGTCGGAGCACTTTGCGCGGCTTGAAGATCGCCTCGGCCAAATCGCGCTCTTTAACCCGAACCGGCCCCTGGATCAGCTCAGGCAAGTTGTACGTCTTGATGAAAGAATCGTAAAAGGCCGGATCTTCCTGGGGGAGTATTACGGGTTTTGAAAACCGGCCTGCCCCATCGCAATAGCTGAAATAGGGCCGGGCAAAAAGCCCGTCGCGCCGTTTGCTGCTGAAGACAATCCACCGGCCGTTGCTGGACCAGCAATGCCAGGTATCGGCTTCGGGGCTGTTGATCTCCAAGCGCCGAAACTGGCGGTTGGTTAAAGTCATCAGATACAAATCGCTGCTCGGTTGATAAATCGGGAAGCTGCCGTACTTGAACATGCAGAAAAGCAGAAAACGACCGTCCGGAGAAACCCGCGGCTGGGCCGTGCTCAGGCCGGTTTCCCTCGCCGAAACCAGGGTCTCGACTTCGCCCCAGACATCCTTTTCCAAATCATAAGGGATGCGCATCAGGTCATAGCGAATTTCCTTGAGTCGTTCCGGAGGCAATACGGGAGCGCTGCAAAAATAGAGGTGCTTGCCATCCGGGGACCAGGACGGCCAGGTTTCCTGGCGGTCGCGCCGGGCAATGGCGGGCGGAATCACGATCCGGTTCTGATCGACCCGGTAGATGCCCAGGTTGGACTCGGCATCATACACGTCGCGCGTCTCGCCGACGGTGTGGTACAACAACGAGAGCTTGTTGGCGGAATAGGCGATCAGCCGCCCGCTGGGATGCCACGAAATATAACCGGCGGTGCGCATCACTTTGGTCACCTCGTTGCTCTGCACCAGTAGCATGGGATGACCGCCGGATTCACTGCGGATGTGCAACGCCATGGGTTCGGGCTGATGGTTCAAAAACGTATGGCAATTCACGCACCCGTGCTGAAAGCTCCGATTATGCAACACGACCGATTCTTTATAGGTGGACAAGTCGCGCTGGTAAATGCCCAGGTTGACATACATGTTGTACAGCGGTTTTAAGAGGCGATACACCAGATGGCCATCGATCGGTTCGCGCGCCACCGTGTTGGTGATGGTGGTGAACTGAATCCAACCGGAGGCCTGGTTTTTCACGGAAATATCCACGAAGATATTCGAGCCGGTATTGGCTTGAAGCATGGCCCGCCAGGGTTGGGGAGGAATAACGACGCCGGGGCTGCGACTGCCGATTTCAATGGGATTCCCCTGGGCCGCGTGAATCCGGACCCGATACCTTTGCCCGGGCTCTTCGATCTTAAAATTCAAGGGCGCAAAGTTGGGGGGAATGATTACACCGCTATAGTCGGGAAAAAGGCGCGCCGCTTTAGACGCCACGGGCGGCAGGTTGGTCTCGGCAACCAGCGGAGCCAAGGCGGCCGCCATCGAAAGGCCGATCCAGTCAAGCCGGTGAATCCAACGCTTCATGGATTCACCTCCGGGGCAGAGGTTCGCTTCCGGGAAGTTTCCTCGTAAAGGCTGTAATACCAGTAGGTATCTCCCAACTCCCGAGCCATGATGGCACGACCCGCTTCGACGTTGCCTTGGAATGAGGTCAGGATCTCCAGGAACCGTTCGAATCGTCGCTGGATTTCCGGGTGAATGGTCCGTCCACGCAAATTGACCGTCCGTTTGGATTCCAGCAAAACATGCCGCTGATAGGCCAGCAGGGCCTCCTGTAGATGGCGGGGCAACTCCAGAATGTTAAAAGCGGCCAGACGATCCAAATACGGCGCGATGTTTTCCGGTTTCATGGACAGAAGGTAATGGGCCATGAGGTATTCAAAGGCCATCCGGTTCCGGGGATTGGCCTGCAGCAACTGCAGCAAAAGCAGCGCCGGCGGCGAGCCGCCCGGTTGATCCGTGGTCACTCGCAACGAACGCAGCCGTGCCAGCTCGGCATCTTCGGCCAGTTTGGGATCGCCGTCCAACCGCCGGAGATAATCGTCCGCCCATCTTCGATGAAACGGATTTCGGCGCAACAACCCCAGAAACGTGCGGGCGGCTTGATATTTTTCCTTTACAATATTTATTTTTGCCAACAACATCAGAATATCTGGACGGTCGCCCTCTTGCTCCAGGGCTTCGTGCGCCCAGTGCTCGGCCACGTTGACCTGGCCCAGCTCCAGCCAGGTCGCGCTCAGGGCGCGGCAGATTTCAATCCCCCTTTCAGGACCGGGCAGCAGGCCGAATTCCCGGCTCTGGCGGTAGCAGAACAAGGAATCCAGCAATTGGCCGCGATGATAAAGCGCGCGGTTGATGGTGAGGCGCGACGACGCGTTATACCGCTCCAACCGGGAAGCCGCTTGTAGGACTTCGTCCCATTGCTCCCGGCCGGCATAATAATCGACTTGGATCAAAGCCTTGTGGTTATCGTCGAACGTTCGAAAAGCTACGACCATCGCCGCCAACAACCAACACCATCGGATCCCGCGATAAAGCCGGTCGGATCGCCCTAATACCCGCATCCGTTCCCGGAACGAAAGTCGCTGTTTGCGAACGGGCTTGTCCTTGGTCAGGGGTGCCGGCGCCCGAGCGGCCCGCCCGCCCAATGCGCCGAGCAAGAGTATGGCGAAAGGATAAAACAGGTAGGCCGCCATCGTCAGCTTCCAGCCATCACCCCAAGGAAGCATGAGTTCGGCCGGTCGAACGGCCGCCCAGTTCGCAATCAACGCGGCCAGCAACATTCCTGAAACCAAGCCAGCCGCGCCTAAAACCCAGCGGCGCCTTGCCACCAACTCCAGCAAACCTCCCAACCAGACAAAGAGCACGGCCGGCACGATGCCGGCGGCGTAAATCAGAATCCCACCCAGAAGGTAAAAACAGGCGAGCCGCAACCACGGATTGCGAAGCGGGAGGGTGAAATACGCCACCGCCGCTCCCAAAGCCGCCAGGAGCCCGGTGCTGATTTCCAGCCACGGATAATCATAACGAATGGCCAGGAGAAAAAGCAAACCGGACGGGACCAGGTCAACCATCGCACCGCGCGCGGAATCGCCGCCGCCTCGCTCCGAAGTGAAAACCTTTTTGTCCACCGGCTTTTCTTTCAGCGTGGCTGCGGACTGGGTGCCCGCATGCTTTTCCGGTTGCTGAAGAACGCGTTCGCGAGCCAGAAACCGGAACGTTGACTGGCCGGCCATGCCCAACAGCCGGCCGGTGGCCAGATAGATTGCGAAAAGGATCGCGGTGGCAATCAGGGTGCCCGCCCAGGGGATTTGGCTAAACTGCGCCAGAAACCGCGCCCCATATTCCAACCAACCGCCCGGTTTATCCCAAAACCCAGCCAGAAACGGTTTCCCCAAAAAGAAAATCGGCATTCGATAATGATACTGAAGGGCGGGATTGACCCACCACCCAATGAACACAAACGAGAAAAGAAAAAAGACGGCCGTGCCAACGGTGTTGGCGCCAGCGGCCGAAAGCCGTTTGACGATCCGCGAGGTCACAACATCATGCCTTATACAAGGGCCATCCCGCCGGCTGGGAGAATGAAATGAGAACCTGCCGAGTTCTCGTAGTCTCTTAACCCTTTCTTTTAGGCTTCAGAGTCTTTCCCACGTTCCAAGCATCGCCCAATTTTTTTCCGATGCTCCAATAATGATTATCGTGCATGGAGAACACCAGGGGATCGATCTTCCGCATGTCCGGCAAACCCTGGGACAGGTACTTTTCCTCGGCATACGACTCGATCACCTCGCCCACAAAAATCTCGTTGGTCCCGCCGAAATCGAGCACCGCCACCAGCTTGCACTCCAGGTTGAGGGGACACTCCTCGATCATCGGCACGTTTTCCAGCACGCCATAAAAAACCTTGAACAACTTGGCCTTGTCGCTGGTTGCGCTCGAGCTCAGCCCGCAGAAATCCGTCACCTGCATCATGGCGGTCGAAGGCAAATTCAGGCTGAAGGCTTTGGCCTTGCGAATCGCCTCGTTGGAACGATGCCCCTTGCCCGAGCCAAAGGCAATCAGCGGCGGCTGATGTTGCACCACCCCGCAATAGGCAAGGGTGGCAAAATTCGGTTGGCCATTAATTTTGGATCCCAGCAGGACCGTGGGCATGGGATACAAAAATGTTTTGGCGCCCAGTTTCGTTTTATTCATAAGATCTCCACTCCTCATCGCACGATCAAACAATATAACAACAACAACACCCCCGTGACCACCACCAGCGCGTACGTCTGCAGATTCCCCGTCTGCAGCAACCGCAGCAAACGCCCCGCGAGTTCAACGGTCCCGTGAACCCCGCGCACCAGGGTGCCGGCCAGGATCCAACGGTCCAACCCATCGACTACCGTCGCCAAAGCATCCTGGGTGTAAGCGATGATTTTGGCATAAAGTTCGTCGAAATAAAACCGCTCCCGCATGGCTTGGGCGAAACCGCCCAGTAATCGCGGCAAGGGATCTGTCTTCGCCTTCCGATACAATTGCCAGGCCGCAACGAAACCAACACCCACGGCGACCAAGCCCGCCCAAGCCGGCAACGGTGCTTGAGCGAAAGGCGCCACCAGCCGGTGCAGCCAGGAAGCGGCTTCAGCGGACCGGCCATGGCTAAAATAACCGGCTAGGTAATGGTCGATCCCAAAAAACCCGGCCAGCGCGCTGGGAATCGCCAGGGCAATCAAAGGCAGCGTAATGATCCGGGGCGACTCCTGGGCATGATGAACCGCCGCGGACCTGGCCGATCCGCCAAACGCGACCCATACCAAGCGGAACATATAAAGAGCCGTCAGCATCGCTACGCCTACGCCTAGGCCGAACAAGACAAACTGTCCGTGCTCGAAAGCCGCCGCCAGAATTGCATCCTTGCTGTAGAATCCGCTGAAAGGCGGGACCCCACACAAAGCGAGCGTCCCAATCAGAAATGTCCAGTAGGTCAGTGGCATCTTTTTCGCAAGTCCGCCCATTTTCCAGATATCCTGCTCGTGGTGCAGGGCGAGAATCACGGAGCCCGCCCCCAGGAAGAGCAGCGCCTTGAAAAAGGCGTGCGTAGTCAGATGATACATCCCCTGCCCCGGCCCATTCACCCCCACCGCCATGACCATATAGCCCAATTGCGAAAGCGTGGAGTAAGCCAGGATTCGTTTAATGTCATTTTGTTGAACCGCCATGAGCGCCGACAGCAAGGCGGTAATGCCTCCGATCCAGGCAATGACATCCAAGGCCGACACCTGTAACCACGCGATGTCGTCCGGCCATTGCGGGGCGGCCTGAAAGAGGAAAAACACCCGGCAAAGCATGTACACGCCCGCCGCCACCATGGTCGCCGCGTGAATCAGGGCACTCACCGGAGTCGGCCCTTCCATGGCATCCGGCAGCCACACATGCAGGGGAAACTGGGCGGATTTACCCATTGCCCCGCAAAAGATCAACAATCCCGCCACCGTGGTCAGCGACCATAGCGCATGGGGATTATCCGCCAGCTTGCCCTGCAGGGTTTGAAAATGAACCGAGCCGAGCACGTTCCACAAAATCAGGATGCCGATCAAAAACCCAAAATCGCCCAGTCGATTCACTAAAAAGGCTTTCTTAGCCGCATCCGCCGCCGCTGGACGCTCGTGCCAAAACCCAATCAACAGGTAGCTGGACAATCCCACCAGTTCCCAAAAGATGAACATCTGCACAAAATTGTTCGCCAGCACAATGCCCAGCATGGAGAAGGTGAAGAAACTCAGGCTCGCAAAAAAACGCGGCACGCTGCGGTCCCCGCGCAGGTAGCCCCACGAGTAAATATGAATCGCGCCGCCCACCCCGGTCACAATCAGCAGCATCAGCAGGCTCAACGGATCCAAACGAACCCCCATATCGACTTTCAGATCGGCCACGCTCAGCCAAGGGACCGCCAACTCGAGGGGTTCCGGATGGGAGGAAAAGTGCCAAAAAAGCGCCAGGCTTAAACCAAAGGCCGCCCCGATGGCGCCGATGGACAGTTGCGCGCTGCGGGCCGGGCTGCGGAGCGCGAACAGGGTGATGCCCACCGCCGCCGCCAACGGCAGAAAGAGAATCAGCCAGAGGAATAGGATTAAGATCGGGTGCATGCCGTAATTCGATCTACAATTTCAGGGTGGCGAAATCTTCCGCCTGGGTGCTCTGCCGCTGACGGAACAAAGCCACCATCAAGGCCAGCCCCACCGCCACTTCAGCCGCTGCCACCGTGACGATGAAAAAGACCATCACCTGCCCGTCAAGATTCCGATTGAAATGCGAAAACGCGACCCAGGCGAGATTGGCGGCGTTGAGCATCAGCTCCAGCGACATATAGATCAGCAACACGCTTCGCCGCATCAACACGCCCAGCAATCCCACGCAAAACAGCAGGGCGCTGACGACCAGGTAATGGTATAACGTAATCAGGCGGCCTCCTTCCGGCTTAGAACTATCACGCCCACCATGGCTACCAGTAACACCACCGAGACCACCTCGAAGGGCAACAGGTAATCGGTGAACAACAACCTGCCCAATAAGGCCGTGCCTCCCTCGACGGGCGCGCCCACCGCGGGCGGTTGTGTCTTTAACGCGCTGAGCAGCCGCAACAACAGAGCGGCCAAAGCCCCCGTCACCAAACACGCCGCGGCGGCCAGCAGCCAGTGAAAGGCACGCCTCGGCAGTTCATGCGAGCCCATTAGCATGATCACAAACAGGAACAGGACAATGACGGCCCCCGCATATACGATCACTTGCACGGCCGCCAGGAAAAAGGCCCCCAACAACACGAATAATCCCGCCAGCGACAGGATGGTCATAACCAAAAACATCGCGCTCGTCACCGGATTGCGACTGAACGGATTGGCCACCACCAGGAGACCGCACCCCAGCGTCAGCGCGGCCAAGCTGTAGAAAAGGATCTCGTTCATTTGTGTTGCCACTTCTGAATGGTATCCTGATGAGTCCCCCCCAGGGCGAGCAGTTTTTCTTGGTTGAAAATCAGCTCGTCACGGTGGCTTCCTATCAGTGCATAATCTCGCATCAGAAAAATGGCCTCCTCCGGGCAAACCTCCTGGCAATACCCGCAATAAATGCAGCGCAGCATGTTGATCTCGAATTCCTTCGGCGCCTTTTCGACATTGCCCGTCTCGGGATTCGGTTGCGGCCCCGGCGGCGTAATCCGGATCGCCTTGGGCGGACAGACGAACTCGCACAACTGGCAGGAGACGCACTTGGTTCGTCCCGCCTGGTCCTTCACCAGGTATGGCGCGCCACGATACCCCTCCGGCACCACCCATTTTTCCTCCGGGTACTGCATCGTCACCTTCCGCTTGAAAAAATGACGCACCGTGACTTTAAAGCCGCCGATAATGGCCGGCAGATAAAGCCGCTCCCAGAGAGTCAGGGGTTTGCGTTCAATGATCATGATGGTTCAACTTTTCATCCATAACCAAACCGCGATCCCCACGATATTCGCCAGCGCCACCGGGATGAGTCTTTCCCACCCCAGTTTCATCAACTGGTCATAACGAAACCGCGGCAGCATCCAGCGGGTCCAGATCATGAAGCTCACCCAAGCCGCCACTTTCCCTAAAAAGATACCGACCTGCAGCAAGCCCACCCACAGATTCGCCGCCGGCCGATCCAGGCCAAACCACGGGAGGGTCCAGCCACCCAGAAACAGGGTTACGATCATCGCCGACACCGCGATCATGTTGGCGTATTCCGCCATGAAAAACATGGCGAATTTCATCGAGCCGTATTCGACGTTGTAGCCGCCCGCCAGCTCGTTCTCGGCTTCCGGCATATCGAACGGCGTGCGGTTGGTCTCGGCAAAAGCCGTGATCCCGAACAGCACAAAGGAAACCGGCAGCTTAAAGGCGAGCCAACTGAACAGCCCGTGCGACTGGTAATCGATGATCCGGCTCAAGTTCAAATCGCCCGCCAGCATAAACACCGGAATGACCGCCAGGCCCATGGCGATTTCATAAGAAATCATCTGGGCCGTCGAACGAATGCCGCCTAGAAACGGATACTTGGAATTGGCGGCGTATCCGGCCAGCACGATTCCATAAACGCCCAGCGACACGATGCCGAACGTGTAAAGAATGCCCACATTCAAATCGGCAATCACCAACGGCTGCGATCCCAGCCGGGAGCCAAAGGGAATCACGGCCAGCGTCAACAGGGCCGGGATCATGATCAGGGCCGGTGCGAGCCAGAAATAGATTTTGCGCACATGGCCCGGAACAAAATCCTCCTTTAGAAAGGATTTCACTCCGTCTGCCAGCGGCTGCAACAGACCCAGCGGTCCAACCCGGTTGGGCCCGATGCGGTCCTGAATGCAGGCCGCCAACCGGCGTTCCAGAATTACCGTATAAGCCACCAGCGTCAGCAAGGCCACGACCGCCACCCCCACCTTCAGCGCGCTGAACAGCAGGAATTGCCACGTCGGATCCAGTTGATTAAGCCATGTCATATCGATCAGGTTTTTAAGACCTCCACCGCGATCCCCTGCCCCAGGTCGCCCAAGCCGGCCCAGGTAATGCCCTGGAAAGCCACTGTCTCTTTGGCCATCCGGTTGAACAATCCCTCGACCGTCGGCGGAAATTGCTCCCCGGTCACGGCTCGCACCAGTTCAACCAGAAATTCGTATTCCGGCCGGGCCTGGCCAGGCGGCTCGACCGCCTTCATGAATTTCTGCACCCGGCCTTTGGCATTTGTGAAGCTGCCTCGTTTTTCGGCATGGGCGCAACCCGGCAATAGAATGTGTGCCAGTTTGGTTGTCGCATTAGGCAAAATATCGCTTACAATCAGGTTCGCCACTCGCCCCACCAGCTCCGCGCCCAGGTGTTTCGTCGCGTCTTCACCCAGCACCACCAACGTGCGAATCTCGCCACGCCCAATGCCCTCGGCAATTTTTGGCAATTTCGCCCCGATCCGCTCGGCGGCGGCGCCCATGATGGAGCGCGGACATTCCTGTCCGCTACGGGCCAGTTGAACTCCCGGGCCGACAAGCATGTCGGCGCTCCCGACCGCCGCCGGGTCAGGGTCGGAAGTTACGGGCAAAGCTGAACGATCAAGGCCGAACATGATCGCCGCCCCAAAGCGGTTCGGATTTTTATCCGCGTTCACCAGCCAGGCGTCGCCCTCGCCGGTGCGCGGCGCCGAATCGGCCATGGCGCCCAGTTTTCGGGCCAGATGACGGATGAGAAACAGCTCCTCATTCGTCTGGCGCGCCGACGCGATGAACGCGATCGAACCCGGAGCCGCTTGCTTCAAACGTCCAGCCGCCTCCTGAATCGCTTCGGGCCATGTTCTCGGTTGCAGCTGCCCCTGGGCATCCCGCACCTGGCATTGGGTCAACCGATCGGATCGTCCGATCCATTTATAATTCAAGCGCCCGCTATCGCACATCCAGCAGGAGTTGACTAGGTCGTTCTGGCGGGGCACATAGCGGTAGATTTTATTCTCGCGTGAACCGATGAGGAGGTTGCAGCCCGTGGCGCAACTCGTGCAGACGCTCTTGGTTTCCTGGAGAAACCAAACTCGCATCTGGAACCGGAAATCCTTGGAAGTCAACGCGCCCACCGGACATATATCCACGGTGTTCAACGTATAGTTATGGTCGAACGGACGCCCGGGATAATGGGTCAGGGTGCTATGGCTGCCGCGCTGGACAATGCCCAGCGCGTCATCGCCCGCCAGGTCGCGCGTGAACCGAATGCAGCGCGAGCAAAGAATGCAGCGCTCGTCGTCCAGGACGATGCGCGGACCCAAATCCACTTGTTTGGGCTTATGAACCTTCTCATCCACCGACCGGCTCGCCGCCTGGCCGTATTCCACCGAATACTCCTGCAGCTTGCATTCGCCCGCTTGATCGCAAATCGGACAATCCAGCGGGTGATTGAGCAGCAGAAACTCCAAGACGCCCCGCCGCATCGCCTCGACGGCGGGGGTGTTGGTGTAAATCTCCATGCCTGGAGACACGGGCGTGGCGCAGGCAATCGCCGGACGGGGAGATTTTCGAATCTGCGGCGTGCCGTCCGGATTGAGTATGGGTTTGCGATCCGGTCCCAACGCGGGAGTGCCAAATTCCACCAGGCACATGCGGCAATTGCCGGCCACCGCGAGTTTGGCATGATAGCAATAGTGCGGCACCGTCACGCCCGCGATTTCGCAAGCCTGGATCATCGTGGTGGCCACCGGTTGGCCCGTCAACGGATGGGCCGTGGTCTGGGGCACCGCCAGCCACCGGCCATTAACCGACACCGACAGGGTCTTCACGACCGGGACTGCTGTCGTAGAATGGTTCGTCACGACGCTCATGGCTTCAACGGTTCTGGTTCTTCGGGCTCGGTGGCCGCTCCTTTGGCTTCGAAGTCATTCTTGAATTTTGCCACAAAACTCTCGACTGGCCAGGCACACGCCTCGCCGAAGGCGCAAATGGTCTTGCCGCCCGAAATCTGGCCGGCGATACGCACCAGCTCCGACGCGTCCTGCGGGCGCCCCCGGCCGCTGTTCAGGCGCTGCAAAATCTTGCTCATCCACAAAGAGCCCTCGCGACACGGCGTGCATTGTCCGCAACTCTCGTGCGCGTAAAACTCGCTAATGTTCGCCAGCACTTCCACCACGTCGGCGGAATCGTCCAGGACGACCACCGCCCCGGAACCGCACATGCTGCCGGCGGCGGCCAACGATTCGGCATCGTAAGGCAAATCCAGCAGATCGACTTCGCGGACGACTTCTTTGCCGTCCGCTTGCCGGTGCTTGAGTTTGAATTTTTCACCGGCTTTTAAAACCTTGGCCGAAGAGCCGCCCGGTATCACGGCCTTCAGTTTCCGTTTCTCCCGCAAACCGCCGGCCAGGTCGTTGATGAGCTCGCCCAAGGTTACTTTGCCGATTTCAATTTCGAAATAGCCGGGGTTCTTAACCTGGCCGCTGACACACACGATGCGGGTCCCCGGATCGTTGGGAGAACCCAGCTTGGCGTACTCGGCGCCGCCCATGGCCATGACGTGTTTCACCGCGCAGAGCGTCTCCACATTATTGACAATCGTGGGACACTGGTAAAGCCCCAGCACCGCCGGGAAATAGGGGGGTTTAATCCGGGGATACGCCCGCTTTCCTTCCAGCGATTCGATCAACCCGGTTTCCTCTCCACAGATGTACGCCCCCGCGCCGCGATGGACATAAATCTCCAGGTCATAGCCGGATCCTAGAATATTCTTTCCCAGAAAATGGTTCGACCGCGCCTCCGCCAGGGCGCGATTCAAAAGGCGCGCCCCTTCCATAAACTCTCCGCGAATATAAATATACGCCAGTTGCACCTGGTTGGCGTAACCGGCGAGGATCATCCCTTCGAGAAGCTGGTGGGGATCTTTGTGGATGATCTGCCGATCCTTGAACGTGCCCGGTTCGGACTCGTCAGCATTGCCGATCAGATAAATCGGTTTGCCGGATTTGTGGTCGATGAATCCCCATTTGACGCCGCAGGGGAAGCCGGCCCCCCCGCGACCGCGCAAACCGGATAGCTTGACCTCCTGGCGAATCTTATCCTGCCCCGTCATCGTCCGGCCATCAGGACTCGAAACCGGCGCCAAACTCACCGCCTTTTTTAAAACCTCGTAGCCACCATGGCGCAAATAGCATTCGAGGTCCGGCGTGTAGCCGGGCTGGTCGAGATGCTTCAAGATGAGACGAAATTCCTGCGCCATAAAAAATTCAAATCAGAACCCATTTCCGCCGCGCACTGCTAAATAGAGCGCATCTCACTTTTTCCCGACACCCAATACCTTGTGGATCTGGAGCGCGGACATTCTTGTCCGCCTCTTCGTTCTGGTCAACGCCAAGACGGACAGGAATGTCCGCGCTCCGACAAAAGTGAGATGGCACCGCTAAAAACGCGCCCGGAAGGCTTGACTCCAAAATCAGATTCAATAAAGATGCCGCATACGGTTTGCCGAATGGTGTAACGGTAGCACAACAGACTCTGGATCTGTTTGTCATGGTTCAAATCCATGTTCGGCAGCCATTTTTTCGGCCATCGCCTCGGTTACCTTCTCATAAAACCGGTCATTGCACATCATGACCGGCGCGGCGCCGCAGGCTGCCAGGCATTCCACAAATTCCACCGTGCATCGACCATCCGGTGTCGTTTGCGGACCAGGTTGGTGACAGTCGAGTTCCAGTTTGTCGCAAAAAAGCTGGTGCAACCGATAGGATCCCGCCAGGGCGCAGCTCAACGTCCGGCAGATCTTGAAATGCAGCTTACCCACCGGCTGCTGGCGAAACATCGGATAAAACGTCACCAACTCGAGCACGCTGATGGGTGGCAGCCCCAAACGCGCCGCCGTCCATTCCATCGCTTCCGGCGTAATGAACCCGAAGTGATCCTGCAAAGCGTGCAGGAACATGACCGCCGCACTCCGCTTCTCCGGATAGTGCGTCAGGAGTTCGTCGAGCTCGGTCTCAAGTTGGGCTGGTACGGTGAATGTCATCGAAAAAAATGATGTGAATCCGGCCTCGCCTCACCGGTCGCATTCGCCCATCACAAAATCCAGCGAACCCACGATCGCCATCACATCGCTGATCATCCGGCCCTGGAGCAGGAACGGCAGCAGGCTCACCGCCACAAAGGATGGCGACCGTATCTTCAGCCGGTACGGGGTTCCCCCCCCCTGACTGCAAATGTAAAAACCCAGCTCGCCTTTCGGATTCTCCGCTCCAAAATACACCTCCCCCGCCGGCGCGTTCACGCCTTCCGTGACCAGCATGAACTGGTGGATCAGTTCCTCCATCCGCGTCAGGACCTTATCCTTCGGCGGCAGGACCACCTTGCCATCCGGAACGTTAATCGGGCCTTCCGGCAACAGGTCCAGACATTGATGCAGCAGCCGAATGCTCTGGCGCATCTCTTCCATCCGCACCCGGTAACGGTCGTAGCAATCTCCCGTTGTCCCAACCGGTATTTCGAAATCCAATTGGGGATACACCAGGTAAGGATGCGCCTGGCGCAGATCGTACTCGACGCCGCTGGCGCGCAAATTGGGCCCCGTAACCCCGTAGTCAATCGCCTCTTCCCGGGACAACACGCCCACCCCCTGGGTGCGGTCGATGAAAATCCGGTTCCGCGTTAACAAGGTTTCCACCTCGTTGATCGTCACGGGAACTTCCTGTAAAAACTGCCGCATTTGATCCGTCCAACCCGGCGGCAAATCACGGGACAGCCCGCCAATCCGGGTGTAGGTCGTGGTAAAGCGCGCCCCGGTCAATGCCTCGATCAGATTGTAAATCTTCTCGCGCTCGGTGAAGGTATAGAGGAAAACGGTCATGGCCCCGCAATCCATGGCGAAACAGCCCAGGCCCAGCAAATGCGACGAAACGCGCGCCAATTCACAGCAAATCACCCGAATGAACTGGCAACGCGGGGGCAGTTGCTGATCGATCCCCAACAATTTTTCAACCGCCAAGGCATAGGCCACGTTGTTGGCCAAGGGGGCTAAATAATCCAGTCGATCCGTGTAGGGGATGAACTGGGTGTAGGTCATGTTCTCGGCGATTTTTTCATCGCCACGATGAAGATAGCCCACCTCCGGCGTTGCCCGCGTGATCATCTCCCCATCCAATTCCAATACCAACCGCAACACGCCATGCGTCGCCGGATGCGACGGCCCCATGTTCAACACCATCGGCTCGCCCGGCGCCGCCTCCAAGGTCGTTTCCAACCTGCTCATCGTTCCTCCTCCGGCGTACGAACCCGGGGTTCCCGCTCCCCGGCATCCCGTCCCCCCGGCTGGGTCACAAAGGGACCTCCCTCCAAGGGCGCCGGCCGGCTAAACGCTACCTCCGGCACTTGGGAACTCCTGCCCGACAACGGAAAATCCTTGCGCAAGGGATGATCGGGATACCCCTCCCACATCAACACCCGTCGCAGATCGGGATGCCCGGCAAACTTGATGCCCATCAAATCATAGACTTCCCGCTCATGCCATTCGGCCCCCCGCCAAACGGTGGTCACGGTGGGCAGTTCAGATTTTTCCTCGCTGACCGCCGTCTTCAGCCGCAGATGACACCGGTGTTGGTAGCTGTACAACTCATAAACGACCGTGAAACGCGGATCGTCTCCGTAATAATCCACGCTGCTAATGTCCACCAGATAATCGAAGCCCAGTTGGTGCTTGGCGTGATGGCAGACCTCGGCAATCTTCGAAGCCTCGCCAAGCTTCAGCGTGATTTCCCCGCGAAACTCCACGGGTTCGGCCATAAAATCGCCGAATGCCTGCCGCAGCTCCTGGGCGAGTTCCAAGGCGGTCATGTCACGCGGGGGTTTTCCATTGGGTGGCGATCACCGGTTCCTGGCTGATCTGTTTCTGGAGTTTCAGCAAACCCTCCAGCAAGGCCTCGGGGCGGGGCGGACATCCCGAGACATAGACATTCACCGGGATGATTTGATCCACGCCCTGCAAAACGGCGTAACTGCGATACATGCCCCCGGTGGAGGCGCAGGCGCCCATGGCAATCACCCATTTGGGCTCGGCCATCTGGTCGTAAATCCGTTTGACCGCCAAGGCCATCTTGTACGTCACCGTGCCCGCCACGATTAACAGGTCCGACTGCCGGGGTGAAAACCGCATGACTTCCGCCCCGAACCGCGAAATATCGTAGCGGCTGGCGGCCGATCCCATCAGTTCGATGGCGCAACAGGCAAGCCCCATCGGCATGGGCCAGAGCGAATTCTTGCGGCACCAGTTCAGCATCGCATCCAGCCGGGTGACGATGACTTCGCCTTCCAGTTTGGCGTCGCAACCAATTTCAGTTGTGGTTTGCATGAGCTGTTGCCGGGTGAAAACACCCGAAGAATAACCGGAAACTAAACTGGTTTGTCGTCCCAAGCAAGTTCTTCGTCGAATCAACTCCCGCGCATGATCTAGCTAAAATCATCCGGTTATTTGCCGTTGATTTCCAATTCTTAACCTATCCGCTTCATCGGTCCAACGGAAGAAGCGGCAGGGCGGAATCATAAGTGGCAGAATCATGGGGGGAAGGATGGAGTCGCCCGGCGAAGAGTGGCCTTTGGTTTTGGTTGTGGCTCCAGCACGCTGAGCCCTGGCGTTAACAGAAATCCAATCACCCAACTGGTGGGAAGCGCCCTTCGGGTCTATTCGTTTAGATTCCACTATAAAATCCCGTAGCGGCGTCTCGGCAGAGCGCGGCCAACTTCCCGGTTTCGGACAAAAATGCGGCGCTTTGCCGAGTCGCCGCTACGCTGAAAAACCCGTGAGGTCAGAATTAATCGTATAAAATCCTCGCGCGTTTTTGCGGGCGTGCTTTTTCAGCAGAATCGATAATTTAAACCCCACTGCCTTTTCCAGCTCGTCGTCGAATCAAAACAGGCGCAACGTTTTCATCGCCTCGGTGTCTATAGGTGTGTTACTTTGTAGCATTATTAGGATGCCATGGCTGAAAAACAGATGAATATTCGGCAGTGCATTACCGCACCCGGTTTGTGGCTGTGTTTGCTCCTCAGTGGATGGCTGAGCCTGGCATCGGCCGCCGACTCGTTGAACTGGCGCGCGGAGGACAACCGCGTCGATGCCCAAATCGAATCCTGGAGCCTTAACCATTTGCTGGAAAACATGGCCGCTGCCACCGGATGGCAGATTTACGTCGAACCCGACACCCAACGCGCCGCCGCCGTCAAATTTAAGGGCCTGGCGGTTAGCGAGGCGCTCGGCAGGCTGCTGGGCGATTTGAATTTTGCGCTGCTGCCCCAAACGAATGCCGCGTCCAAGTTGTTCGTCTATCGGACCTCGGTCCAGGACGCCACCCAACTGATCGTCGCCCCCAAAAAAGCCAGAGCCAAATCCGGCAAGCCCATCCCCAACGAACTGCTCGTTACCCTAAAGCCAGGCTCCAAATTGACACCCGAAGAGCTGGCCAGGCTGTACGGCGCCAAATTGATCGGCAGCGCCAGCGATCTTCATACCTACCGATTGCTCTTCGAAAACGCCGATGCGGTTAAAACCGCCCGCGATCTTTTGGAAAGCGCCAGCGAGGTCGAGAGCGTCGGCAACAATTTCACCATGGAACTGCCTCCCCGCTCCGAACCCCTGGCCTTGAGTTCCTCCCTGCCCGCCTTTCCGAGCCTCAATCCCGCCAACACCGGCAACACCCTGGTCGTCGGATTAATCGACACTGCCGTGCAGCCACAAGGATCCGGCATCGAGAAATTCCTGCTCCCTTCGATTTCGGTCGTTGGCGATACTCAGGTGCCAGCCGGTCAGCCCACGCACGGCACGTCCATGGCAGAAACCATCCTCCAAGCCGTGGCCTCGACTTACGATCAAAACGCCAGCACCAGCATCCGCATCCTGCCCGTCAATGTGTATAGCTCCGGCGACACCACCACCACCTTTGACGTCGCCAACGGCATCGTCCAGGCCGTCAACGCCGGCGCCAAAGTCATCAACCTGAGTTTGGGCGGCGATGGCGACAGCACCTTGCTCCATAAAATCATCCAGGACGCTGCGCAAAGAGGGATCTTCTTCACCGCTGCGGCAGGCAATGATGCTTCCACGGCCCCTACCTTCCCGGCCGCCTATCCGGAGGTCATCGCGGTAACGGCTGGTGGCAAAAACGGACTGGCTGCGTATGCTAATCGAGGCGATTTTGTGGATGCCGTCGCCCCCGGCACCAGCATCATCTCGTTCCAAAACCAGAGCTACCTGGTTACGGGGACATCCGCTTCGACGGCCAACTTCACCGGTTGGCTGGCAGCCGGCTCCGAACGCACCGGCAAACCGCTGGCCGAAATCAAACAGCAGTTACTGCAAATCTTCGCCCCCAAATCGGCTTCTCCGCGCACGCCCTAACAGTCCATTAATGAAGTAGGAGACGACGTGAGGAGTCTCAAAATAAATCTTTGTTTCCGAAGAAATTTGAGCCTCGTTACCTCGTCTCCTACAAAAATTGGATTTTAAAAACGCGCTACTAAGCGATCGCGAATCACTTCAGTCGGACACGCGCGTAACTGATCGTGGTCGAAGCGCCGGCGCGCTGGCCCAGCAAGTCGAGCACGAACGACGGCGCTGATCCGCCGCGGCTGGTCGCGGTGAAGAATTCCGTGAACGGCTTTTGCAGGGGCACGCGCACCGGCTCGCCCGCCGAGCCGTCGGCGCGCAGTTCCAGCAACCGGTTCTCAGAAATGCCCCGGCCCTCGCGGTCTTTGCCGCTGACGTAGAAGAACACGAAGAGCCGTTGGTCGGGCGTCACCTGAAACCGGCCGCGGCCCGGCACTTCCTGCGAGCCCCCTTCGGTGGCCAGCGCCAGCGTGCGCCGCTCGATGACCTTGCCCTGACGCACCCGGGCGTAGTTCAACGCGTGGCTTTGCCGGGCCGTCGGAAAGAATTTCTCCCGCAGCCGCTCGTCGAGGGCGCGCTCGGTCCACAGAAGATGCACCGTTCCGTCCGGGCCGATCCACAAGTCCCCCGGCGTGATCCAACCGCACGTCGCCTCACGACTCGCAATTTCGATCCAATCGTGGAACCGGCCGGTCGTGATATCGTCGGTCCAGCTATAGTAGAGCCGGCGGAAGTCGTAGTCCCACTCGCGGCCGGTGAGCTGCTTCTTGTAGTCGCGCCAGGCGCGGTTCGGTTCGATGATGTCGCCGACGCCGCAGAAATGCACCGCGCGGTTCCGTAGCGCCACGTTGGGATAACAGACGCGGATGGGCTGGGGCTTTTCGTAGTCCGCGCCCCACGGCCACTGGAGCCGGCCACTGGCCAGCCCCCGGCCTTCCCGATCACGAAACGCCCACTCCGCATGGGTGTAGTCGATGTTCTGGAGCAAAATCAACTCCCCGGCGGCACCATCGGCGGCGAAGCTGCGATAGGAGTGCTCGCTGAATTTTGACGTGTCCTGCCAGTCCGGCAGGATGGTTTCGGGCGGCGCCTGCGGACGCGCGGCGGCAAACTGCAGAAGCTCCGGCCGTGCGGGACCGCTGTAGGCCTTGGGGTCCGCCACCAAGGTCGGGTTGGCCGACAGAAACACGCGCCCATCCGAAAAGACCACCAGCGGACAGGGCTCCCGCGTCCGGCCTATGGGATCAGCCAGGACCTTCGTCCAGCCATTGGTTCCGCGATGAAAAAACAGCCAGCGGCAGTTGTTCAGCGGTTGGGCGTCTGGGAGCGTCTCGAGGCCGCTGGCAAAGACGTCGCCGCCGACGCGCACCAGGCAGGTGGAGCCGTGACACCACATCGGCCCCGCGCCGTTGTCGGCGGGTTTGAAACTGTAAACATCTTCCTCGATTTCGACGACGGGGGAAAGCGGCTCCGATTTTGAGTCAGCGAGGGCGACCATTATGGTGACCGCGAGAATGGTGGCGAGGCAGGTTTCAGCTTTCAGGTTCATGGTTTTAGCGATTTCGCCTTTTTCACGGACTGGGTCAGGGCGAGGTAGTTTTCGCTGGTGACGACTTTGCGTCCGCTTTTCATTTCGAGTTCTCGCCGGGCGTTACCGGCGACCGTGCCGCCGGCGTGGGCCGCCTGTTTGCTTTGCGGCAAACCCTAGGCGTCTTGCGTGCGGGTGATTTCGGTGGTGGCAGCCTCGCCGAGCATGGAGAAGATGAGTTCGAGATCGGTCATGTGGTCACGTAGGTTCTCGCGTTTGAGCCGCTTGAACTCGGCGTATTGGCTGGGCGTAAGACCGAAGGTGGCCTGGGAGATTTCGGCGGTGAGGATGGCGTATTCGCGCTGCTCCCGGACGCCGCGCTTTTTCCATTCGTCGGTGAGTTCGTCGCGGATGGCGATGGAGCGCATCCGTTTCTCGATCCAGTCGTCGGAGTAGCCCTTGGCTTTGTAGATGGCGCGGGTGCGTTTGGTGGCCAGTTCCGGGTCTTCGATTTCCTGGATGCGTTCGTAGCCGACCTTGGCGAGCCAGCGTTTAAATGGCTCGGCCTTGGGGCTGGGGATGGATTGGATGATGCGAAAGAGGCCCTCGGTGTTCCAGCACTGAAGCAACTGGCGTCCGCCAGGTGTGTCGAACTCAAGGCCAAGGGGGGGGACAAGTTGTCCCCCCCCTTTGAAGACTTCGCCAAGAGATGGGTCGCGCTTGCGAAGTTTTTTCAAGTAGTCACTGGCATCGATGGAATCGGTCAGCACGGTGACAACATCGCTGATGACAAACCACCATTCATGGTTGTGGATGGTGCGGCGGACTTCCTGGCGCTGGAACAGCGCAATGCGAGTTTCGGGATTGGGGGTGGTGTCATTCATGGCTTTTTGATGACCAGCCAGGTGACCAACTCGAAATATGACGCGCTTGGCATAGATTTTGCAGTGTGCCACGAAAAGTGGAGTTTATTCAATCAGTTTGTTTGTGAAGTAGCTAGGCGCAATGTCGCAAGAAAAGTTTGTCGCTCAACCAACCATGGCTTAGCGTGCTCCTTATTAACCATGCAACCACACGCTTAACCATGCAACTACACGCACGCCTCTTCCGTTTTCGTCTGGCTACGCTTTGGATGGCTTTACTGGGATGGCACCTCGCGGCCAACCCTGCGCCAGCGGCAACCACGCTTGACCTGCATGTCTCCGCTTCCACCGTAGGGAAATACGGCAAAATCGAATTCCGCATTGAGGTTCCTAAAGTCTACCCCCACCCCTTTGATCCTGACGAAGTGGATCTGAGCCTTCGTATTACCAGGAGGGACGGCACATCGATCGTGCTTCCAGCCTTTTATGGCCAGGAGTACGAACGCCGGCGCCTGAATCAGGGCAACCGTCAACTGGATTGGTTTTACCCGGCAGGATTGCCGGTTTGGAAGGCACGCTTTGCTCCATGGGAAACCGGTGGCTACGAAGCCATCGCGATTCTCAAAGATCGCAGCGGCACCCTCTTTTCCTCACCCGTCCGATTTGAATGCACGCCCTCGTTCGCCCGCGGCTTTGTTCGCGTCAGCGCCCGAGACCCGCGCTTCCTGGAATTCTCCGAGGGACAACCGTTCTTCCCCATTGGACAGAACCTGGCATTCATCGGCAGTCAGCAGTATGTGACCGTATCGAAGGCTGAAGAGATTTTTGCCCGACTGTCCGAAAACGGCGCGAATTATTTGCGCATTTGGACCGGTTGTCAGGATTGGGCGCTGGCTATTGAAGCCCGTAAAAGCGCCTGGGGCCGTTCTTGGGATTGGCGTCCAGCCATCGTTCCCATGGCCGGCAGCACCAACTCCGCCCGAAAGTGCCTCGCCATCTCCGGAAAAGGCGCCGTGCTCAAGGCGTCCCCTTCGCATCCGTTGGCTCTGCGTCCCCAAACCCGTTATGTTGTTAGCGGGAACATCCTCACGGAGGGCCAGACCAGTCTCCGCCTCACCGCCCAGCGCACGCCGTCGCGCCGCCTGGCTTCCTCCTCCCCGGGAACCTGGACAACGTTCCGGCATGAATTGGAAACGGCGCCTGACGAGTTCTGGCTGACCAACCTGAGCTTCAACCTGGACGGCGAGGGCGCGGCCTGGCTCAGCGATCTCTCGCTGCAAGAAGCCGGCGGCGGCCCGGAACTGCTTTGGGAAGCGGACGTCAACCGCCCCGTCCGCGGGTTTTACAATCCGGTGGATTGTTTCATGCTGGATGAAATCCTGTCCGCAGCGGAACAACGTGGCCTGTATCTTCAGCTATGCCTGATGACGCGCGATCTTTACCTGAGCGCCCTCAAAGATCCGGCTAGTTTGGAATATGCGCAGGCCATCAAGGACGCCCGCAATTTCCTGCGCTATGCCGTGGCCCGCTGGGGGTACTCGACCAGCCTGGCTGCCTGGGAGTATTTCAACGAAATGGATCCCGGGCTGCCCACGGATCGTTTTTACACCGAGCTGGGGAATTATCTTGAACAGGTGGATGGGGTTCACCACCTGCGCACCACGAGCACCTGGGGACCTTCGCCCAAGGATTGTCGCCATGCCAAACTCGACCTAGCCGATGTCCATTTCTACCTGCGCCCCTCGGACAAAGACCGGTTGCCCAATGAAGTGGAAGCCGTGCTGGATCGTGCCCGGTTCCTGCGCGAACAGGCCCCCGGCAAACCCGCGCATCTCGGCGAGTTCGGTCTGGCCAACGAAAAGTGGCAGCCCACCCAGGAGATGCAGCAAAGCCGCGAACTCGTCGAGGTGCATAATGCCTTGTGGGCCTCCGCTCTGTCGGGAACCACGGGCACCGCCTTGTTTTGGTGGTGGGAACGGATGGATCAACGCAACGTTTACCCTCTCTACCGCCCGCTAAGCGCCTTTCTGGCAGATGTGCCTTGGACCGGTGGCGCGCTGCAATCCCTCACCGCCACTGTTCCGAATGAAACCTTTCGGGTCATCGGGCTGCGTGAACGGGAACGCGCCTGGATATGGGTTTTCGACCCGCGCGCTGCCTGGAAGGAAATCGTCATCGCGCAACGCACCCCGCCTGAGGTGAAGGATGCCAGGCTGGTACTTGCGGATTGGCCCGCGAGCCCCTGCCGGGTCCAGTGGTGGGATACGAGCCAGGGAACCGTCATCCGCGAAGAACAAACGACCGATGCCAACGGCACGCTTTCACTAACCATACCGGCCTTCAAGCGTGACATTGCCTGCAAAATCTGGCGCTGAACCGGAAATTGCCCCAGTAAGGCCTGGGCTGATTCAAGATTACTTGGGCAAGCCGACGGCCTGCGCGATCACGATACGCTGATCGGGTCGCAGGTTGATCGCTTTGGCCAGCGGTGCGCGGTCGAGTTCGTGCACCACCGCGGCCAGTCCTGACGAAGCGCAATAGAGGTAAACGTTCTGCACAATGCAGCCGGTATCGACACCCGCATAAAGATCGCGCAACTCAGGCCCCACCTTGGGCATTCGGGCGAAATCGGAAATATAGACCAGTTGAACGGGCGCCACTTTGCCAAAGGGCTGGCCGCTGGTCAGTAGGCGGACGTCCTGATTGGCAACCTTTTTTAACCGGTGCGGTTTGGCCTCATAGACATATAGACCTTCCGCCATGGCCACATAGATGTCCACGTCTTGGTTATTCTGCGCCGAGGGTGCGGTGCGATGATCGATTTCCGGACGATTCATGCCAAACGCCGCCCAGAGCAGGTCGGACATCTGCTGGTCACTGAGGGCATCGGACTTGAAGTCACGGATCGAGCGCCGCTCCTTAAGGGCTTGCATCAAGGGTTTGCCCCCGCTCATTTGGGGCGCCGGCAAAGCCTTGCTTCCCAGATCCTGTGCCAACGCCATGACGCCGCTCGCGGTTAACGCCAGCAGCCCGTACATAAAACGTGAGGTAGTATTCATCGGTCTAAACAACTTGGTTCGTGGTTCGAGGGAGATACCAACAGAAAACCCCGGTTTTCGTCAAAGAAAAACTCGAACTGCTTGAGCCGCGCCGTGTTGTTATTGCGGAACTCATCCAGCTTGGCCATGCGATACCTTCAAAAGGCAGCAACGTGCGGGGGGTGCGGCAGCCGGAGCACGAGTTTGCAGCTTAGCTTTTACCACTGGCCATCCACCAGCAGGCTGGTGGCGTTCCGGGCGAGATTCTCGGCCATCAGGGGGATGGCTTGGCGCTCCGTGTTGGACAGGTTGGAACCGGCGCGAATGGTGGTGCGGCCCGTGATTTCGCGATCCAGCAACACTTTGCCGGTGCCGCGTTCCTTGGCCACGATTCGAGCAATGATTTGAAGGCTGTAATCCCGCACCGTAAGAATATCGCCGGGCTGGTAACTCAGGCCCGCCCGTTCAAATCGGACAATGGTGCCGTTGACGACAATCTCGCCGTCGTCCTGGGTGGCGAGTCGATAGGTTCCGTCCTGCTGGAGTTGTTTGCGCAAGGCGGAGCTGACCGCTTCGATCAGTCGCGGCTCGATGGTATGATTCTGAAACAGGTTGACCTGAATCGATTTGGCGCCCGCCGGCAGGCCATTCGTGGGGCCCATTTTATATCCGGCGCACCCGCAGAAAAGGCCCAGCAGCAGACTGACTCCCATGGACCACAGGCAACGCATGTCACTTCGGGGTGGAGGATGAGCTGGCGCGGCCTTTCAGAGCGTCAATTCGTTTTTTTGCCTGGTCCGCGTAGGGCGAGTTGGGATCCTTGAGCAATACTTCGTTGTAATAAATCAGAGCGCCGTTCCAGCGTTTGTAGCGCTCGTAGAACCGGGCGATTTGGAAGCTGCCGCGCGCCTGCTCAGTCCGCAGGCTGCCGATCAGTTTCTGCGTTTCCGGCACCCGCCCGTCATCCGGATAAAGGGCCGCAAAGTCCGCAAAGGTGCCGATGGCCTTGCCGGCGACGCTTTGGTCGTATTCGGAGGTTTTAGCCTCTTTGTTGTAGGCCAAGCCGGCCCGGTAGATGGCGTCGGAGGCCACTTTTTTCTGATCGTGATAGCGGTCGGCGGCCTTCTCGTAAGCCTTCACCGCCTTGGGGTAATCCTTCTGTTTTTCCCGGGCGGCCCCAACGCTCATTTGCGCCGGCGGCCCCACCGCGCTGAACGGACCATTCTTGATGATCTTCTCGTACATGTCGCAGGTCTTGTCCATGGACGGAAACACGGGGATATATCCCCAAAGTTTGAACCATTGGCCC
>Ga0209429_10000454_pt1 | contig 27690 bp, 37 predicted proteins | sample BarGraNGADG00212_3_FD_184493 | JGI IMG/M metagenome (GOLD analysis project Ga0209429, IMG submission 184493) | Arctic peat soil microbial communities from Barrow, Alaska - Barrow Graham LP Ref core NGADG0004-212 (SPAdes) (version 2) | ecosystem: Environmental > Terrestrial > Soil > Wetlands >...
TTCACGCTGACTCAGGCGCTCGAGAAGAGGACGGACGTCCAAGTCTGAACTCTTACGTCGCTAGAAATGTGTGTGGAAACAGGTCTACGGGATAAGAATCGAAGTTCTCTAGTTTAGTGGTATAATCTAAAAAATGAGCCTACTAAAAATCCAAAGAAAGGAAGCACTTAATGGCCTTACTTGAAGGGAGATGATAAAAGCCCTAGGATTTGACTGTAGGTTCGCAGACTCATCATAAAATTTATGAGGATTTTAGATGGATTTAACAAAAATCTGCGTAAATATTTCAGACGTAGATTTCGGGTATTGGCAATGGTAGTAATTATAGGGGGAGGTTTATAATGAAGAGAAGGGTATTAGCAATTTTTCTATCATTGGCTCTAATTATTTTGACGTTGCCTATAGCGGCGTTTGCTTCAGCGCCCGCAACTTCTGACAATCCGGCGGACCGAGAGGATGCTTGCAGTTCCTTTACCGCAGGAAAACAGGCTACCGTTGATGGATCTACGATGACCGGGGATACCTGCGACACAGGCAGTGGTGATACCCGGTTAATAATAGTTCCCGCCGCGAACCACAAACCCGGAAGCTTTGTGAGTATGGATTATCCCGGGATTACACAAGTTTATGAGGAATCAAGAACGTCAGTAATTCCCGAAGTAGCGCATACATACAAGATTTTTTCAATCGATTGTCCTTTTGGAAACGAGAACCAGGTGTATTCTGGGGAGAATACCTGTGGCACCAATCCGGCACTGGAGACCCTTAATCATGCAGATGCTTTGTTAGACTGGCATGCGTTACTCTACCTTGGGATGGCGCGATCTACAACTGCCCGGGAGTTTGTAACAATTGTTGGCGGCCTGATCGAGCAGTATGGCATGCTCGGTTCGGGGGAAGACTTTATGATTTCCGATCCCAATGAAGCTTGGGTAATGGAAATTCCAAATTACTCCACCAACTGGGTGGCACAGAGAATTCCCGACAATGCTGTTTCCATCCATGCCAACCGGATGAGGATCCAGGAAGTCGACCCCAATGATACAAATAACTACCTTATGTCCCCCAATCTGATACAGAATGCCATAGATAAGGGATTCTATAATCCGGCAACTGATGGTCCGTTTAATTTTCAAAAGGTTTACAACTCTCCATCAGCCAGCACAGCCTTGGGGAATATCCGACGGGAGTGGCAAATGACAAGTTCACTCTGTCCCTCCCAGCACTGGGATCCCAACGGCGGTCCATTAAGTTGTAACCAATACCCACTATATGTGGTGCCTGAGCAGAAGATTTCTGTCGAATGGTGGGCTAATACCTTATGGAGAAATTATTATCAGGGTACTCCTTATGACAAGAGTGTGGGTCTACCTGCCGGACCTTTCGGCAGCCCTGAGCGCCAAAGTATTAAGGGAGCCTCTTTTGAACGTAGCATCTGCACTCCCAATTCCGAGTATACTACGATAACCCAATCACGTTCGTGGCTGCCCAACTCTATCGGCGGCGTGGCTTGGTTTACAACGGATAATGCCCTGTCAAGCATTTACGTTCCGATTTACGCAGGCACAAATAGCGTGCCGGAGTCTTGGACGGTTGGTTACCCTAAAGGAGGGTATAACAAAGATTCAGCTTTTTGGGCCTTCCAAGCTCTTGACTCCTTCTCACAACTCCGCTTTAGTGATATGCACTCGGATGTACGGGCAGTTTTTGATCAAATCGAAGACAGTGAATTGAAAAACCAAGCCGCAGTGGAACAGCAGGCATTGACGTATTACACCAAGGAAAACCAGAAGCGGGCGGAAACATATCTCACCAACTATTCTACTTCGTGTGCGTCAACTGCAGAGCAAGCAGCCCGTGATATGTTAGGCTTCCTCATTGGCAAGTACGTTGATGGAATGCCACAGGCAACTGTCAGTCAAGCGTGGATAGATCTGTACAAACCATATGCTCCGACTTGGGTATCCCCGGTGTACCCTTGACAGGGTCCGCATTCCAGGCAGCAGACGTCAATCACAATGAGATCATTAGCATGCAGGAAGTCCTCCTGATAGCACAGATTCCTGTTGGGATATCTGGCTGAAACAGCCAGTCCTGTTCTGAACAACTGAGATTAAGAAAAGAGGCCGGGTGTATCCCGGCCTCTTCTGCTGTTAGGTCACCCCTACGACCCACAACAGTGGAAAGCCTCTACACCGATGGGCGTCACTCGAGCCGACCTGACCAGTACGGGAACCTTTGGAATTCGGGACGATTCTCGGCCTTTGTCTCGGCGTTTCTGACCTGGCATGAAAGCGCGAGGAGATACCCGCGTGCCAGATTCTGGAACGGTCCGTCAAGAAGAGCAGCAGTTTCTTGTCGGTTTTCTTGAATTACGTCAATCAACTGAGTGAAGCATGTCGAAACCGGGTCCAGTTCGAGATAACCCAGCACGAACGCGTGTCTGCATCGCGATGACTTGTTGGATGCCGTGTATCCCATATAATGGAAAATAGCGATGGCCAAAGCCATCTGATAACGACAGGGGGCATCTAGATATGAGATCCACAAGCGATGCTAAAAAAGTCACGATCTCACGGAGCAGCGCCTTCACGAGGAGCTGCAAGAAACTCGAGAGCCGGCTCTCGGCAATTGTCGAAGAGACTGTCGACCACTTAGTGGCACAGCTCAGTGCCGGTGTCTCACCAGCCGACATGAGGATGAGAGTCCTCAGATTCCCTGAAGGTACGCCAGATTCTGGGTATGCGTACAGGTGCTATTCTCTTGCAGTGGGCGGAGCTCGTGATCTTCGCATCCTGCTGACGATTGACAGAGACGTGCTTTTCGGCGGGACGGTGGTGGGCTTGCAGGCCATTGTGACTCATGATTCGATGCGACGGACCGTCACCGGACTGGTTCAAAAGGCGTCACTGGACTTGGGGTTGGGCAAGGATGGTACGCGATGAACCGCACACCTTGGATGGTGGTTGTGGATGATGACGGCCTCATCGGTCGGGCGAAGAAGCTGCTCTCAGAAGACCTCATGCCGGATCTAATTGATGCGATCGCTGAATTGGAGGACAACTCGAATTTCGTGCATCACACCTTTCACCACACCAAGCTGCACCTGATGAAGGGACAGGACACACCGGTGTACATTGCGTATGTCGACAAGATTTCGGGCTGGAGAATCTTGGTGCAGTACGGCGAGGAGAGGAACGAGATCCTCTTAAAGAAGCTCATCACTGGGGAGGAACACGACCGCATGGCAAATGCAGTCAAGTCCAATAAGCGCAAGTTCTCGAAACGATCCTGACGCCTGCAGGATGTCGCACGCGGGCCTGTCGGTGGCTGCTTTGGCGACGGCAGAGAGAGGGAGGATTCTACGGGCACAGAGAAGAAGGACTGGCGGAACACTGGTCCGATGACGGCGGCGATGTGAGTTGTGACGATTGACTTGAATGGTCATCAGATCAGCCTTCAGATCGGCAGTCCACAAGGATGGGTCGACTTTTCGCAGAAACCGATTGATGCATCCGACTCAAAGGTTGTCCTAATCATCATCTCCGGGCGCACCTTCCTTCCGCTCCGGTTCGTGGCTGAGAATTTTGGACTGCAGGTCACGTGGGATGCGGTCACACGAACGGTGACGGTACAGAACTAGATAGAGACGGTGTTCGAGGCTGGGGAACACCAGCGGAAGCAAGTGTCTTAGTGTAGTGCGAGAATTGGGAGGGAGCAGTGGAGAATCACTTGCGAGCGTCATCCATGAATGAGCCGGTTCATGTATCGTCAATCCTGGTCAAGGGTTTCAAGTCGTTCAAGAGGGAACAGAGGATTGAGCTGAAGCCTCTCACGGTTCTCGCTGGAGCGAATAGCGCGGGCAAGTCGTCGTTCTTCCAGTTGTTGCTTCTGCTGAAGCAGACGCTCGAGAGCGACTCTGATCCGGGTCCTCTCCTGCTCAACGGGGACTCGGTCAAGTTCACGGAACTGTCCCAGTTGTTCTGGCGGCCCGCTGGTGGCGTTTCAGCACAGACGATGTCCATTGGATTCGTCGGTTCAGACGGCAGGGTAGTACGTCAGTTCTACGACAGAAGTCCGCATGGAGCACTCGATATCCATCGGCTGGAGATCAAGACAGGGAGCCTGTCATGGCTGTTTGATGTCGGCAAGTTGTACACCATCGGCCAGTTGCCGAACGATGTGGCAGACGAAATCCGAGAAGGTCGGTTTGGCATTCTTCTGCAACAGGAGACCTCTGCTGGCAGAAGCCCGAAGTTTCGTGTTGCCCGAGATGGTGGTTTGCTGTGGTTCGAGCTCCAGGTGTTAGGGAATGGAACCCGAGGGTTCCGCGGTTGGATGCCCGTCTACCTTCCGATGAGACCACTGGCCGACCTTGCGACAGGCCTGCTCCATCTTCCTGGCCTTCGCGGGAATCCTGAGCGCGACTATCCAAAGAGAGCGGTAGGAAACCGATTCCCAGGGGCCTTTCAGGACTATGTTGCCAGCATCATTGCCAGCTGGACCGACAAGGTCGGTCAGGGCCGTCTGGCGAGATTGGATAGGTGGGTCAAGAGGCTAGGGCTTGGGCAGGCAGTTCGTGTGAATCGGATCAACGACGTCGCTTATGAGGTCGTCTTGGAGCGCCGAACGAAGAGAGTTAGGAATGCGAATCCGGCCGCCGACAGCGTGAACATCGCTGATGTCGGGTTGGGTGTATCGCAGGTTCTGCCAGTTCTGGTTGCACTTCTCACACGCAGCGTTCGGGGTCGATCAGCTACGGCGTACGTTGAGCAGCCTGAGATCCACCTGCATCCCCGAGCGCAGAAGGAAATGGCCAGACTAATGGCAGAGGAAGCAGCCTCGGGTGCAAGGATCGTTGTCGAGACACATAGCTCAGTCTTCCTGCTTGGTCTTCAGACCGCAATTGCAGAAGGTATCATCAAACCTGATGATGTCGCTCTCTACTGGTTCAAGCAAGATGACTTTGGAGCGACCACCGCTGTGAAGGCGCATGTTGACAACTATGGTCGGACCGCTGAATGGCCAGCAGACTTCGATGACGTCCTCCTTGAGGCTCAAGGCCAGTACATTGATGCAGTTGTGAAGGCAAGCAGCAAGAGTGCTACAAGAGATGACAAGTCTTCCTAGAATCGTTCTGGACGTAAACATTGCTCTCTGGGGATCGCACCCAAGTGGTAACCCAGCTACGGATGCAACGTACAAACCCGAAGAAGTCTGTCTCACGTGTACGCAAGCGATGAAGCTTCTCCGCGACCTAAGATATCGACTAGCCCTGTCAATCGAACTAAATGAAGAATGGAACAGTGTGTTGCATAAGCGGAGTGTTGTCTCCGGGGTACCGTCCTCGCCACGGGAGATTTCTCAGCTTGAGTATGCCTGCGAGCAGTACGCGCGAACGTGGTTCACGAACATGACTTCGACTGGCCGAATTGACGTATTTGATGCTAACCAGTCCCACACGCGTTTACCACTCGGAGCTCTGTCTGAGGCCCAGGTGAAGGACATTCATCTCGTCGAATCGGCACTGGGCTCGGATAGACGGATTGTCTCTCACGACAAGAGCGTTCGGGAGGAGTGGGTGCAACTGCTGAAGCAGCCAGACGGAAAATGTCTTGTGCGGAGCTTTCCCAAACTGCCAAGAATAGTCTGGGTCGACCCGGAATTGCACGAGGAGCTCTGCTATTGGCTGGAGAATGATGCTCCGGACGAACCGAGCTACAGGCTGGACACGGGCGCCTGCAAGCCATAGCAAGTAGCCGCGGTAGTCAGTTCGGCTGGCTACACTCCGCTGCCACTAGCGGCAGTGAGAAGCGCTTGGGCGAGAGCTCCTGCCACAACTCCTGTCTGGCGTGCGTGCTGACCATCCCGGCGTCGAGATCGCGCAGAAACTGGCTTCGGTCGAATTCTCCACATTGCACGAAGGCTGAAATCGACACACGGCCTTCATACATGCGCTGGCGTCAGGATGTCTTGTACTCGGCTCGCTTCCACGAACTCGCTTGCGACATCAGAGAATCTGATTGACACGACCTCCCAGCTGCCGGACCCTTGGTTCCACGGTATGTGGGCCAGCAAGGATCCGGTCTCAACAGTGGAGAATTGCAGGCTCTCTCCGGCAATACCCCACAAATGTACCCGGGCATACTCCGATCGGCTCAGCACATCCCATTCGTTCCGCGTCAGCCAGAATCGGCCACTTCGCCACCCCTGGACGGTCGTCTTCACTTCAATCACCAGTGGCGTACTGTCCGTATCGGACACAGACGACAACACGTCGTATCCTGTGGTTGAGTTCTCCAACGCTATCCAGCGCGGTTCACGTCCGGTACGCAAGCGCTCGAACTCACACGAGAGACGCTCACCACGGCGTCCTTCGTCAAGTTTGCCCTGGTCCATCTCACTCCGGTCAGTCAGCGAGAGTCTATCCCACCAGGCCACTGTGACGGAGTCGACAGAGTCAGCAAGTCCTGACTCGACAAGGCATTGCACAACTTCCGGAGGTGCATATTTCAGGACAGCAGCACGGCCTCGCATGGCCAATCTCACCCAACTCGGTCTCAGGTCGACTGCGAGCTGCATAACCATCTCTCTTAGTGCACCGGCAAGGGTTGATTGATCTCTCATCCGTTCGCCCGTAGACGAGAGGCGATACGTCTGGTCATGGTCTGCTAGTATCCAGCCCCCACGTTTGGCTGTCTCCAGAACCGACTGCATAGCAATTCCGTGCCACTCGGAGAAAGTGCCACTGAGGGACAGCGTTAATAGCGGTTGGCCCTTTAGAAACTGCAGGAACTCAGCCGTCCTGTAGAGAATGCCCGCTCTGAATACGTTGTCCGAGGAGAAGGTTCCTGAGATCATTCAAATCCTCCACATTCATTCCCAGTGAGTCCGACATTGCCTCATCGGATAGATCGATAGGTTCGATGCTCAAGTCTGGATCATCAAGCGCTTGGCCCATAGCACGAATCTTAGCAATCAACCTGCGATCCACGGACTCGTCGATGGTCCCGGGCGTACTCAGCACGGTTATGATCGTGTCTTGATCGGGGGCGAGCCCCAGGCGGTGGATTCTGTCTTCCGACTGAATGTACTGACCAGCATTATAGGTTCTGTCGATGTATATGGCGTAGTGGCACACCGTGTGTAGGCTGATTCCCTCGCCGCATGCAGCTGGGTTGGCAACCAGCACTTTGCATGCTGGATCGTTGTGAAACTGGCGAAGCCTGTGTTCGCGAGAGTCTGTTTCGGTCTCGTCGACGCTGGAGTCAACACTACCGTCTATGTAGACTGCACCACAGTCTCGGAGGAGGTCCGCGACACCTTCAACTGTGCCTACGAAGTACGACCAGATGACGACCTTCTGCCCCTGAGCAGCCAAGTCTCTCGCTATTCTGCAAGCCGCCTGGATTCGCGGGCTCTCATCCATGATGGCCTCTGCTAGCAGAGGGTGCCCGGCTATTTCGCTGTGAGCCAACAAGGCTGGATTGGAAACAGCCTCTATCAAGCGCAGGACAGAGCCCCCTACCCTTCGAAAGGCTCGTTGATCTTTGGCCAGCGCCAATGTAGACTCAAGCTGGCGAAGGGTCTCGTCAGCTAAGGCGGCGTACAGTCGCCCTTGAGTTTCAGACATCTCGACATCAGCGCGAATTCGTTTCGGTGGCTTGAGCCCTAGTTCGCTCTTCGTGGTTCTGACGAAGACGGGTCTGAACGACGAGATAACGGTCTCCTCATCGACGGGGATCTCCGGGTACAGAAACTGGAACTGAGGAACTAGGTCAGTCACCGAATTGGGCATGGGCGTGCCAGACAGAAGCAGCTTCAGGACCGGAAGCGATGAGAGCTCTAGAAGGCACGACCCGCTGGCTCCGTTAATGCCACGTTTCATGCGATGACTTTCGTCAACAAAGAGAAACGTTGGGTGATCCCCCATGTATTGTCCAAGAAGCCCCGAGACACGAGCCATCTGTTGATAGCTAATAAGGGCCATCAGAGGACTCGTGCTGAGTATACCTTCTATGCGAGCGGCACCTCCAACCAGGCGGACGATTTCGTGTTCTAGCCCGGGCATGCAGATGCCAACCTGTTCCTCCCACACTGCGAGTGCATTCTTTGGTGTAACGACCAGCAGCCGTGTCTCGGGAACGCGCTTGAGGGAGTAGATAGCGAGAGCCTCCGTGGTCTTCCCCGCGCCCGGGACCGAAAACGTTGCGCCTGCCGCAAATGTCAACAGTTTGCTAACGTTCCGGGCCTGCTCTGGCTTAAGTGACCTGCCCGTGAAGCCAACTGCTGAGAGCCTCTCTCCGATCTCCGTAGTGTCTAACGACGTCGCGCCGGAAGCCAACGAGGACATGTAGTCCGTTTCCCGGTTTCTGGCCTGTTCTAGAAGCACTTGACTCTGCGGCGACAGCTGAAGTCCCACGCCGTGCGAGCGACGTATCTGTCCAAACACATACCCGATGTCACGACGAAATGCTAGCAGGGACCACCAAGGGAGTCTGAGCGTGGAACCATCCATATTGACGGTTTCTGAGCAGTGTTCCTCAAACAGCCTGCGCACATCCGTCCATGCCCCAGGAGGGCAATCCTTGGAGCTGTGGACAATGGCTTCGTGACTGCTACTGTCGTAGTCCAGACTTATGTAGCTCATTGACCTTCTGACGAAGCTGGCCTGCCAAGAGCTCGATGTTCTCAAGATGAGGCAGCAGTCCCTCCGTAACAGAAGACCGCTTAAGTCCTCCCAATGCATTCTCGAGCATAGTGTGTGCATTCGCCACACATTTCAGACAGAATCGTATGTCTTTGTTCTCCGAGGCAAGTCGATCGATACGTTCAAGCTCGTTCTTCAGTATCTCCCGCGCCTTGTCGTGGTTCTCTTGCGTCTTGTCGGGATTGTCACGATTCTGCAGCAGGTCAACGACTCCCGCGCAATCTAGGGCCAGAGCATCATCGACAGGGCCAAAGAGCGGGTCTGGTTCCACATTATGCACCGGCAGATCCATCTCCGCTTTCAGCTGGTCTACGACATCCCTCATGTTCTTGGCCAGATCAGGTACTCGGTCGTAAAGCCTGCCGCCTCCTTCTGGCTTATCGACCAACAGGAAAGTGAGTTGTGTGAGGGCATCCCGCTGGCCCTCAGATGGAGCGTTCTTACGCGCTTTCAGGAGCTGCAAGAAGGCGTAGTTGTTGGACCCTGATACCTTGCTGTATTGCCCATCTTCTTCCCGAGATTCCAAGTAGCTCTCTGCCAAAGACAGCATCCCTATGGATTGGAGGACATCACCCCGTTTGATCCCGTATAGCTCTGCGATGTCGACATCGGACATGCCTCCGTCGCGAAGTGCACGCTGCATCATGGCAAGATCCACCCACGTGTAGTCAGCCTTGGTATCGGGTTTGATCTGCAGTCTGGCCTCGAGCTCTCGAATCTGCTCCTCATTGCAGGTCGGCAGTATCGCCACGCGCACGTTCTGAAAACGCGAGTATTTCGGTGAATCCGAGTATTTCTGTGAATCCTCATCCAATAGCCTACGCATCGCGCAGAGTCTTCGATTGCCGTTCACCACATAGCCCTTGCTGTCTAGAATGAGGGCGTCGGTCTGTGGCTCCTTTCGAAGGACTTCCAAGAGGCCCTTGTCGTCCACCATCTTGCTGAGTAACTCGTGCTGTGCTTCCAGAGCTGCAGCAGAATCGGGGTCATCGAAGAAGTCCTTCTGCTTTTCGTGCGTCACTACGTACTCAGCCTGAGCAGCTCTGGTCCTGCCATTCGCCAGTCTGTAGCACGGCACTCCCACGGGCACAAGGTACACCCGCAGGTCCTGAACGACACCCTGAAACGGTATGGTTGAGCGTGCGATGACGTCCCGTTCCTGTAGGCTGTTCAAAAAATCCACTCTTTCTGGCATCGTTTTGCAGACAATCATGTCCCCTCCTCATCTTCGAATCCGAGCACAACTAGTGGCAACGTGATGATCTTCTGAAACAACTTGGCCTCCCTTACAACCCGCTCGTAGTTGACCATGTTGCTTCCCAGCTTGACAGCTGCTTCCTTGGTCGGCACGACATATATGGCTGCGTCAGCCCCATGGTCGATGAATACGAGTTGAAGCTTCATCAAGTCAGCGTAGAAGCGAGCCATATTGCCGGTCTGCAGGCACAACCCGATTCTTTGGTTCATCGCCGTTATTGTTATGCCGTTGGAAGACCGCAATCGCACAGGATCCGACCAGCCGAGTGTGGTCAGTTGGTCCATAATGGCCTTGCGAACACTCCTGGTTCCGCGAAGGCGTGTGGTTTCCAGCCAACTGATGGCGTTGACGGCACGGATCAACTGATCCCCCAGTCTGTTCGCTGACGCTGGAATTGGACCATTCAAGACAGTCTGCCGTACTCTCATGGCTGTTCCGGTCGCTTCGAAAGGTTGCTGGTTCGGTAGTCATATAGAGGTTTGTCGTGAGGCCTGTAGACGAGATTGCCGGCCAGCGCCAGGCCGATTCTGGCTCGTGCGATCTCGATGTAGTCTGGCATCGAATCGCAACCCCAGAAGAACCTCTTGTGCAGAGCTGCTGCAGCCCCCGTGCTCCCAACTCCGCAGAACGGGTCGAAGACCGTGTCACCTTCCCGCGAGAGGGCCAAGATGAGCCTCTCCGGTAGCCCAATCGGGAACTGACACGGATGAGATGTCTTCTCGACATGATTCGCCTTGACGTTGGGAATGTTGTCCCAGACGTCCTCGGGGTTCTTCCCCTTGGCATTCGACGAGTAATGACCTGCGTTGGGTCCCTTGAATGCCTTCTTTCCAGGGTACTTGCTCGGAATGCGAACTGCGTCCAAGTCAAACACGTAGTCGTCACCGTTCGTATACCACAGAACAACCTCATATCTTCCAGAGAACCTTCTTTGGCAATGCAGTCCGTGCCCGAATCTCCAGATGATACGATTCCTGAGCTGCAACCCTTCGGCCTCAAAGTAGCGATGGAGCAGGAGATCCAAAGGCTCTATGCTGCCATTCTCGACGTGGTTTCCGACTTCCCAACAGATGCTTGCGTTCGGCGACATCAACCCCACAGTCTTGTGTATGATCCGGGCCTGCCATCGAAGGTACTCGTCCATCTGCTGACGATCCTCATACTCCTTGCCCAAGTTGTAGGGGGGGGAAGTAATGATGAGCTCGAACTTCCTATTCTCTGCCAATGCCCTATCAATGAGCCGCTCAGCGTCCCCTTGCCACAACAGGTACTGAGCTGTGGTGGGCAAGTGCGTTGGCAGCTTCTTCAATACCACAACCCCCGGGCTGATGCCTGGAGCGTCTCGTCTCTGATCATCTTTCATGAAGTCCGTTTCCCCTCCTGTCGCTCTGTATGGAACCCGCAAAGATCACACTGCCCAAGAAGTCCGCACGTATCTGCCGGATTTCCCCCCAAGGGTCTGAAGACTAGTCACGTGGCACATACCCCTTTCTCGACTCTCATGGTAAGCGGTTGTCGCGCACGCCCAAGTCATGCATGACCCTTTGTTCTGTCCGAAGGCACAGCGGACTTGTCCGACCAATGCATAGTCAGAGGCGGCTGGCATCGGGAAGACAATCGGCGCATGTAGTGGCAGGCTGACCGGTACACCGGTACTCTTCGACACGAGCGTCGCGCATGAACTCGAGAGAGAGCGGCGGAAGGACAGAGTCCACGAAGCACGCAGCATCGGCCTCTCCTCCGTAATCAGCCATCAGCCTCCGGCCTGCCTGCTCCAGGAGCTTGTTGATCTTGATGCGTGCTAATGCTTCTTTCTGCATGCCCTTCTTGTCACCTCACTTCAATGGTTGTGCGCATGTGATGCATGACAACGATAGGTATACCACAAAGACGAGAAAAGGCTACTGCGACCCGAGACGCATGAGGGCCCCCGCGATCCGGGCATAGCAGACGGGCAGAAGTATGTCAGTACAGCACCCCCCACTCCAAAGTACGTTGGTACCCCGTACTAAAGCGTCTGGTGGGTTCGTGCAGGGCGTGTTCACGTCCAGGGATCTCTTGTCGGCGGCAGGAGTCCATGTTGGTCGCCAAGTCCGATCGACCGCCACCAACTCTTCCTCCCTGCGACCGATGCACATTCCCGCAACGTAGCATTTGGACTCCATTTCTCCTCCTGAGGAAAGTGAAATTGAGGTCGTTGTGACAGTAGTATGGGGAAGAATGAAATATCTCTTCCTACATCTGTTCAATGAGGAGAAACAAAATGAAGCAACTGAACTACGAAAGCAACCCGTTGGTCGCGTACTTGAACCAAGAGAAGTTGAAACCAGGAGAATTCGGCATCCTTGCGGGCGTCAGCCAGAGCACCGTGTACGAAGTATTGCGTTGTGCGGTGCGGGCGCTCCCGCAATCATTCATCGATGCCATCGACAAACGCAGCGGGCCTGGCACCGGAGCCAAAATGCGCGAAGCGTACGGCACCTATCGAGTCAGCCTGCGAGCCCGTCTCCAAAAGGATTCGTAGCCATGCGGTCCGCAAACGCGTTGACGGGATGGCGGCTCAGATGAGCCGCCTCCTCACACTTCAGGACCAGGTAACCGAGTACGTCGATCGCGGTCTGTCGATCTTGCCTCTTGTGCCGCGGGGAAAGGTCCCGTTGAATGAGGTTTTGCCCCTTGTACATGGCAAACCCTCCTGGACACCGTATAAGACTACAGCTGCTTCAGCTGGAGACGTGCTGTCCTGGTTTGCTGACTACGGATCCGACATGGGCGGCACGGGACTGAATATCGGCATAGTGACGGGGTATCCAGGTCCCATGTGCCTCTACGCCGTAGACGTTGACCGTCCTGATATCCCGGCTACTCTTGCCGCCTGCAACACGACAACGGTCCACACGGGCAGGCCCGGGGGTGGTTGGCACTTCTACTTCACCGGCCCCTCAGGGTTTCCTAAGCAGAACGTGACCATTGACGGCACGACTTGTGAGTTTAAGGGCATCGGTTCCTATGTCGTTGCCCCGGTGTCTGTCCATGCATCCGGGACCGCCTATACGTTTGTCGAGGAACGGAAACTGCCCGCGATTCAAGACATGCCAGGGGTCCTGATGCAGCAACTCGAGGCACATTCTAAGATCGACTTACCGAGACAAACAGGTCCAGACTGCCGAGGCCGGGCCTGCCTAGAACAGATTTGGTCGAGGCCCTTGCAGGAAGGAGAGCGGGAACTGTCGCTGTATGGTTTGTACCAGAGCCTCATGACGGCCCGCCATAGCGAGGACTACGCCCGGCAATGGGTTGAACGGAAGAACGCCATGCTCGCGGTTCCCATGACCGACCGGGAGCTAAGACAACAGGTATTGCGTGGCCCTGAGGCAAAACGTCCAGGACATAAGTACGGAGTCGGTTGCCCGTGGATGCGGCGCAATTTGCCCTCGATCGTCTGTGACGAATGTAGGTACCGGGACATGGAGGCGAGACGGCTGGTCAACGGGCGCGAACTGGAACGGGTCTTTGAGGACAAGGACATGAGTCCAGCCGCCTTCAAGATCTACTTTGCCCTGGTGAAAGCTGAACTGAATACCGGGGTGAAAGGGTTGTCGTTGACCGAGACGGCAAAACGCACTGGACTGGCTAAGTCCACAGTACAAGAGGCCTTCAAGGTATTCCGAGCCAAGGGTTACCTGTAACATGTACCGAAATCCGGTACAGCACGGACATCCCGAAATGACCAGTCAGACAGACGATACCGGGTCCGGGTGACAGGCTCAAGTGTGCATAGTATTGGGTAGTGGTCCTGTTCTGTTCTGGAAGTGTCCTGAGAGGTTGGGTTATCAAAGAGCTTACTGGGATCTGTGGAAGAGTGTCGACGACGGGACTTTTTCGCGAAACGCACGTTGCCAGAGGACTTGGTTTGATGGGTACGATTGTTGAGGAGGCGATATTCCGGATTCTTTGACATTGCTCGAGAACCCACCCAAAGCCCATGTTCACATATCTGGGACCGACCATAGGGGGTCTTTTAGAGCAAGTACAAAGGCACGGAGCCGTCGTATTCGTCTTCCGCATACGATTGGAGTACAAGCAAGTGCACGAGCCGCAAGAACCACTACAAGTGCGCGTCTCGTTTCCTTGAGGTGGTGTTCCTATTCCATTTCCTGGAGGTCTCTCATGGGTATGCTCTCTATTAGACAGATGGCACGTTGCTCCACTCTCTTGTTCGCTGATTACCAGATGTCCTGCAACGCGGCGATGACCCGCCTGTTTGTTCAGCACGACGGCGTCACGTATGAAGTGAAGCGTCTTAGAGATTGCTCTGTTGGCACACCCTACATCATCCGTTTCCTGTCCAACAACCCTTCCTGGTCAGACTGGGAGGCATTCAAGTATCATGTAGAGACAGACTGCACATGCTTCCTGTCCGTCGTGTAGTCTCCAACCTTTTCGCAAATCTGGAAAAACATGCCTCGTACAAGTATTGATGCATGTTCCACAAGAGAGTGCTGTCAATTCTCAAGGAAGAGGGAGATTCCAACAGACATTGCTCTCTACTGGGTAATACCAAAAGCACCCTCCGGCCAGATGAATACTCACTATCGGCCAAGGCCACCATACTCTGTTCTGTCGATCGTAGCATCCAATCCTCAATAGACATGTCAATATGCATTCCCATGCCACCTGCCTCTTCTTGATCAGAGCATCTTGAGTCCCTCGCCCGACCCAAAGTGTGAAATGCAGGATCGCTCATGCGATGTTCTTTCTTATCACTCTGATCCATGGATAGCGTCTTCTTCCTCGCTCGCCAAGAGAGGTGGGTTCGAGTATCGAACTGGAAGTTTGACGGGCGGACACAACCCGCCCGTCTTTCTCATTGTTCTCGTTCTTCAAGACAGACGCAACTGCACACTCGCCCAACTGAAACTACAGGGGCGGCGAGTGTTTCCTGTTGCTGTTGTCTCTTCTGTTTCTCCTTGTCGATTGAAGGCTGCCGCAGAGCAGCCTTGAGTTGGCAACCGCTGACTCACATTCGCTCAGGCCCAGCAGTGCTGACGAATGAACCCCTGGAGGTGTACGATGTCTCAAACCGTTTCCCTACAGAGCTTGCTGAAAAGAACCATGCGTTCCAGTGACGGCAAGATTGTCACGACTCCCATCAACGGGCGCATCAGTGCGGTCCTGGATAATTGTGGTACGGCAAAGAAACTCGCTGACAATCATCTGCGGGTTCTCTTGTACGTCTACGACGCGAACACGGGCGATGTGGTCAGAGACGAGAATGCTCGTCCATACACGTTCAACCGTCAGTACAAGAACCTGTCCGTCAGTCCGTGGCTGAGAACCGACACCGGACATGAATCCAATGCCCAGGTGAAACATGCAGTCGTCCACTGCGACGTCGTCCGCGACGATCGTGGCAACTACCTCTTGAAGGCCAACGGCACTCGCCAGTTCAAATGGGCAGTGATCAGGGACACCTTTGTGTGGGTTGCGAACAGCGAACGCCCGGAGCTTCAGGGTATGCATCAGTTCTCCGACACGTTTGACTCCATTATCCTGGCTGCGCAGACCAAGGCAGTAGATCCCGTCCTTGCCACCGGTGAGGATGAAGATGCCGATCTCCTCGCCGACTTCGACCTGGAACGTGCATAGTCTGCGCAACTCGCTTCTGTGCCACTGGAGATCCAATGACATCCTACACACTTGTTCTTCGCGATGCATGTGGGGCGAAGTTCCGGGAAGTCGTGTCTCTTGACCAGCTGAAACGCGAGAATCCTGCCGACGCCATCGATATCGAACAAGCCCTCGCCGCCGGCAGGGATTTCCGCGTTCGTGATCGCAGAGGTTCACTGACCGTTTACGCTCGCTAGCGCAGGGCCTGACTCTGCCGGGAAACAGGGTTGCAAGACAGGGGGACGCGGGGACAAGTGCCGCGTCCCCTTTTTGCATTCCAGAGTCCTGGCAACACATCCCGATCAGGGCCACTGCACAGCGCCTTCTGCGTTCATGGCACCACCTGTTCACCAGCCACCCTTCAGACGTCAAGCAACACCCAAGGAGGAGAACGCTATGCTCGAAACCCTATTTGCTAGTACAGATATGGAGAGAAGCCCCACCGACCACCGCCCGGGAACCATGAAAACAGCTGACCTTGTGACGTACGTCCGTGAACGCACGACCGGAAGCCCAGTTACTCAAGACCCGGACACCAACGCCGCGCTTGCCGTGATCCTCGGGCCGGACGCCGCAGTCCGCTTGTACACTAAAGCCGCACGTGACCAACACGTCGAACGTCCAAGCCTTGCCGAACTCCTGAGGGCACTCAGAACAGCCCCGGACACGTTCGAAGACGTGCTCTCAACTGTCCAGACAGCGCGTATGATGGCGGCCGCTGACCTTGCCCGCGCGCTGGTCAAGGAGCACGACCAGCCGAAGACGGTCGTCCGCGTGACCAGCGCCGAGGACGCGATCGAGTATGTACTCCATGGCCTTGACGCACTGCACGACGAGAGCAACGAATACTTCTACGCGATCCTGCTCGACATCAGAAACAAGGTTATTGGAGCACCCATCGAAATCAGCCGTGGCAGCGTCAGCGCCAGCGTCGTCGATCCCGCCGACATTGTTCGCGAAGCGTGCATCCATCATGCCAGCCGTATCGTCCTCGTGCACAACCACCCAAGCGGAGAGTGTGATCCCAGCAAGGAGGACATCGACACGACGAACAAGGTTGTGCAGGCGCTCAAGTATGTCGGGGTGCGCGTCCTCGACCATATCATCGTGGGCCGTGCGCGGCAGGACTACTTCAGCTTCGCCAAAGCAGGGATGGTGTAACGTGTCAAACCCATCCCTGAAACGCAAGGCCACCAGATGAACCACGCCAGCATCGTCGCCCACAGGGCAAAGGAGAGTGGCACCATGGAAAGGAACCGTACGTACTACATCGGGCTCATTGACGGCGGGAAGATGCGTTATGGGTATCGACAGCGCCCCGGGCTGCTCATCATTCAAGCGAGTACTGATCTGGATGCGCTTTCGCCCGACCTTTGGCAGTATGAGGGCCGGCGAGTCACGACCAAGAAAGCGTTGAAGGCTATCGCACGCAACCCCGCCGAATTCTTGGCCGCCATCAAAGCCACCTATGGTCGCGAATTCTCCCGGGTGTCAGTGGAATAGCCCTGGAGAATTCTTGTTTTCCTCAGTAGCCATATGGCTGCTGTTGTCACTGCTCTTGACGATCGTCAGCTTTCCCAAGGAGGAAAAGCATGCATGGACTAATCAGGGCGCAACTCATTCTCGGCATCATAGCCACTGTCATCTACATCTTCGTCGGACTTGTCGGTTTTGCCGTCTTGTCCAATCTCAGGGTTTTCTAAGGAGGCAACCATTCACAGATTCGGTGTGTTTCTTCTTATCGCAGGAGTCATGATCGCTCTGGCAGCCAACCTGCTCGTCGGACTCTTCATCTCAGCCCTTGGCGTAATGCTCATCGGCACCGGCAACTCCAATCACGACAGCGGCATTCAGTAATGGTCCAACTACGGGCTCATCGAGAAGGAGGTGCATGATGGGATTGACTGCTGAACTCGCCGCGGACATGTGGGAACTGGAACAGGAAATCTCCGAATCGGGAATTCTTTCTGAAGACATGCCGGATTCCCTAGACCAGGAACTTGCAGTCCTCGAACGTTCGTTGAACTGCCCGTTCGTCGATTTCTTCTACGCCGACAAAACGGACCACCTGGAAAAGGAACAGGCGGACGCATGGAACCAGTGGTTTTCGAGACTGAACAACGGCGATGGAGACGCCTGGTCAGAACTCTCTGACCGGATGGAGGCACTCTACGATGCCGAAGAGTGCTATTTCTATGATCTGTATCGCTTGGCTATCGAAAAGGAAAACATTGCCCGGTGATTCTGGGAAGAGGAGGACGCGATGAAACGCACGCGCAAGCAAGGACTGGAACGTCGTCAGAAGGAGGTGAAGGTACAACTCGAGACGGACCAGCGCACCTACGGTTCGATCAACCGGGAGGCATCGCCGGCCTTTGCCGGGTGGAAAGACGCACCTGTCACCGACCTGATCGCTGTCCTTAACAACGAGAAAGCGTATGACAAGATGCTCAGGCAGCGACAGCTCAAGGTCAGACGCCTGGAAGAAGAAGATGAATGTGCCATCACGGACTAGTCCCTCACAAAAGTTCAGGGCGGAGATGGCCAACGACCAGCAATGCTAACGAAAGGAGCCCACATGAACAAGAGTCTGCTTCAGGCAATAGCTTCAACCCTGGAAGACACCCAATGCATTCGGAACACAATAAGCGGTATCAATGCGACAGACTCGCCTGCACCAGTAAGAATTCTTCTGCGGTCCGTCTTCACGCATTGCAACGCAATAGACTCGCTCCTCGAAGAAGCTCTCGTTCGGTCATGCAGGTCGTGCAACCAAGTACGTCCGCTTGGGGAGGAAGAAACCGATGACAGAGACATCGTACTTTCCGGAATCGTTCGATGAAGTGGTGAGGCTTGTTGTCCAGGGCCAGATGGAGGCCGCAGGCATTCTCTGGGACGGAACTATGGGGCGCGTGGTTGAAGACACTCAGGAAGGCCATTCGGGCTTCTGCCCGGGTAGAGACGAATAGAACTCGAATCTACTAGACAAACCCAAAGGAGAACTGACTATGGCAATGTACACAATCAGCAGGTGCGAACCAGCCAGAACCTTCGACAAGAAAGATGGTTCCGGCGAAGGCAAGATGCAAAAGGTCGTCCTTCGGGACGATGTCGGGAAAGACTACAAGACGACGGTCTTCTCCACCGACGAGGCATTCGTCGGCGACGTCGTGGAAGCGACCCTGAAAGGGTACAATGACCGGTTCAAAGAATACCAGTTCACTGTGAAAGCCATCAAAGCAGGTCCCAGAGCGATGCCAACCATGGAAAAGGAGCCAAAGATTTCCGTGGAAGGCGAAAATGGGGGGTCTAATTCGAGATCTCCCGAGGAGACCCTTAAGATTGTCCGTCAGTCGACGTTAAAGGTCGTGGCGGACCTCTTTAGTGGCAAGGGTGACCCCGAGCGCATTGGTGCCTACCTCGCTCTTGCCGATCAGATGACCGAGTGGTGCATGACCGGCACGGTGACTCCGCGCATCTCCAAGGAGGAGCGGAAGAACCTTGTGACCCAGTTCGGTTCGGTCGAAGGTGCCCGGTTCGTCGCGATGAACGCTTACAGCATCCCGTTCCTGGACTTGTTGACGAAAGAACAGTACGAGTCCCTCGTGGATAACCCTGTACGGACATTTCCTCATGACTGACGTTGCAGGGACAAGTCGCATGCACTTGTTGCCACAGGGAATCATCGACTGCGTTCCGCTATTGTATGCCACCGAGGAAACGGCCATTGCGGACAAGATGGTTTATGCAAAGCTGTTTGATCCGTTCAGTCAGTGGATCTGGTATGTCTGTGAGTACGACCCGAAGGAACGGTTGTGTTTTGGCTACGTCATCGGACAGGAGAAGGAGTGGGGCTACTTTTCTCTTACTGAGCTTGAGTCATTGAAATGGCCAGACGGCGCCCCCAGGATCGAGCGTGACCGGCACTTCGCCCCGACCATCTTCAATAATCTCAACCTCTAGATCGTCTTGGCGGAGTAGTCGTCTCTGGGGGCCCCTGCTGCTGAAGATCTCCGCTACAGCACTCGTCACCTTTGAGAATGGCAAGGGTGGAATCGCGCCACACTTGCCATCTGTCGATACGCGTCAAAGAAACGCCAATTAGGAGGGACTCCCATGGAAATCTTCGGAGTAGTCGTGGTATTTCTGATTTGTGCCCTTGCTCTTTGGTACATGAACTCACCAGGTGATTGAGTCTGGTCCCACGAAAGTTGTCGAGGTCATTGAGCAAATGAACAGAACGCTTGATGTTTTCCGCACGCGTGGGTATGATAGTTCTGTTGTCAAGATAAAAAATCTCAGAGGGAGGAACAAGATATGAGAAAGGTCCTATCAGTTTTCATCGCAGCATGTCTTGTCCTGTCACTGTTCACAGGGATCTTCGTGTCTATGACTTCTGCAAGGGCGGACACCACGTACGCCGTCACCTTCGGCGTAACAGGAGCTAACGGTACCCTGAGAGCAACCGTTGCTTCAGTAGCTATCGCTACGGGGGCTCTTGTAGCAGGGGGTAAGGACGTAGTCTTTACCGCGGTACCAGCTACAGGCTATCAAGTTAAAGCATGGACAGTAGACGGAAACGTTGCAGTAGTAGGTAACGGAACTGAACTAACAGTTCCAGGCCTTGCAGCAGCAATAGCAGTAACGGTAGAGTTTGAAGCGATCTCATCCACCACGTACACCGTCACCTTTGACACCCAGGGTGGGCTAATAGCCATTGGTCCAGAAACAGGCATTGTTTCTGGTGCGTTTGCTATCCTTCCACCAAATCCGACAAAGGACGGCTTTACGTTTGCAGGCTGGTTCACAGCAACAACCGGTGGTACAGCATTCACAGCGGCGACGGCAGTAACAGCAGATGTCACGGTCTACGCACAGTGGACAGTAACATATATTCCTGCTCCTGTAAAGAAGCAGACGGTCCTTGTCCTTCACATAGGCAAGTCCATGTTCACGGTCAATGGGGCTTCGAAAACGCTCGATTCACCTCCAATCATCAAGAACTCGCGGACACTGCTTCCGATCCGTGCGATCATTGAAGCTCTCGGTGGAACAATTGCTTGGAATGCAGTCGCCAGAAAAGTGACAGTAACGCTTGGAACCAAGACTCTTCAACTGTGGATCGGCAAGAGCGTCGCGACCGTGAATGGCGTGAGTACTTCTATCGATTCAACAAATGCCAAGGTAGTCCCTGAGATCATCAACGGCAGAACGATGCTTCCATTGAGATTTGTTTCTGAGAATCTTGGCGCAACGGTTGGCTGGGATCAGAATACACAGACGATAACAATATCAGATGGAGACGCGGTCGTGACAGTGCCCAAGAACCTTTCACAAATCGCATGGATGGATAGCGGGACTGGGTGGGGATGGGCGTGGTCTACAAACGGTCATATCCTGCAAACGCTGAATGGCGGAGCATCCTGGAAGGAGACTCCGACGCCAGATATGGCAGGGAGATCAATCGTTGCATCGAGTTTCCCTGATGGCAGCACTGCGTTCTTGGCAACACGCGCCGGCGGCGCCGACCTGCATTCGGATATCGTGGTCTACCGCACAAGCGACAAGGGCTTGACATGGCATAGCGCTCCCGTCGTGATGAAGCTGGGTTACGAGGGCGAGGAGGGCGGCAGTTTCTCCATGGATTTCGCGGATGCATCGCATGGGTTTCTCATGAGCACAAGCGGTCCCGCTGCGGGGCTGATGGGGAAAGCATTGTACCGGACCGTCGATGGCGGCAAGACGTTCTCCCTTGTGGGAGACATTGAAATGGGTGGGGTGTATGGCTATCCCACCGGCATGGTCTTCTCAACACCGCAAACTGGTTTCGTGACCTGCGAAGATCATGGACAATCGGCTATTCCAATGTTCAAAACGACGGACGGCGGCGTGACATGGCACCCTGCTCCATTACCTGCCCCCAGCGTATGTAAAGATCTAATCTATCAGAAGGGTTACTATGGCAGCGCTTATCCCCCCGTGTTCTTCGGAGAACAGAAGAAAGATGGTGTTGCCCTGGTGATTTTCTTGCTGCACAATGGAAACAACGTGACGCAGTTCTCTCAGTTCTATCGAACATCCAACGGCGGCAGCACCTGGACGTTGGGCCCCGTGTCACAACAGCGTGTTATTCCCTCTTACTTCAGCGACTACACGACCGGTTGGGGCGTTGCTGAAATTGGCGGAGGGATGTTTAAGACTGCGGATGGTGGAGCGACATGGAACCCGGTCACTATGGCAAATTAGCTCACGCGCTGTTCTCATCGTAATGTCTGACCGTCAGAGAGGAACGACGTTCGGGTAGACAAGGGTCCAACGGTCGTCTGGGTAGCTGCGTCCCAGCCGATCATGATCACGTACGCACCCTAGCATAGAGCGATATGGAAACCCCCAGTCAGGTCACCTGACTGGGGGTTCGCTTTTCCCAGAACCATAAGAATACCCTTGGTGGCAACACTCGGATTCTGAGGCGGGAGGCCATACCTGAAGACATGAAATGACCGCTGGGAAGGAGGGCATTGATTGCCAGCAGTCCCTTGCATGATAGGGAAGGTTCCCTGGTTTGCAATTCCCCGCATCGACTTATCGATAATGTGTGTGAGATGAACTTGCCTGGTAACTGATGCTCGATTCCGGGTCCGATCCCGAGGATGCACTGATAGACTATCATTACGGTCCAGCTGAGTACGGACGTGGAAAGACTTCGTGACATACATCGAGGCGTTCGCCCCGTAAGGGCGGAAAAGGAACGCATGGGTCAAGAAATAGGAGGAGTCATCATCGTCATTCTGTTTTGCTTGCTGGCATGGTGGTACATGAACGACAACTAATCGGGAGGACCTCGCTAGCGCCCGCCCCTGTCCATCAAATGCGCCCAGGACGGCGAGGTCCAGTTAGAGGCGAGCTGGAGAAGGGAAGGCTGACCGTCCAACCATGGCATGCACACCTAGCGCACAGTCTACTAGACTTTATGGAACAAAATATCCAGTTCATGCGTCTAAATCATTGTAGGTAGATATCATACTGCATAGCGCCTGCGTGAAAAGGTACTTGACAGAACACGAAAACCGTGCTACACTAATATGGTAAGGAGGTCACATGACGATTGACGAATTGCTGCCGGACGAGCCGGTTAACATAGTCCACAAGAGGATTCTACGCGGTGTCACCTTCCGCCGGGAACCCGGAAGACTGGTGGCCGAATGCAGAAATGCGGCGCAAGGCCAATACGTCGACCTGGTAGCGTCACAATTCTTGCTGGCCATGGCACAGAAACGGTTCCGAGACAGCTCGCTTACAGAATGCAAGGTAGAGATCGCTGCTGCCGGAGTACATCGTACGCTACCATTGGTACCAGAGGGGAAGAACGTGCGGAGAGTCCCCCATCCCGAGCATTCCTTCAGCATCTATGTCCCGGGCGATAGAAACCGGGAAGCGGTTGCGTCCATTGTCGGGTTTGCCGAATCCGCAGGATCAGGTCATACAGGGGGAAGGCTCTTGTACGTCTACGGCCCAAACGGCGCTGGCAAGACCCATCTCCTTGATGCAGTCGTCAACGAGTGGAAGTCCAATGCACTCCAGGCTCAGGCTTATGAGGCAGTGGACCTCCTTAGCGAGATCTCTTCGTTGAGAACGCGCGTTGGCCAGAGCCTTGAGTCCTATTGGAGACTGCAACTGACACAGGCACCATATCTCGCTATCGACGATGTCGACGTGTTCATGGAAGCCGGAATGGAATGGACGCAGGTTCACCTCCATGTGATTCTCGAAGCGCTCGAAAAGACATCAGCGTGTGGCATCGTTACGGGAAGTCATGCTCCGGACGACAGGAATTTCCACGTCGACCCGGTTCTGGCGGAGGTCTTCCAGAAGGCGGAGGTGGTAGAACTTAAATCGGCAGACCTCTCGATGCGCCGTGCGATTGCTTGGAACTGCTTCCGGTACGGTCACGTAGCTGTTGCGGACGACGTACTTGATTTCATTGCCCATTCTGTTGTGGATGTACCACGGATGCTGCTGGTCTGTCACATCGTCTCTATGCTGGCCGCAAGTGGCGACTCGATAGGGATCAAGACCGTCCAGTCCATACTCCACAAGAGGGGAGTGCCGAAGCGGGCGGAGGACGATCAGACGGTTGCCAGGAAAACTGTCGCGGCAGCCATCGAGGCGATGGGCGAACAGGTGCCGCTGGAACGTATCTCCGGGCGGCGCCTTGGAAAGGAATTGACCGTGCTGCGCGACCGGATCGTCGTGCAGCTGGTTGAGAAGAAGCAACTGAAGCGGAAGATGGTCGCAGAGGCACTCGGCATCTCGACCCAGACGATCAGTGTCATTATGATAGAAGCGAAGGAGCGCTTCTAGCTCAACCTGCACTGTAGCACGCGACCGTCGAGACGTTGCGTTTGAAAGCGGCCGAAGGTGCCGCACAAACACGAGAGTCAGCTGCTCCGAGTCGCTGCATGGCGGCTCACGCGAAGCAACTGCTCTCGGAACAACCGGGGCAAGCTGCCCCGTAACACGAATCTCGTTCCCTCCAAACACGAACCAAGGACCCGGACCCTGGCAGGTGAGCGTTTTGCCTCACCTGATGCCAGAGGAAGGTTGTGGTTCGGCGGCGCAAGGATATGACCTTCGCCCTCCCTGACTTTCGGAGCGTTTGCAGACCGACAACCTATGACGCGGGAGGCACAGCTCCTCTCTGCGGCTCACCAACAATGCGCGATACGCCGCGACAGACCACTGCCTGCAGGGCACACGCATTGCCACGCTCCGAGCGCACATCACGTGCGTATCCGCGGCAGGGTGCCCGCATCCTCAATGGAGAATGCCCCTGGGGACCAAAAACAACATGAACACGCACTACGAAGAAGCAAGCAGGACAGGCAAACCATCGAAGTCTGAAAACCAGGCGTTCCCTGCCGTCTCTATGGCAGGGGAAGTAGCCTCACTCGTAAGCGAAGACGTCGGCGCGGTACAGTTCGCACCGAGTGTACCCAGCAAGACCCCGAATCCTCGCGCGAGAGCGCAAACAGACAAGAAAAGGAGAACAATGAAAGGAAAAGATTCGAAAGTGGCTACAAGCGGCAACGACGTAACGCAGGAGACTCTCTCCGAACGCTCGATGGGTAGAGATGCAGTCGCAGTCATCCGTGGCGTCAACACGATTCTACGGGAGCGCTTTGATGGCATAGGTTCTGGCGTGTTCAAGAGTCTGATATCGATGGTTCTGTCCACCTTCTGTGATGCAGATGCAATAGAGCGAGCCTGCGACGTCTACCGGAAGTCAACAGTACAGGGTTCGAAGGTGGTCTGCCTGACGAGAACGGGGGAGGAGTAATGCAGTCCGGAGAAACAGAAAAGCCCGCATCCTTGAGATCCCTTGCAGGGGAATGTCTCTCAATCACGCGAGCCGATGATTCAACTAACAATCACATTGTAGATCAGGATAGTGAATCATGCAAGGCCGAACTCAGTGAAGGACTTACCGAGTTTCTGCTCAAGAAGATCATTCAACTCCGGGCACGTCTGCAACCTGACTTCAGTTTGTCAGGAGTAGACGAGGACCAGGCTCCCCAATCTGGTGAACGGCAGATGCCTTTGCGCATTGGTCCGGCAATGGGGATCGCATAGTGGAGGGACTAGCAGCACTGGCAGCAGGTGCTTCCGATTTCAGCAGTAGTCCGGTGATGCACTCAACGGAGGTGCTTCCCTACCCTAGGTCTCATACGGGACCGCAGAGTGGAGATGGTTCACCAATAGCATATGCACTGGAAGGTTCAGGAACATTCGTCACTGCAAAGGTATATCACAAGTTGCCGCAGGTTCGCCTTGGAGGGGGCGTGCGGCAGCGAGTGACGGCTTTCTCCCGAGAGTCACGCAAGCGGATGATGTTCGCATGTAGTAAGATATGCTGGGATTCTCTCCCGCCCGACCGGCTATTCTTCATCACAGTAAAAACGGTGGAGCGAGGACATGACTCTGCCGCCCGGCTGAACAAGGGTCTTGGAAGGCTGCGGAAACGAATGAAGAGGCTGTTTGGTCCATCCGGGTAAGCATGTTTTCTGAAGAAGGAACGCGGTTGGGGCGGGAGGTGGCATGCACACCTCGTCCTTTACATAACGCAAACACCGGAGACACTCGCCCGCGATCTTGAGTCTCCTGGTGACGGACGACTTCCAATCGAATTCGACATTCGACTCCGCAAATGGCTTCAGGGGGCATGGCGAGAGATTGCTGGATACGGCACTGGAGAAACCTCCAAGAGCTCGGCGGTTTTCTGTGAACGTGCTCGGGACGCGAAGGCTGTCAGTAGGTACTTGCTCAAGGGGCCGGGTGCAGGTTCAGGAAAAGCTCACCAGACGTCGCTCCCACCCGGAAGTGAACCATGTGGCAAGTGGTGGAGCATGTGGGGATCCAAGGCATTTCCCAGGGATGAAGTTTCCGAAGGACTCACTGCACGAGAATTCTTTGACGTGCGGAGGCTGATGCGCCGATGGAAGGACGGCCAGTCCTCTCACCGGGTCATACTTCACATCTGGTCTGCTTCTTCCCCGATGAGCGCAGTCGGCGGCCAAAGCGACGGCTCCCTCCGTCGATCCCTGAGTGAGTATGTCAGGCGGCTGCGCGAGGGTACGTCGATGTCGAGCGGTATGAACCTGGCTGCAGCTCTCCGACAGCAATCACGAATGCTGGAGACTTGTTCCGAGGTGGCCGCATGATACGTCGATGGATGAAGACTCAAGAAGGAAGTCGTGTCACGGATAGAAACTGCTACACCAATCGTACGATGCCTGAGGAGGCACTCTAATGAAGACATCACTGAATGCAGGGAACGGTTCAACGACCAACAACGCTACTGACATCACGAGGTGCGCGATGTACATTCGTACCGGAGTACCAGGTGAAGCCGATTACCGTCCCTCTGAGGCGCTGCAGAAAGAGCGCTTGGAAGCGTATGCTGCAGAGAAGGGATGGACTATCAGTAAATACTACGAGGATAAAGGATTCTCAGGTTTCTGGATGGACGACAGGCCGGCTCTGAAACGTCTGATGGCAGATGCAGAGAAAGGCCGCTTCGACTGCGTCCTTGTTCTCCAGATCAAAAGACTGGCAGAAATAATCGAAGATTTCACCGCCGTAGTCACGAAGCTGGCCGGACTATCCATTGAGGTTATCTCGATCACACAGTCTTTCGACACGTCAACTCCTGTGGGGCGGCTGATTTGTGGGCTGTTCGCCACTCTTGCCGAATGGGAGAAGAAGGCGCTCATTGGGGATGAGCCGCTTGAGTGCTCCGTGATTTGGGGGGAGTCTGATATTTGGGGAGATTCTGATGATACGCCGGTGAAGAGATTCATAGGGAGGGAGCTCGTCGCACTCCTGCAATTCGAGAGGGAGCAGAACGCCGAATACACGGCTCGTTCCGAGCTGTTGCTGCACGGTGCTGATCTCCAGAGGAAAGGTGCCCAGTGAATCAACTGTCCAGCAGTACAGATCCCTGGGGATCAAGCGAGGAGACTGATGCAAGGAAATGCGCCATCTACACCCGAGTAAGCACTTCGGAGCAGGCGACTGAAGGTGTGTCGCTGGAGATGCAGAAGAGCCGACTGGAAGCGTATGCGCTGTCCAGAGGATGGTCTGTGTTCCAGCACTATGAAGACGGCGGGCTGTCGGGCGCAACAACCAACAGACCTGCGCTCAACCGCATGATGACGGACGCCACGATCGGCCAGTTCGCTGTGGTGCTTGTCTACAAGATCGACAGGCTCTCAAGGAAACCCGCCGACTTGTTCGCCCTTTGCGACAAATTGGCGACACATGATGTGGGATTCATCTCCATCACACAACCGTTCGACACAACGACTGCCGCGGGGAAAATGATGCTTGGCATGTTGGGGGTTGTCGCTGGATTCGAGAGAGATTTGATTATCGAGCGGACTGCAGACTCTGAGGCTCGGATGAAGGAGCGAGGTACGTTGGTCTGCGGGCCGGCACCCTTTGGATTCAGACACCAGGACAAGAAACTGCTGTATGACGAGGAGACCCTCCCGGT
>Ga0209429_10000455_pt1 | contig 27629 bp, 22 predicted proteins | sample BarGraNGADG00212_3_FD_184493 | JGI IMG/M metagenome (GOLD analysis project Ga0209429, IMG submission 184493) | Arctic peat soil microbial communities from Barrow, Alaska - Barrow Graham LP Ref core NGADG0004-212 (SPAdes) (version 2) | ecosystem: Environmental > Terrestrial > Soil > Wetlands >...
CTGGATTTGTCCGCTGATACCGCAAGCGATGTACAGTTTCGGACGAACGGTGGTGCCGGTCTGACCAACCTGGCGGGCGTGTTCGGCAAAGCCTGCATCCACTGCTGCGCGGGAAGCACCCACTTCAGCACCGATGGTGGCAGCCAGTTCGAACAACATGTCAAAACCTTCTTTGGAACCCACACCATATCCGCCGCTTACGAGGATGGGTGAATTCTTGATGTTGATTTTGGATTTTTCGATGTGACGTTCGATGATGCTGATGGCAAAATCGGATTCAGCAACGTAATCAGCTACTTTGAGGTTGTTGATGACACCTTTATAATTGGGGTCCAAAATTTCTTTCTTCATTACACCTTCGCGGACGGTAGCCATTTGCGGACGGCAATCCGGGTTGATGATCCAGGCTACGATGTTGCCACCGAAAGCAGGACGTATTTGATAAAGCAGGTTTTCGTAAACCTTGCCTTGTTTTTTGTCTTCGTGGGGGCCGATTTCCAAAGCGGTGCAGTCGGCAGTCAAGCCACTGTGCAGAGCGGAAGAAACTCGGGGACCCAAATCGCGGCCGACGCTGGTAGCACCCATCAGGGCAATCTGCGGTTTTTCGTCAGCAAACAATTTGATGAGAATGGCTGCGTGGGGCAAGGTTGTGTAGGGAGCCAATCTTTTTTCATCAGCAACGTGCAGTACATCAACGCCATAAGGGAAAACTTGTTTCTCGATGCCGGCTAGGTTGGAACCGATCACAACGGCTTCCAACTGACATTTCAATTCATTGGCCAATGAACGGCCTTTGGTGAGCAGCTCAAGGCTCACATCTCCGATGATACCATCTTCGATTTCGCAGTATACAAATAAGTTATTCATAGGGTTATCCGATGGTATGGTTGCTAATGAGTTCTTGAATCAAGCCTTCGATTTCCTCGTCGGAATCGGTGAAAGTTTTGCTTTCCTTTGCCTGAAAGACTACGCTCTCAATTCTTTTCACTTTGGTGGGAGAACCGCTTAGTCCGAGTTCTTCCGGTACGGCAACGATGTCATTGACGCTCCATTCACCAATTTGCAGGAATTCGCGGCTGGAATATAATTTGGTGTAGTCTTCGTCAGTTGCCTGCAGTTCATTGGGAATGCGGGCGTATTTGTATTTCATCAGGAACCTAGCATTGCGCGGGCGGCAATCCGGGGCGGAACCGTTGACGGTAACGACCATGGGAAGGGGACCTTCGAGAATCTCCACACCTTTTTCGATGCGGCGTTTCACGCGTACTGTATTTTTGCTGATGAGTTGAATGTCTTCGGCATATGTAATCTGATTCATCCCGAGTTTTTCACCTACCTGAGGACCCACCTGTGCGGTATCGCCATCAATAGCCTGGCGGCCACAGATGATCAAGTCAATTTTGTCCATCTTGCGGATGGCGCAACTCAAAGCATACGAAGTGGCCAATGTGTCGGAGCCGGCAAAGGCACGGTCGCTCAGAACAAAACCACGGTCGGCTCCTCTATATAGGGACTCACGAATGATTTCGGCAGCACGGAACGGACCCATCGTCAGGACGGTCACGGTGGTACCCGGATTTTTGTCTTTCAAGCGTAATGCTTGCTCCAAAGCGTTGAGGTCTTCGGGATTGAAAATGGCAGCAAGTGCGGCACGGTTAACGGTTCCCTCAGGCGTCATGGCATCTTTGCCTACATTGCGCGTGTCGGGAACTTGTTTGGCCAGTACCAGAATGTTCAGACTCATATGTGATTGATTTAGGTGTTTTGCATGCCGTTTCATTTGAAAAAACGGCGCGACAAAGGTAATAATACCCTTGGATATATTGCACATTTATAGGCGAAATGAGCAAAAAAATCACTAAAAAAATGAAATTTACTGGAGTTGGTACCGAATACCCAGTGCCAGATTGAAATTGAAGGGTTCTTCGGTGCGGTTGGAGACGGGTTGGTCGGAAGGAATGTACCAGGCAACACCGGGTTCAAGGTAGAGCAGGAAGCTGTTATTCAGGTTGTAACTGACACCGAACTGGCCGGTCAGGCTGGTCTGGATACCTTGGATGGACTGGGTGCCTTTCCAGGTTCCTTCGCCTTCCACAGTGGAAGTCTGAACACCCGCAAGGCCTTTTTCGATGGTGCCGCCAAGAGCGGAATAAATCACAAAATCACCACGTTTGACAAGATTGACGGCAATCTTCACCGGAATACCCAGATAATGCAGTTCTTGCTTTAGGTCGAAAGTAGCGCCAGTGATGTGATTGGCCATGTAGGTATACTGAAGTCCGGTAATCAGGTTCAGGTCGTGGATGATTGGAATGGAAACCGTCAAGCCGAAATTGATGGGTAACGAATAATTGGTCTCGCAGTTCTGCAGCATGGTGGCCGTAATGTTGTCAGGTCCGACCCATTCATTGGGTAAAGCCGTGGTTGTCCTGAGCATGGAAACCGATGCGCCTTCCAGGCTGGCATACCCGTCTGAAGCACTGTTGGCAACCGATTGCAATGCAAAACCACCGTCCGATTTTGAGTTGACCATGGAAAGCAGGTGGTTGGCGCTGTTCATTCCCAATCCAAAGGTCGCTTTATCGGGTTTTATTCTTGGTTTACGTACGCGGGCGTCTGCATAGGCTTCTCCAACGGAACGCGTTGATTTTAAAAACAAGCTGGAACGTGTGGGTTTGATTTTCGTTAGTGTTTCGGATGAATTCGTATCTCTGACAGCAACCACTTCAGCAGTCGTTTTTTCAGAAGTTTCAGCCATGGATTCAAGAACGGACGTATTTTTCTTTTCCACTCTCAATGGCTTGATGGTGGAAGGCGTGGTCAATAGCTGTGCCATTTGTCTCGGCTGAACGGCACTATGTATTTTAATGAATCTTTTGACAGGTGCTTCAATCTGTTCAGTAACCGGAGCCTTGGTCAGTTGCTTCATCTCCGTGCCAAGTTGCTTGGGTAATAGGAATAAAACGGCCATACAGGCAGCCGCCACACCGGCAATGCTCCACCATGGGAATATTCGGATTTTCGGAGCCTGAACGGGTTTACCCAGCGTTTCACCGGCGAAGAGCGAATTGAAATCTGGTGCTTTTGACGTATGATTGGCTAGTTTTGAGGCGAGGGCAGAACGCAACGAATCACTCCCAAGGGCATCCTTCCCAAAGAGTGTGTCGAAATCGGGGGCCTGAACTTCAGCGTTCAGCAGCGTTGACCGAATCTTTCCGTATGTATCGCGTTCCTGCATCTTCTATTTTCATTTGGCCTTTGCCAACATGTCTTGCAACATTTGTCTGGCTCGGGTGAGGTATACCCTCGAAGAACTTTCCGTAATGCTCATGGCTTCGGCAATCTCTCTGTGTGAGAAGCCTTCCACCACAAACAGGTTGAAAGTGGTCCGATAGGTGTCGGGAAGTCGTTGAATGACCTGAATGAGTTCTTCTGCCTGCATCCGCTCCATAATCCCGATTTCATCGTTGGAGAGGGTATAGGCCTCTTCTACGTCTAAGTGATAACCTTCATCGTTCTGTTTCCGCAAAAATTCCAACGCGGTGTTGACCATTATCCGCCGAATCCAGCCTTCAAAAGATCCGCTGCCCTTAAAGCTGTCCAAGTGGGTGTAAACCTTGAGGAAACCGTCGTGCAACAGGTCTTTTGCCGTTTCCCTGTCTTTGCAATACCGTAGACACACAGCCATCATCTTGCCAGAATAGATCTCGTACAGCCTTTTTTGGGCCACACGGTCACCTCTTAGGCAGTCCGAAATGAGCTGTTGTTCTCGGTAGTCAGATTCAGGCATAGTGCGTTAGTAGAATAATAGATGGATTTTTACGTCAGATGCTACAAAGTAACAAAAAAATAACAGCACATAAAAAAAAGCAGCCTGGAATCACTTCCCGACTGCCCGTGTTTCGACATAACGTCTCAACTCTACCTTGAAAATATTTTATTGTTTTAATCGTATCGCTTAAAATCAATTCGGACGTTGGCCACCACCTTGTCCACCCATGCGTGCAGCACGTTGAGCTTCTCTTTCTTTGAGGTAAGCGTCGTATTTGGTTTTTTGAGCATCGGTCATGATAGCTTTCACTTCAACGGCTTGTGCAGCACGTTGTTCAGTCATGGACTTCATCATGGCATCACGGTCCATGGTGGCACCGGAAGCTCTCATTTCAGCGAAGCGGATGGAATCTTTTGCAGCATACTTCAGATTGATTTCCAAAACCTTGGCAGCCTGGTCGGCGGTCAGTTCAACAGCTTTGGCAATTTGTTCTGTTTCAGACTTTGCACGTTCGGAAGACGATCTCATTTGACGGTTTCCCTGTCCCTGGGCCATTATGGAGGTGCTTAACACCAATAGAGCGGCAGCGGCGATGGTTTTGAATAGTTTCATTTTTTTTAGAATTTTGATTTACGTTTCTGGATCAAAAATATACGGTTAGAATATTCAAAGCCAAAATGGTTTAATGTTTATCGGTGAATGGTGATTTTTTTTTCTGAAGGGCATCAATTACTCCCGTTTGAACAGTTGTAACACAGATTTTCGTTATGCAGTTCATTCAGAAGGATGGTGAAAGCGACTAATTGACCAAGGTGAAGGATGTGACGAATCTCGCGGTCTCGACGGCTGGTGGGATAATAATCGCCGTTGTAGTGATGGGTAATGTACCGGTAGTTGATTTCTCTGTTCGGTCTCATTCTGGCTTATTTCACGGGTAGTTCTGCGGTTGTCGCGGTTGCGTTCAGCCCTGGTTTCGCGTTTGAACTTTATTTCGTAGCGTTGACGGGGTGCTCTTTCCGTATGTGAGTTGCCTTCTGCCAAAGCAGTGTTGATGATTTCTGCTTACAGGAAGCAGGTCATCAGAAGGGTAGTGATCGTTTTCATAGTCTTGAAATGTTAGAAGGTGAATGACTTCTTTTATTTCAAGACAAACCAGTCGCACGAATTGTTACGCGGGGAAAAGCAGATTTAACTTTTCTTAGTCAATGCCCTCTTTGGAGAGGATGTTTACGGGGACGAATTCCATGTAATCGAGCATAAATTGTACGTCACCACCTGCAGAACCAGTATTTTGAATGCGCAGTGTATGCTTGCCAGGTTCGGAAAAAGTAAAGGTGCCGACAATTTTACGCAGGTTTTTTATGCTCGTCCGAGCCGTTTTAGTGACATCATAATATAATGGAATGGTGCATTTGAAACAGGATGGACCTTTCATATAACCTCTCGACCGGAGCAGGCTGTCGTTGGCATAACCGAATGGATCTTTGCTGTTTGAACCAGGTAATTCCCAGCCAATCAAGACATTGTTTGCCAAGAGCGAAAAGTTGACAGGGGCGCCGCATGGAGCATCGTCCAAATACATTTGAACAATTCCACGCCAGTCGGTTGGTTGGTAGCCGAAACGTACTTCGTAAGTGCCTGCAGGGATGGGAAGGGTGGTAATGGTAAAATCATATTTCCCTTCCACATAAAATTCATCACCTTCATAATCTTCATAGATGCCATTGGCATTGAGGTAGGTCATACGTGATGCGGAAGTAAAACTCATATTGTCGCAATACCCTGACGGAATAACGTATCGGTGCGCTTTTCCAACTACATTTTCAGCGGCTGGATTGTTTCCCCTCATGTTGTTGGACGCAAATTCCTTAAAAAAGGAGGCGACATCCATTCGTAGTCTGATGGAAGATAGATAGTCGTTTACCTGTCGCGAGAAAACCAATGGTTTGTCAACACCATAACAGAAACCATTGTAACCGAAAAGGGTCACACCTGTAAAATGAACGGCGGTATTCAAGTCGTTGGTATCGTAGCAATTCAGTAGATTCGTTTGCGCTGGTGTGCGTACTTTCTTAACCTGCATCAACGAATTCTTCAATAACGGACCTTTGTATTCGTCCAGGTCAAACGTTTTGATTTGATTTGGAACGTCGAAATCATTGATGAAGCGGCTGAGAAACAATTTACTGTCCAGAATGTGGTAGGCGATGTAGCGGTTTAGGTAATTATTGGGTGCTTTGCGGTCGGTAATACCTTCACCGTCTGAATAAATCCCTTGATAAGTTGTAGAATACCAGTATTTTGCCAATAATTCCAAGTCGTTCAGGTTCTTTATGCCATTAGGGCAGAGCGGACAGGTCTTGTAATTAGCCAAGATGGAATCGCTCTCCATCAAAATGGTGTAACCAAACCAGCGTTTCAGAGGATATTCTTCCTTAATGTTGTAGGTTTTAAGTGCCCATGGGCAATCTCGGTAATCGTAGGATGTGTCTTGTTTCGGGGTATTATCGATCAATTCGGCATAACCGGTTTCCGAAAATGCTTGATTGAACAGGGAGAACCGTTTGTCCTTAGCCAGACGATCGACCATGCTTGGATTGAACGAATTGATGAACGATAGGCTGTCGATATCCGAAAGTGCATGTCTGAAATCGATGGAACCCTTTTTCATGACATAGAGGGTGTCTTGCGCTTGCAGGCTCGTTATGAAACCTGCAATTATGCAGAATGTTAAAAGGTATGTCCGTTTCATGGTTCGTTTATTCTACAGGTTCGAAAAGGATACAGTCGGTTCGTATTTCCCGACTCAGGGTGGCCGATTCAGTTGACTTGGCAGCGTTTTCAATTTTTAGTCTTAAAGCATGGCTGTAGGTGCTGTTAATCTGTGGATCGAAAAGATTATAAACAAAGTTCTGTTGAACCAAAACCTTAGTCATTGTTTTCGGATTAGTCACGACATTCGACAACATCAGTTTATTGGATACGATTACTCCCGCTGTGTCCGGGTATGTTAGGTAAAAGTTTACCTTATAGGGCAACTGCAAGGTAGTGTCTTCCGCATAAGCCGGGACGAATTGAGCATAGATGTTGTACTTCCCTGGTCGAAGATTCTTGATGTCGTACGTAGTATAGACTTTAATTAGTGACGATGTCGTCAGTGGAAAACAGTAATTGTAGGCATTGTTGGAAACGACGAATTCAGGATTGTTCGGCAACGTCCTTTTTGTAATTTGACAGTTCGTTGATGTGCGGTAAAGGGAGTCTTCGGCTTCTAAGCAGACTCCTTTCCAAAGTGTCAGTGGAAGGTTCCATTTGCTGATGGAATAACAATTACCGTTGGAAAGAGTATTTAGCAGTTGGACATCTCCGTAGCATTCAACCATGTTATTGATTTTGATAAATTGCGTGGTGTACATGGAATCCTGAAGTGGCACTTGATTTTGATTCAGAATGAACAGATGTTTGATCATATACAATTTCGCGTTGGTACGCTGTTGTGCCCGTAGTTTCTCATTGGTGGTAGGGGGATAGATGCTCATTAGGCTGTCAAAAGTAGCATTCCATAATTGGTCACTCGGAAGCAAAAGGGTATAATTGTACCACTCCGAATCAAAAATTGCATAAAGCGATTTTAATAAGTCATTGGTTACGATAGAGTCCTTGATAATTGGATCGTATATTTTCTTGTTGTAAGAAAAAAGGAAGGTGTGCATAGAGTCAATATTCCCTGCCGAATACAAGTATTCCCATAGGTTGTTCCGATAGGGTGCATAACCGTTTAATAGGTTGATGATGCTTGTTGATATGTGAATGTTGGATTGAATGACAGGATTGCCATCCAAGTAGATTTGGCCGTTTCCCTTGGTGAGCTTAAGGAACTTTAGGCTCAGCATTTCGGCTCTGAGGGGATAGAGCCGATTGGTATCAATATCAAAGGGTGCATCATTCAAATGATTCTCAACCAACTTCTTCACCAAATCCCCATCACTCAAGTCAACCCCAGCGAAGCTTGCATTGACCGGCGCCCAGATGGTTTTGTCGTTCAGTTTGTCCTTGTAGCCGGTTTGCTCCAGCATGTCGGCAAAGATGCTGAGTTCGGGGTAGGAGCGGATTTTTTGGTAGACGGCATCCGATTCTTTCCAATCCCAATATTCAGGTAGGTGGAACGTTACGCTGTCGATTTGATCCGTTTGGGAACGATAGAGAATTTGCCCGTTCCGATAAATGAAAAGACTGTCTTGGGCTGCAACGTATAGTAAGGAAATAAAAAGGAAACATCCGGTCAGGAGCATTCTTTTTAGGGATATTTCTCTAATGTTCATGGTACAATCGGTCGAAAAAAAGATTATTCGTAAAAATACAAATTTCTACGGATAACCAATTTATTAAATCGAAATTAAGTATTGGGACAGAAAAAATTTATTGCTTTTGTCCGTCCAGCAGCTGATAATAGGCAGTAAAGTGATTGTTTGAAAGAATGTTGGTGTGGTTCTTCTTTAAGGTCGCATTTTGCGATCTTAAAGAAATAAACATATGAAAGAAAGTGACAAGCAGGGACAAGTTCTTTATATCCCGGAAGATGTACTAATGGGCAAGATCCGACTTATCCGCGGTCAGAAAGTGATGTTGGACAGCGATTTGGCTGAGTTGTATGGGGTGGAGACCAGGCGCCTGAAAGAGCAGGTTCGTCGTAACATGGAACGCTTCCCCAAGGACTTCATGTTTGAACTGACCCAGGAAGAATACCGTCAGTTGAAAACCGATTCAGCCGTTACCGGCCGTGGTGGCCACTCCAAATACCTTCCTTTTGCCTTTGCAGAGCATGGTGTGCTGATGCTATCCAGTGTGCTAAACTCCGAAAGAGCGATACAGGTGAATATCCGTGTAATGCGCATCTACGTGAAGATCCGAGAGACGATGATGCTTCACCGAGATGTTCTGCAACGAATTGAGGGCATTGAGGAAAGGCTGTCCGACCAAGACAACCGGTTTCTGGTCATCTTTGAATATCTCAAGCAGTTCGAGGAAGCCAAGCAACAGGAACTCGAGCAGCGCAACCGTCTGCGCATCGGTTTCAAGAAACCTGATGAATAGAAAAGGAATCAATATTTCAATTGAAAAGAAAACCAGTATAAACAAAAAACCCGGCTTCATCACCAGCAAAAAGACTGGGAGAGGAAAAACCGGGACTTCGCAACAAAGATATCCAAAAAATGGAAAATGCAAGTCAATCGACCTATTCAGCCAAACCCTTCAACAACACATTGACAGCCTCCTTCACGCTTGGAGCCTTGGTGAGGCATTCCACGAAGCGGCTGCCGATGATGGCGCCGGAGGCGTTGGCGAAGGCGGCGTCGAGGGTGGCTTTGTTGGAGATACCGAAACCGATGAGGCGGGGATTCTTCAGACCCATGGAGTTGATGCGGCGGAAGTAAGCTTGTTTGCTGTCGTTAAAGCTGGTCTGGGCACCGGTGGTGGAGGCGGAGGATACCATATAGATGAAGCTGCTGGTGTGTTCGTCGATGGCGCGGATGCGTTCGTCCGAGGTGTCGGGGGTGATGAGGAGCACCATCGCCAGGCCGTAACGGTCCATCATGGGCTTGAATTCCTCCAAGTAATCCTTCATGGGCAGGTCGGGCAGGATGACACCGTCCACGCCGGCTTTCTGGCAGTCGCGGCAAAATGTTTCCAACCCATATTGCATGACGACGTTGAGGTAGCCCATCAACAGGACAGGCATGGTGATTTCAGGACGCATGCCTTCGAGTTGGCTGAAAATCTTTTTCAGGGACATTCCATTTTTGAGGGCGGCATTGCCACTGGCCTGGATAACGGGACCGTCCGCCATGGGGTCGGAGAAGGGGATGCCCACTTCGACCATGTTGACGCCTTGTGACTGAAGTTCGCGCATGATGGGGAGCGTGTCTTCCAGGTTGGGGTAGCCGGCAGTAAAGTAAATGGAGAGGATGTCTTTGTGCTTGGCAGAAAAGAGTTGATTGATTCTATTTTGCATGATCTTAAAATGCTTGGATGAACGATTTCAGAAGTTCGGCGTCTTTGTGAGCAGGGCGGGTTTCAAACTTGCTGTTCACGTCGATGCCAACGAGTTTGGGATGGTTGAACGCTTTGATGCGCTCCACATCGTCCGGGCCGATGCCACCGCTCAGAAAAAACGGCGTTTCTCCTTTGTAATTTTCAAGAATTTCCCAGTTGAACTGTTTGCCAGAACCGCCAGGTAGGTTGCTCTTGGTGTCGAACAGGAAATAATCGCAAGTGCCTTCGTATTCTTTAGTAGTCTCCAGATCGGCGACTTCAGCCACTGAAATGGCTTTCAATACATGTAAGCCCATGTCTTTGAGCTCGGCACAGGTTTGGGGAGTTTCACGGCCGTGTAGCTGAATATGGGTGAAACCGTATTTGTCACGGATGTGCAGCACGTAAGCCACGGATGGGTTCACGAAGACGGCAACTGGTTCAATGCCTTGTGTTTTAAGGCGTTGTGCCACGTAAAAAACCATCATCTCCACAAAGCGGGAAGATTTGAAATAGAAGATGAAGCCCATATAATCGGGATTCAGGGCGGCCACTTCCGAGATGTTGCCCGGTTCGCGCATGCCGCAGACTTTCAGTTTTAAGTTGCCGTTGATCATTTCAGTGCTTGGATAAAAGTGGACAACGCCGCACCCGGATTGTCGTGTTTCATAAAGTTTTCGCCCATGAGAAAGCCTTTGTAACCGGCTTCCCTCAATTTTTTCACCGTGACAGGGTCGCTTAGGCCGCTTTCCGAAATACGAACGAATTCTGCAGGAATCTTGTAGGCCAGGTCGAAGGAAACCTGCACATCGGTCACAAAGGTACTCAGATTTCGGTTGTTCACACCCACCATGTCCGTAAAACGGCTGATGTATTCGAGCTCTGCTTCGTTGTGGACTTCCAAAAGGACTTCCATGCCGAGTTTGTGCGCCAGTGCGCCCAGGTCGTAGGCTTCGTCCATGGTGAGAGCGGAAGCGATGAGCAGGATAACGTCGGAACCAAGGACTTTGGCTTCATAAATCTGATACGGGTCGATCATGAAATCCTTGCGGAGCATGGGGCAATCCAGCACTTGGCGGGCATTTCTGAAGTCGCCGATGGTACCTCCAAAGTAAATTTCGTCAGTCAGCACGGATACGCCGGTGCAACCGCCTGCCTGATAGGCACTGACAACGGATACCACATCTGCATCGGGATGGATGTATCCTTTGGAAGGCGATTTTCGTTTGAATTCGGAGATAATGCCGGTTTGCGAAGTCTCCAGTGCTTTTTTAAGAGACAGCCCTTTTGGCATTCCTGTTGCCAGACTTTTTAGATGGTCGAAGGGAATGGCTTCGCGGCGTGCAGCCACTTCCAGCCGTTTATCCGCTACGATTTTATCGAGAATGGTCATTTTTATCAAGCGTTTAGTTCGATGAATTTTTTGAAGCTTTTTAGTGCCTTGCCGCTTTCAAGCGATTCGCGGGCAATGGCTACGGCATCGGCAAAACTCAGCTTAGGGTCTATGACTTGAATGGCCACGGCTGAATTCGCTAGAACGACGTTCTTCTGAGCCTCCGTGCACGTATTGTTCAGGACGTTGTCGAAGAGCTCAGAGGCTTTTTCAACAGTTTCACCACCGAATAGCTCTTCCGGTTTTACGGTCTGAAAGCCTAAATCGGCGGGTTTTACCACTTCCTCGCCCGAGTTACGGACTATCTTCATATCACCTGTCAGTGAGAGTTCGTCGTAACCGTCCAGACTGTGGATGATGGCGAAATCGACACCTGTCTGCTGGTAGGTGTATTCGTACAGGCGGGCCATTTTCAGGTTGTAAACGCCCAAGCATTGGCGGCGCGGTTTTACCGGGCTTACGAGTGGGCCCATCAGGTTGAAGAATGTGCGAACACCCAGCGCTTTGCGGATGGGAGCAACTGTCTTCAGCGCAGCATTGAACAGTGGCGCATGCAGGTAGGCCAAATTGCTTTCCTCGATGGAACGCTTCAATTTATCGACATCGGTGGTGAATTTCACCCCATGTTGCTCCATGGCGTTGGAGGAACCCGATACCGAGGTCGCCCCGTAATTTCCGTGTTTGGCCACTTTGTAGCCAGCACCCGCCAAAACAATGCAGCTGATGGTGGATATATTAAAGGTGTTCTTGGCATCGCCGCCTGTACCCACGATATCGATGGGGTCGTAGTCGGAGAGGTCAACGCGGTGACACATGTCGAGTAGCGCTTTCTGGAAGCCTGCCAATTCGTCCACGGTAATGCTGCGCATGAGGAAAACGCTCATGAATGCTGCGATTTGGTGTTCGTTGTACTTGCCCGAACCGATGTTTAGCATGATTTCAGCGGCTTCTTCCGATGAAAGGAATTTGTGTTCGAACAGGTGGTTGAGTATTTGTTTCATAAATTGATCCAGTTTTTAAGAATGTCTTTGCCAAGGGGAGTAAGCACGGATTCAGGGTGGAATTGAACACCATGAACGTTGAATTGTTTGTGCTGCATGGCCATGATCTGGCCTTCGTCGTCCACGGCGGTCACGTCGATGCAGTCGGGCAGGTTTTCCGGGCTGACGGCCCAGGAATGGTAGCGGCCAACATCAAAGCGTTCGGGCAAACCCTTGAATAAGGGATCGTTTCCAATAACTTTGATGCTTTCGGAAAGCCCATGGTGCACATCGGTCAAGTTGATGAGCGTGGCGCCGAAGACTTCGCAGATGGCTTGATGGCCGAGGCAAACGCCCAAGATGCTTTTGGTGGGGGCATACATGCGAATGAGGTCAAGCAGCAAGCCGGCTTCGGAAGGAATACCGGGGCCTGGGGAAAGCACGATTTTGTCGTATATTACCGCGTCTTCCAGCTTCAATTTGTCGTTCCTCACAACGTCAATAGTGGCGTCACTGATTTCACGCAGGGCGTGCACCAGATTGTAGGTGAACGAATCGTAGTTGTCGAATACTAATATTTTCATCGTCTTAGTTTTTTAGTTGGACGGCCATTTCCAAGGCTGATTTCAGAGCGGCTAGTTTGCTTTTCACTTCCTGCAATTCGTTTTCTTCCACCGATTTGGCCACGATGCCGGCACCTGCCTGAAAATACAAGGTGTTGTTCTTGCTCAAGAAAGAACGGATGGTGATGGCTTGGTTGAAATCACCGTTCAGGCCTATGTAACCGATGCAGCCTCCGTAGAAACCGCGGGCATGGGATTCGATTTCGTCGATGAGTTCCATGGCGCGGACTTTCGGTGCTCCTGAAAGGGTGCCAGCTGGGAAGGTATCGGCAAACAGCTTGATGACATTGGTACCGGGTTCCAATTCTCCGCTCACTCTGGAAACCATATGCAAAAGGTGGGAATAGTACTGAATTTCCTTGAAAATTTCCAACTTCACGTTTTTAGAGTTGCGGCTCAAATCGTTGCGGGCCAAGTCCACCAGCATCACGTGCTCGGCGTTTTCTTTGGGATCGCGGCGAAGTTCTTCGGCCAGTAGCAGGTCTTTTTCATCGTCACCCGTACGACGGAAAGTTCCGGCAATGGGGTCGATGTAGGCAATGTTCTTTTTTACCACCAAATGCGCTTCGGGTGAAGAACCGAAAATGCGGAAGGAACCGAAGTCGAAATAAAACAAATAGGGACTGGGGTTGATCGAGCGCAGCGCGCGGTAGGCCTTGAAATCGTCTCCCGCATATTTCTGGGCATAACGACGGGAAAGTACGATTTGGAACGTGTCGCCGCGGTAGCAATGTTTTTTGCCTTTGGTTACCATGTCCATGTAGGCCTGATCGGTGATGATGGATTGTTCATCGCCGTCCAGCATGAAATTGTAGGAGGCGAAGTTGCGGTTGTCCAGCAGTGCCAGTACGGTTTCCATATCGGTTTCCTCCCCTTCGAACAGGTTTTCTACGATGGTGAGTTCGTTCTTGTGGTGGTTGATGCCGATAATGTACTTGTACAGAATGTATTGGATATCAGGTACGTCTGAACCGTCGTCTGTGGTATTCTCTACCTTCACATCTTCAAAGTAACGAACGGCGTCGTAGGCTGTAAAACCGAATAGGCCGTTGAAACCCAGGGTGTTGTTGTTTTCGATGACGGGAAACGACTGAATGAAGGCCTGAAAGCGTTCGGGTACATCAACTTCAGGAGTTACCGTGGTTTCGACCTTGCTGCCGTCCGGGTAGGTTTCAGCGATGATGCCTTTTTCGAGTTTGAACTGGGCCACGGGTTGAAAACCGATGAAGGAGAAGCTGTTTTCGCCGCCGTGGTAGTCGGAACTTTCCAGGAGGGCGGAGTTGGGGAATACATCCCTGATTTTTAAGTAAATGCCTACCGGTGTCTGCAGGTCGGCCAGCAGTTTGCGGGAAAGGGTGCGGATGGAATGATTCATAGCGCTTATTTTTTAAAATGTTTGACGTAGGTATCCATGTCCTTGTCACCGCGGCCGGAGAGGTTGACCACCACCACATCGCTGGGCTGGAAGGTCATCATGGGGAGGGCGGCTAGGGCGTGGGCGCTTTCCAGCGCGGGTATGATGCCTTCGATGGCGGTGAGTTCGAAAGCGGCTTTCAGTGCCTGTTCGTCGGTGGCGGCTAGCACTTGAATGCGACCTTCTTTGGCCAAGTGGGCATGGATGGGACCAACACCGGGGTAGTCGAGGCCTGCGGAGATGGAATATGGTTCGATGATCTGTCCGTCTTCGGTCTGCATGATGAGGGACTTGCAACCGTGCAGGATACCAAGGCGGCCCAGCAATATTGAAGCGGCGGTTTCAGGCGTGTCGATGCCCATGCCGGCGGCTTCGACAGCGACCAGTTTGGTGCGCTCTTCGTCTAAGAAATGGTAAAAAGCGCCGGCGGCATTGCTGCCACCACCGACACAGGCAATGATATAGTCGGGGTAATCGCGGCCTTCGTGTTCCAACAGCTGGGCTTTCATTTCCTTGCTGATGACGGACTGGAAGCGGGCGACCATGTCGGGGTAGGGATGAGGCCCGACGGTGCTGCCTATAATATAATGGGTGTCCTCGGGATTGCAGCACCAGTCGCGGATGGCTTCGTTGGTGGCGTCCTTGAGCGTCATGTTGCCAGATGTGACGGGCACAACCGTAGCTCCCAACATCTCCATTTTTTGAACATTCAAGTGTTGGCGTTCCACGTCGGTCTTGCCCATGTAAACCACGCATTCCATGTTCATCAGGGCACAGACGGTGGCGGTAGCCACTCCGTGCTGACCGGCGCCAGTTTCGGCAATGATGCGGGTCTTGCCGAGTCGACGGGCTAACAGAATTTGACCGACGGTATTGTTGATCTTGTGGGCGCCGGTATGGTTCAGATCCTCGCGTTTTAGATAAACCTTGCAACCGTACTTCTCTGAAAGCCTTTTGGCTAGATACAGCGGTGTCGGCCTGCCTACATAATCTTTGAGCAGGGCGTCCACTTCGGCCTGAAACGTGGGGTCGCCCATGATTTGGAGGTATTGTTCCCTTAAATTCTTCACGTTGTTGTAAAGGATTTCGGGGATGTAGGCTCCGCCGAATTCTCCATAAAATCCGTTTTCGTTGACTTGATACATATCGTTGTTTGTTTGAAATTTTCTATAAAAAAAGGCCTGCTGTGAGTTCAGCAGGCCTTTCGTATCTATTTTTTTAAATGTGCACGGGCTCTTTACCTCACCAATTTTGTTGAAGTTTACCAAGCCACCACCAATTGTTGCGCATCATTGTGTTCATGTCAATTATGAATATGACGCAAAAGTAGGGATTTTTTTTAATTGTGCAAAAAAAAATCGAACTGATATTTTGTTTTTATTCAGACCGTGTGTATATTTACAAATTATAAGAGGTTACTTAACTATATACTAAGATACCATGAGAAAACATTCGAATTTCTTTATTTGTGTAATTCTTGCAGGACTTACCCTGACTGCATGTGATAAAAAAACGGAAGAATTGGCCTATGCCGATTTGGACGTTCAACAAAACAAGGATAAAATGCAGGTCGACGGACTTGCAACCATGGATAAGTTGGATGCCATGTCCAATTTATCGGGCGTATTTGCGTTGCGCGATCTTGATAACCTACTAAACCCGACTTTGGCAGGCGATCCGATTCAAATTGCATTATCAAAAATTATCGCACCCCTTACCAAGTTGGATAAAAATGTGATGGGGCTGACGAACCTTCGTTCAACCCAATTGGACGTTCAAAGTCTTTCAGATATATTACCTCAGGTTGGTGGTGTATATACCTATGACCGTACGAACCAGGAATTCATCAGAGTAGCCAATACAACGAAGATCGAATTCAATTTTCCGATAGGTTCCAGTACGACCAACAATGGGAAACTGCTGATCGATAATCTTACAATCAGTACTGTAAATGGTGCAACTACAAATGTGGAAATGCCGAAAAGTCTCGATATGGAGCTGAGCAAGAATAGTCTCCCAATGATCAGTTTTGAATTTAGAGCCGCCTATAATAGTGTAAATGAACCAACATCCGTAAGTTCGAGCATTTCCTTTGTAGAAGGTTATGATTTCAATGAAACGTTCGTTCATAGCAATACGGATGTTTCCATGGAACTAAAGTACACCTTTAACGATGAGAATATCCTGAGTAGTAAGTTCAGTACCAAAGGAAATTTCTCTACTGAAGTGCTGAATAATGAATCAAATTTGGAAGATAAAGAATGGATTGACCAGGTCTTGGACAATGCCAATGCTTACGTACAGCTGGGTAATCTGAAAGTAACCGGTGTTGTTGACATCAATAAAGGAATAGATGCGTACGATGCAGCCTTCCCGAACGAGGTTACCAATACAGCTGCGGATGTGGAAAAAATCTGCACCATGCTTAATGCGAATGCAACACTGATTGTATTGTATGCCAAGGAAGGTACTGTCATCGCTAAATCAAAATTCTACAAACAGGAATACACTACTTGGACATTCAACGAAAACACTTATCAATACAAGGAAGTCACCGCTTATCAACCCAGTCTGCAATTCATTTTCAAAGATGGTTCAGCCATGGATCAAAGTTTCTTCAATCAGGGATTTGAGGAACTTCAGACCTCCTTCGAAGACATGTTGCAGTCATTTCAGACAAATTATAGTGAGTGATAGCGTAAATCCTTGAATCGCATTCTCCCATTTCTACTGTCGTATTGCTTTCCCATGTTACTTTGGGGAAGCAATACTTCATTACAGGAGATCATTCCAACTTCCGACAGCATTGCCGTACGGGATACGATTCGCAGAACGCTGCGTGAAGTGAGGGTGGAAGATGAAAATCAACGCAGTTTCCGATCCACCTTTGCTGGTACCGATTTGCTTAAAGCCGGGGAGATTCGCAGTCTTCCTTCCTTTCTCGGTGAAACCGATGTTTTGCGGGCACTTCGGCTGCTGCCCGGTATCCAGTCAGTGAGCGAAGGCAACAGTGGTGTTTATGTACGGGGTGGTTCAGCGGGTCACAACCTCTTTCTGCTGGATGAAATGGAAATTCTGAATCCATCCCATCTGATGGGTCTTTTTTCAGTGTTTAATCCATTGACAGTAGGCAACTTGGAAGTGTATAAAGGAAATGCTCCCGTTCAACTGCAGGGGCGTCTTGCTTCGACCATTCTCGTCAATTCCATATCACCCGATTCCACGAATAATGGTCTGGAACTTAACCTTGGTACGCTGAGCAGTTCTGTTTCGCTGATCAGATCCAGTGTGGATGAGCGTTTTACGATGGTGTTGGGTTACCGTCGAAGCTATCTGGAAACCTTGGGTTGGATGGCCTCCTTTTTTATCGATGATAAAAAAAACTATTTCCGCAACAACCAGTATTTTTTCGAAGACTTCAATGGTAAGATTGGCTATCGGCTGAACTCGAAAACGAAACTGACGCTGAGTTGGTACACCGGACAGGATCGTTTTCATTTTCAGGATGACGGTCTTGGATACAACGCCACTTCCGATTGGGGAAACCAGAGTATCCTATTGAAGTTGGATCGTAACTTGAAACCTGACCTGAATTATCATACGTCACTCGGTTTTACAAGCACCCATTCCGGCCTGTCCGGTAATATGCTGGAAAATAGTCTAAATTTTTTAAGTTACCTGGAACAGTACCAATGGAAGAACCTCTGGGATTACCGCAGTGAAAATCATATGCTGCAATCTGGAGCAGAAGTGTTCTTACAGGAAGGACTGCCCCTGAGAATGTCGATGTACTACAACGCGAACAATATGTTGATACTTCAGCGCTATACCAACGCCGGAATGGTGTTGTTTTCAGGAGACCAATACCACAGTCCGTCCGGAAAAACCATTTTTTATGGAGGGCTACGTGTAACGTTGAATGCTCCCTTAGGACCGTACGATTATGGCGAAATGACCGTTTCTTCTGGTAAAATAGCCAAAGTCTGGTTTACCGCCTCACCTGTATTCTCGGTTTCTCATTTTTACCGGAGCGGGAAATCGCTGAAAGCATCCCTGTCTTTAAATGAACAGAACGTGCATCTTTCGTCCCTGAGTTCCATTCCGCTACCTTTTGACTTGTGGGTTCCTACGACACCCCGTTTACGTCCTGAGACGGCTGATCAGCTTACTTGCGGATATTATTCAACCGCTGACGCACTTGACTGGTCTGTGGAAGGGTATGTTAAAGGAATGCACCATCAGCTGCTTTTTAACGTAGTGACCGACGACACCAACAGTATGGGTTTCGAAGACCAGTTCTTCAGCGGAAACGGGTTTGCATATGGCTTTGATGCGGCGTTGAAAAAAAACTGGGGCATCTATACTGCAAAACTGCGGTATTCATATGCCCGTTCCTTCCGATCCTTTGATAAAATAATGGATGGAAACTGGTTTCGAGACAAATACGACCGTCCACACGATTTTAACCTGCAAATGACCTGCACACCCAATACGGTTTGGGATTTCTCACTTTTATGGACGTACGCTTCTGGTTGCAATATAAATTTGCCCACTGGCCGATGGTGGATGTCCGGACTAATTATGAATGATTACGATCAATTCAACGGATTTCGGCTACCTGCTTACCACCGACTCGATGTTTCGGCAAACTGGCATTTGAAGACCCATTTTTTCAAGGAGTCCGTCTTGAATTTTTCCATCGTAAACCTATACAACCGTTCCAATCCTTATTTTGCTTACTTTCGGGTATATATGGACGAAAACCGGTACCAGTTGTCTGTGAAATCCTACCAGATATCCTTGTTTCCCATCATGCCATCCGTCAGTTGGCGGTTTAAAATCTAAGCTATGTTTAAGAAGTGGTATGTCATACTAGGGTTGTTTCTACTTTCCTGCTCGAATGAAATCGAACTAAAACAACCGGACTACGAGTCAAAAATCGTAGTGGACGGCTACATCGAATCGAGTGGTTTTGCCAATATATATCTGATGCGAAGCTCCCCTTTTCTGACGGAGTACGATTCTGCATCCGTGAGGGCAACGTTTATGAATGCAGCAACGGTGACATTGACGTGTTCCAACGGAGATTCTGAGATTTTGACCCTTTTTCGCCAGAACACGTTTTTCCCGCCCTTTGTTTACAAGACCATTCGGATGAAAGGAATTGCAGGAGAAAGCTATTCGCTGAAAGTTAGTATTAATGGTAAGACGGTGACGGCCACCACCACCATTCCGCAACCTCCGACAATTACTGCTTTTGAGATGGAGTCAAGAACGGACAGTTCTGGTTTGATCAGGATTGGAATAGAGAAAGAGGCGGGTGTTACGAATTACGCTTTCATCCAGTATAAAAGTATCAAGGCGGACCAGAATTTTCATCCGGCAGGCGTTCCGGTCTATAAAATGGATGAAATAATCGAGCATGGCAGCTTGTATGTGTTTCGCTGTGATGAAAACAATCTTTATATGGTGAACCCTTCGAAATCGGCATATACGAATTGGCCCAAGGCTATGTTTTCCATTAAAGATACGGTGTTGGTAAAATTCGGATTGGTCGATGTTGCCTCGTATCAGGTTCTGAAAAGTCTTTTTGCCGATGAAGCGGTCAGAAACAATCCGTTTGCTTTTAATTCAGCCGGAATTCAAAGCAACATTGTCGGTGGAATTGGACGTTGGACAGGTATCGGCGTGGCACCGACGAGGATTTACCCCTAATTCATCCCGCGATCCTTCTTGATTTGGTCGTAGGCTGAATTCACCTCCTTGAATTTGTCGTTGGCTGCTTTTTGAACGTCTTCGCCCAAGTGACCTACTTTGTCGGGATGGTGTTTGATTGCCATGCGTTTGTAGGCCTTTCGTACTTCTTCATCGGTGGCTTGCGGAGTGATTTCCAAAATCTTATAGGCACTTTCGGCACTCTTGACAAACATGGCCTGAATGGATTCGTAATCCATAGCGGAGATGCCCAGCCAATTGGCTATGTTTCGGATGGTTTGCACTTCGTCGGGATGAACATGTCCGTCGCTTTTGGACAAGCCGAACAGGTAGTGAATGAGTTGCAGGCGGGAGGCGTGGTCCATATACAACTTGATTTGCAGGCAGACTTCCCGAAGGTCGATTTCCTTCTGTAGCAGTTCGCGGAGCATGGCGATGTAGCTTTCAGCCTTGGCCTGACCGAATTGGCGTTTGTAGAATTCCTTGACATAATCCAATTCAGATTTTAGCACCTGTTTGTCTGAATTCATGACCGCTGCCGACAGTATGAGCAGACTGACACCGAAATCACCCGGCTGGGTTTGAGGACGACCCATGCGTGCCTGACCAAAGCCACCCTGTTGGCCGGCTACCTGTTCACCCGTGAACACATTGTCGAACATGGAGCCGACCGCAAAACCGATGATTCCGCCCATTACTCCGCCAAAGGCCCAGCCCATGACGCCACCTATCCATTTTATCGCACCCATAAAAGTTCTATAATTAATTCAGCCGAAAAAGTTTAAGGCTTTTCCGGCTGCAAAAATAAGATTTTAAAATCAAATTTACTTGTCTATTTCCATCTTGCGGTAAGAACCAAATAGGGTGCGGCTTTCAATACGGTATGAAAACTAGATCTTTTTGAAAATAAAATTAAAATATTGATGCTATGATATGAACAAATTATAAATTAAATATATATTTGCATAGTGTTAATAAATCAATAATAACCCCTAAAAAATCTTCTATGAAGAATCAAAAACCTTTCCTTTTTTTATTCGCCGCAACCCTTGCCCGAAGCATCGGAAACAGGTCAAGGTTCCTCTTGGCTTTTAGTACCGATGTTCGTCGACCAAGATGGTCCCGTTGTTTGAAAGGCCTTCAGTGCTGATGATCATTTTTTTGCAACTGGAGTTGTTGTAGAATTCCACTTTGGCTTTTCCTTCGTCATCGATGATGACGTCTGGGTTCCAGTATAAGGTCCGGCGAAAATCGGACTCCAGAATGGGTATACCCGGATGGTAGAAAGGTGAGTAAAATTCCTTCGATTCGGAATATCCCTGAAAGGTCGTTCTGCGTATGCCGATGGGCTCTTTTCGTTGAAAGCCATTTTTAAAGAAGAAAATCATCACAATGACTGGTTCCTTTTCATCCAACGGGTAATATAAACGGGTGATTTCACGATCCTCCACAATCAGGACCCTTTCCACTTCATCACCCATCAATTCCTCGACTTTTCGGGTGGTTGCAATTTCGGATTGTGTACCGTTGAACAAGAAGTGGACGGGTCTGCCTTTGTAGCGGTAATCCGCTGAATTATCACCATTTTGATTGATGGAAAAGTATTTGTTTTCATCCTGAAGCATGTGTAAAATGTCAGATGCCTCCGAAACACCGATGTCACGATGTGCATCGGTTATTTTGCCAACATCGTAGCCTATACTGGCTTTCCGTGCAGCTTGTTGCATCATGGTGAGTGGCCGTTTTGCGGTCTTGACCACTTCCTTAATAGTGTATTCCTTGTAACCTTCCGGATTCGTCGGTGTCGTTTCTGTGGTGTATTTAATTTCGCCAAGCAGCAATGCAGTGGAGTCCGGGATAGGTTCAGGGGTTTTCAAGCTGTTGTCCAACCATACTTCTTTGTCAAAACCAGTGTAACTTCTTGGTTCGGGTGCGAAAGTCCGATTCAACAGGATACGGTATTCTTTACGCTTTTCTTCGTTCTTTGTCTGAATATTGAGATCCCAGATGCCGTACATGTCGAGCAAGAAATTAAAATCTCCGTTCTCATCCGTTTTGCATTCGCCATTGTAGGATTGACTCCCTTTGATCATCCAAAATAGGACGTCAATGTTTTTCTTTTCTTTTTTCGCCAGTATGGAAAGAACCTTTCCGTCCATCAGGATACCCTCTTCGATAGGGTGTTTGGCTGTGAAGGGCTCGAGCCCTTCCATCCGTTTCCAGGAATATCGGCGCCAGCCCTGGGTCATCATTAATAGATCAAGTCCCTGTAATCGTTCCGCGGTTGAATCCGCAAAATACCAGGTGGGGTTCTCAATATACCCTTTCAAGTCGGAAGACAGGAGGAGGTTGGTGGCAATGTTGCTGTTGTCGGAATTGCCGAAATCGCTGCTTGCACCATCGCGAACGGCCAAAGAAACCACACCACCTATATTATTACCAATCGCATTTTGCGCATGGATGGTCAAGCCGATTTTTTCGTATGGCTTAAAGCTTGTTTTATCGGATTCCACCAAAAGTTTGGCTTTGGACGTCGGTTGCACGAAAACAAGACGATCACTTCGGATGTGCCCTTCTGAATCATACAGGGTTAACTGACAGACCCCGTCCGGCAGGTTCGCCTTCTTATAGGAGAACATGGCACCATCCTCCTTGACAGTCAGAATTCTGAAAGCCAGAATTTGACCTCTGCACATCAGAACCAATGCTAAGGAGTCCGACTCGGGCAATCGTGGGCTTTTTTGAATCATGACCCGCATTCCATTGTTTGATAGATTGAAAACTGTCATGACGTAACCGGACGTGTCGGCTTCGGGCAGTTCAAATCTGGATTCTTTTCCGTCGTAAACGACTTTGGCCGTGCATTTCTTTCCGTCCGAAAACATGGTGAAAGCACCCATGCCGTCGTGCTGCGTGGCAATTGCAGCGATTTCTTCCCCCTTCGAATTGTAAACCATACCGCTCACCTCAATGCTTTTGCCTTGTTTGTCGGTTGCCTTGAAGGCGACCTTGCAGTCCATTCCTGCAATCATGTTGCCGCCTTCCGGGTAAAAGGAAACGTTTATTTTGTCTTGTTTAGGCTCTTTTTCACGAACAATGGGAATTGTGAATTTGCGGTAGGTCATGTTCCGATCCGTATAATCACCATCGGTTTTTGGTGCATCAAAGACAGGGAAAACTCTGGAGAAAATCACTTCCGGACCAAAGTTCATCATGCAGCGGGTATATGCCCGAACCTCATAAAAACCAGCTTTCAGGGAGTCCGGAATCATAAATTCTCCGCGACAGATACCCTTCTCGATTTTAAGTTTCTTGTTTTCAATCACATAGCCTTCAGAGGTTAGCAGATCGACGTACAGCGTTTTGCTCATGTCCGTGGATACATTGTTTTCGGCTTTGACCACATAGGCCTTGAACCAGATGGTTTCACCCAGAAAATAGCCGGTGTTGTCAAAGTGTAAATAAACTTTTTCCTGGGCAAAATTAAGGTTGAAGCGAGCCGCTTTTTTGGCGAAATTCATCAACCGGCCAGAAATAGTGGTGCTGTCCTGAGCGGAAAGACTATGGGCAATCAGCGAAAATAAAAGCAACAGGATAAACGCCGGACGTTTCATGTGTAAGGTGTTGGATATAAGGCCCCCGAAAGTACGCATTGTCAGCAAGATTGACAAGGAAAAACAGGGTTTTTAACAGATGCCGTAGTTGGATTGAGCCAAGCTTTCCGCACAGCGTTCCCCATCAATGGCCGCACTGACAATGCCACCTGCATAACCGGCACCTTCACCGCAGGGAAACAAACCTTCGGTCTCCAGATGCATCAATCGTTCCGGATCGCGGGGAATGCGCACCGGGGAGGATGTCCGGGTTTCAACTCCCAACAGCAACGCTTCGTTGGTCAAGTAGCCGTTGTGGCTTTTCCCGAACTGGCGGAACCCTTCCTGCAACCGACTGGAAATGCCTTGTGGCAACCATTCGTGGAGGGCTGAACTCACCACGCCAGGTGCATACGAGGAGTCGGGCAGGGTGGAGGAAACCTTTCCGGAAGTGAAATCCGCCATCCGTTGAACAGGTGCCGTCTGACTAAAACCGCCTTGCTGAAAACTGCAACGTTCCAAGTGTTCCTGAAAATGCAACAGCAGGAGTTCGGGCGTAGTTCTGGCGGTAGCCTTGAGCGCCTCGTCGATACCCATCGGACCTTCCATTCCATAACCGAACGGATTTATGGACTTATTTGAGAAATCGAGGTCTTCAGAGTGGAATTCCACGACTAGGCCGGCGTTGGCCCAACGGGAACCGCGGCTGGAGGAGGACATACCGTTCACCACGACCTGTTCGGGTCCGCTGGCTGCAGGTACCACGACACCGCCCGGGCACATGCAGAAGGAATAGACACCTCTGTTTTGCACCTGTGTAACCAAGCTGTATTCGGCAGCGGGTAGGAATTCCCCCCGGCCTTTCGGGCTGTGATATTGAATTTGATCGATAAGCAGTTGCGGGTGTTCCAGTCGGACACCCATGGCCAGTGATTTGGCCTCCTGGCGGATGCCTTTTCGTTGCAGCAGGCGGTAGACATCCCTTGCCGAATGCCCTGTGGCCAGGATGACGGGGCCCTGAAATTCACGCCCGTCTGCTGTGCGGATGCCACAAACGTTGCCTCCACGAAGAAGCAAATCGTCCATGCGCGTTTCAAAATGCACTTCACCACCGCTTTTCAGTATCTGATTCCGCATGTTTTCAATCACAGCAGGCAATTTATCGGTGCCTATATGCGGATGCGCATCGGCCAAAATGGACGAATTCGCTCCGAATTGGCAGAACACCTGTAGGATTTTATCCACACTGCCCCGCTTTTTGCTGCGGGTATAAAGTTTCCCATCCGAAAACGCCCCAGCTCCGCCTTCCCCGAAACTGTAATTGGACTCGGGGTCCACAACATGCTCCCTGGAAATTAGCGCCAGGTCTTTCTTGCGGTCGTGTACGTTTTTACCACGTTCCACCACGATGGGTTTTACACCCAGTTCGATCAACCTCAGTGCGGCAAACAACCCGCCTGGTCCAGCACCGACTACTACGGCTGTTTTGACCGAAGATGCCACATCGGGGTAATGAATTTCTGCAAATAAAGTTTCTTCCGGCTCCTCATTCAGATAGACGCGCACCCTAACGTTCATATAAACAGTTCGTTGGCGGGCATCGATGGAGCGTTTCACAATCCGTAAACCTCGGAATTCAGCAGGGTCGACGCCTTTGTCGCGCACCAGCACCTTGAGTAGGCTCTGTTCTCGAGCTGCCTGTTCAGGCAAAACCCGGAGGTCGAATTCCTGAATCATGCAAAGAGTATTTTGAAAGCTTCTTCCACCTTAGTCACTTGGAAAATTTCCATCTTGAAGCGCTTCAAGTCGAGGGAAGAACTGCTCAGTTTGGGTATAATGATTTTATTGAAGCCCAGTTTCTGAGCCTCCAAAATGCGTTGTTCGAGTCGGTTTACCGGACGGATTTCGCCCGAAAGCCCGACTTCACCCGCCAGGCAGAATCCTTTGTCCATGGCAATGTCAAGACTGGAGGAAAGGATGCTGCACAGCACCGCCAAGTCGATGGCCGGGTCGTTTACCTTGATGCCACCTGCAATATTCAGGAAAACGTCCTTCTGAACCAACTTGAAACCGGCACGTTTTTCAAGGACGGCCAGCAGCATGTTCAAGCGCCTGAGGTCAAAACCAGTGGCTGAACGCTGTGGTGTACCGTATGCTGCAGTGCTCACCAGCGCCTGCACTTCAATGAGGAATGGCCTTATCCCCTCAATGGTTGCGGCGATGGAAACCCCGCTCAACCCTGTATGATTTTGAGACAACAGCATTTCCGATGGATTCAGCACCTCGCGAAGTCCGTCCTGCAACATTTCGTAAATGCCTATTTCAGAAGTGCTTCCGAAGCGGTTCTTGATGGAACGTAGGATGCGGTAGAAGTATTGTTGGTCGCCTTCGAACAGCAGAACGGTGTCCACGATGTGTTCCAATACTTTCGGTCCGGCGATGCTGCCTTCCTTGTTGATGTGCCCGATCAAAATGACCGGCGTGCCGCTTTCCTTGGCATAGCGCAGCAGTGCCGCCGCCGATTCTCGGACTTGCGTGACGCTGCCCGGGGAGGATTCAGCCATCTCGGTGGAAACCGTCTGGATGGAGTCCACGATGAGTAAATCGGGTTTGATGTTGGAAAGGTGCACGAATATTTCTTCCAGAGAGGTTTCGCTTACAAACCAGGCCTGTTCGTTGCTGCCCGGGATGCGTTCAGCCCGCATCTTGAGTTGACCGACGCTTTCCTCGCCCGAAACGTATAGTACTTTTTTATTTGGTATCTGCAGAACGGTTTGCAAGACCAATGTCGATTTGCCGATGCCTGGTTCGCCGCCGATTAGAATCAAGGAGCCTGGAACGATGCCGCCACCGAGCACACGGTCCAGTTCGCCGCCGCCTGTCGAGATACGTGGTTCATCGGCCAGTTCGACCTGCGAAAGCAACACCGGCTTGGACTTGGGCGCGTGGAAACCCGATGCGGAAGCCTTTTTGGCTGAAGGGTCCGTTCGGATGATTTCTTCGTTGTACGTGTTCCACTCCCCGCAAATAGGGCATTTCCCGACCCACTTGGGCGAATCGGTTCCGCAATTGTTGCAGACGTAGAGGCTTTTGACTTTGGCCATGGGTGAGGTATTTTCTATTGGACCAAAGGTAACGAAACGGAAGCTAATGACACAAGATTGGATGCATGAATTCCGGGCGCGCATTCCCCGCTGCTTGCGGCGGGGAATGCGCATTAACTTTTTCATTGGAATATTCTGATTACAGGAATTTTGAAAAGGTTATTGAGAAGGCTATAGAAGCTTGTCTAAACAGTAGTCAGCCAAAAGAGAATCATTTTGTTGAACTCAACGATATGATAGAAATAGGGAAAGGAGGCAAAAGAGCAGTAAATTCCCTTAAAATGTCTCGCTATGCCTGTTATTTGATTGTACAAAATGCTGATCCCAGTAAAGATGTTGTTGCAAACGGACAAACATACTTCGCTGTACAAACAAGAATTGCCGAAATCAAGCAAATGGAAGCGTATAATCAGCTTTCTTCTGAAGATGAAAAGCGGATATTCTTAAGAAATGAATTGATTAAGCATAATATAATACTTGCGTATGCGGCAAAAGATGCTGGAGTCATCAATCCAGTTGATTACGCAATATTCCAAAATCACGGATATATGGGATTATATGGTGGATTAGGAGCTAAAGAAATTCATGAGCGGAAAGGGCTGAAGAAAAACGAGAAGATTTTGGATCACATGGGTAGTACAGAGTTGGCAGCCAATCTTTTCCGAGCAACACAAACTGAAGAGAAATTGCGTCTAAGACCCATTTTGAAGTTGGGGCCAAGGTCCGTAAAACCATTGAAGAATTAGGGGGGACAATGCCCGAAGAATTACCTGTGGCAAACAGCATCAGAAAAATTAGTGCCAAGAAGTAGTAAGAAAGAGAGGCTTCTGTTGTATTTATCGATCTTTGAAATCTGGAACTTGCGATCAGGTCAAGAACACTCCATTTTATCGGGGTGATACGAAAGAACGCCAAAGAAATCTGATGATCAAATTTCTTTGGCGTTAAAGTTGCGGAGACCGGACTCGAACCGATGACCTTTGGGTTATGAGCCCAACGAGC
>Ga0209429_10000456_pt1 | contig 27615 bp, 24 predicted proteins | sample BarGraNGADG00212_3_FD_184493 | JGI IMG/M metagenome (GOLD analysis project Ga0209429, IMG submission 184493) | Arctic peat soil microbial communities from Barrow, Alaska - Barrow Graham LP Ref core NGADG0004-212 (SPAdes) (version 2) | ecosystem: Environmental > Terrestrial > Soil > Wetlands >...
CGACCCTCCGATTTCAGCTTTCCAAATTTCTGTTTTCTGCTTTTCAGGGACGGATCAGTCCGGGTAACCGTTCGGGTGCGCCTGGTGCCACCGCCAGGCGCTGGTAACGATGTCTTCGAGCTTGGCGAGGCGGGGTTTCCAGGCCAATTCCTGGATCGCTCGTTGAGCGCCAGCCACCAGTTTGGGTGGGTCGCCCGGACGACGGGGTTTCGACACTGCGGGGATGTTCTGTCCCGTCACCTGTTCGCACATGCGAATCACTTCGCGCACGGAATAACCGTCGCCATTACCCAAATTGTAGAATCCCTGTTTGCCCGGGGCCAGGGCCAGGATGTGCGCCTGGGCCAGATCGACGATATGGATGTAATCGCGGATGCAAGTGCCATCCGGCGTGGGATAATCCGTGCCGAAGATTTCGCAGTGCGGTTTTTGGCCAAGGGCAACTTTAAGCACGTTCGGGATGAGATGGGTCTCCACCCGGTGATGTTCTCCAAATCGTTCCGTGGCGCCGGCGGCGTTGAAGTACCGGAAGGCGACGAATTCCAGGCCGAAGATCTGATGGTACCATTGCAGGATCTTTTCGAACATGAGCTTGGATTCGCCATAAGGATTAATCGGGCGTTGCGGCAAATCCTCGGTCATGGGCACACGATCGGGCGGTCCGTAGGTGGCGCACGTCGAACTGAATACGAACTTGCGCACACCGGCCAGGCGGGCGGCTTCGAGCAGATTCACGCCGTTGCCGACATTATTGCGAAAATACTTGCCCGGATTCGTCATGGACTCGCCCACCAGGGCGTTGGCGGCAAAATGCAGAATGGCGTCGGGTTTTGCGGATTGCACCGCGCGGATGACATCATCCGGATCGCGCGGTTGGGCGGTCACGAATCGGGCGCGGGGATCCACGGCTGATCGATGGCCTTCCGACAAATCATCATAAACGATGACGGCCTGGCCGGCGTTCAAGAGTTCTTCCACGCAGATCGAACCGATGTAACCGGCGCCGCCCGTAACGAATACATTCATCGGACCGAGCTTACTGGCCGGGCGGCACGGGCTCAACAGGAATCACCGTTTGCCTTCCGCTGGCGGGGGATTATCTTGCTGGCCAAGATTCGTTGTCCGCATTCCGAGATGTGCTCCTGCCCGACCCTGGCGAAAACCTGCTTGTTGTTTTTGGCTGATTGGGTCAAAAAATCCCCGATGCCAAAACCAACCGATGTTCGGGTCGTGGGAGCAGCTCTGTTTTTCCTGCCCGTGCAGACTCGCGTGCCGCTCAAATTTGGGCCGGAAACCCTCACGACCGTCACGTGCGCGCGAGTGCGCCTGACCGTAACCGATGGCCACGGCCGCACCGCCGAGGGCTGGGGCGAGACGCCGCTCAGCGTGCAATGGGTTTGGCCCAGTCGCCAGCCCTATGAACCGCGCCATCGCCAGCTCAAGGATTTATGCGCGCAACTGACCGCCGCTTGGGCAAGCTTCGCGGTTCAAGGTCATCCGATCGAAATCGGCCATGATTTTCAGGAACAACGACTGCCTGAATTATGGCAGGCGGTTAATCGGCAACCGGAGCGATTGGCGGAACCGATGCCATGGCTTGCCGCCCTGGTTTGTTGCTCGGCTTTTGACCTGGCGCTGCACGATGCCTATGGCCAATGGCTGGGAAAACCGGTGTATGAAACCTATGGCGCGGAATTCCTAAGCCGTGATTTGGCGGCGTTTTTAACTCCCACCCCAGGCTCACCCTGCTCGTTTCAAGGCCGGTATCCCGCTGACTTTCTGGTGGCCGCCCCGCCGAAGCGATTAAGGGCCTGGCATTTGGTGGGCGGACTCGATTTGCTGGACGATCACGAGTTGACCGGAACGGAACCCCATGACGGCTATCCGGTTTTGCTGGCGGATTGGATTCGGCACGACGGTCTGAAATGCCTCAAGGTAAAACTGCGCGGGAACGATGCCGCCTGGGACTACCGGCGTTTGGTCAGGGTCGGCGAGATTGCCGTGGCGCACGACTTGGAGTGGCTGTCGGCCGACTTCAATTGCACGGTCACCGATCCAACCTACGTCAACGAGATCCTGGATCGGTTGCGCGATGAACAGCCCCGCATCTTCGGCCTGATCCTTTACGTGGAACAGCCCTTTCCGTACGAGTTGGAGCAGCACCGGATCGATGTGCACAGTGTCTCCGCCCGTAAACCGCTCTTTTTGGATGAAAGCGCGCACGATTGGCGGCTCGTGAAATTGGGGCGGGAACTGGGCTGGACCGGCGTGGCCCTGAAAACCTGCAAGACCCAAACCGGGGCCTTGTTGAGCGCCTGCTGGGCCAAGGCTCATGGCATGACGTTGATGGTGCAGGATTTAACCAATCCAATGCTGGCGCAGATTCCCCATGTGCAGCTTGCCGCGCAGGTGGGAACCATCATGGGCGTGGAAACCAATGGCATGCAATTTTATCCCGAAGCCTCCGCGCCGGAAGCGCGCGTGCATCCGGGATTATATCAGCGCCGTCAGGGTGTGGTGGACCTATCAACGGTCAGTGGCCCCGGATTTGGGTATCGATTGTCGCAAATCCAGCGAGAGCTGCCCGCGCCGGCGATCGTGTTCCCATGATTTCTTGGGGGTTTCTTAAAGGTTGGATTCGGCCTCATTCGGTGGGCTGGGCTGCCGTCGTCGGACGATCGCAATGATGAGCAGGGCGGCTACGGCGGCGGTCGCGAGCACCACTGCGCCAGAGGACGGCATGGCGAGCCACTTTAGCGACTCCTTGGCCGCCTCCGTGCCACCCAGCGCGGGCGCGCGGAAACCGACCCACAGCCAGAACATAGAGCTGGATGAAGATGGCAAAGGATATCCTTAAGGAGATTGTTGGATGGTGGGTTCATGGCGTGTTCGGGTTACTGTGAGGGGTTGTGGTTGCGATTCAGGCGCCCGATAGTAACTACGGATAACGGGCATGTCACGGATAAAACTGTGATCATCGGCGTCTATCCGCAAATGAATAACCTCCGATCCTACACGTTTTCCCCCGGTGTACTCCCGCGCCGAACGAATCAGCTCGCCGATGATGGCCCTCCGTGACTCCCGAATTTGGGAGCGGCGTCGCTGGGTGGTGGATGTGCAGGCGGTGGGCAACGGGGAGAACGCCCTGCGGTATCTGGGGCGGTATGTTTGTCCGCGTCCGCTGATCCTGCACGCGACCTGGTTGGCGGGGCAAATGCCGCCCCGGCCGCCGGCCTTTCCCGTGCGCGGCCCGCCATGAAAACCGAACTCCACCCGCACCGAACTCGCGGGGTTGGGCGACATGTCGCTCGCCGGCGGGGTCTGCGCCTGTCTGGGTTTGGGCGGTCGGAAACACGCTCGCGTGGGTGCTGGTGGGGCTCGAATCGGTGCTTGTGAATCCTCGCTGTGGATAAAACGTGGAAATCGAAAGCGGTTGGGGGAAACAAATCCTCCTGAGGAATCCTCTCTCCTAAAACTTTCCGCAAAGGGGGCGGTGAGTAACTTCGACGCGGCTTCGTTCAACCCGGGAATGCAAATAACCCTTCGCTTCGCTGCGGGTTATCTACATTCCTTGATTGTGTTAGGGCTTTTCATGTTCGATGTTCTTCACGTGACCGCTCGTGAGGTCGAAGTGATTCTTTACGGTGTAGAAGTCACCCATAAACACAACAAGGACGATGCCGATCAGGAACAGTGTTCGTTTGAGTAATCTAGGCATCGTAATCGTTCTTAAGCACAACTAACGATCAGGTCAGTGACGGGAGCCAGCCGCCGCTGACGTTCGTATTTCACGCTGAGCGAATCGGGTGGCTCCCGTTCGCTGCACCGGCTGGTTGGCAGATTTCTCCGGTTTCGGCGCGAAATCGACCAGCCGGCTTCCTCTCCGCTCGATCAGCAGCAGCGGCAACAGAATCTCTCTCCAGTCTTCGAGGGCACCGTTCACACCTCCTAGCTCCAAGCCGTCGTCTGAATAGAAGATCTCCACCTTCTCGTCACAACAGCCGCAACGCAGCACGTAACTCGGGCTCTTCACGCCCTTGCCTTGGCGATGCCGAAGTCGAATCTGTGGCTGGCCAAACCGCTCGGTATCGTAGAATCGATTAGAACGCTTAAGGACTTTCATAGCAAATGGAGCGTACCGGCAGAAAATGCCACCTTCCAGCATTTTGTGCGACCAGCGGCGCGCAAAGGCAAATTGGACAAGCGGGTGACACCGCATACCATGCGCCACAGTTTTGCCACCCACTTGCTGGAAAGCGGGACGGATATCCGCAGATGGTTTACCCCATGATTCTGCCACCCATGATTCTGCCAACAACTTCATCGGTCCAACGGAAGATGCGGCAGAATCATAAGTGGCAGAATCATGGGGGGGAGGGATGGAGCCGCCCGGCGGGGAGTGGCCTTTGGTTTTGGTTGTGGCTCCGCCACGCTGGGTTCTTGCGCCTTGGCGTTAATCCAACCGCCGTTCACGGCGACCACCGATGCCAACGGCTGGGTAACGTATGGAAAGCCCGATTTCGGGAAGGGGAGCGGTGCTGCCGGATTTAGGTTGAACGTTTTGGTCGAGTCAGCGTCAAACTCATGTAGTCCTACTGAGTTAGCCAACCTGACCACTTCAAGGTTCGGCGTTCCGCAAGACTGAGAAGTGGCTTCTGAATTCTACGGGCCGGTCACGCCGACCGGCCTGTATCTCTTTTCGGTGTTACGCGGCGGGGCTCAGCGTTCCTTCGTGGACTTGCCAGCCTTGGAGCGCGCGTCCGAGTTCGCGCGGCCAGTTTTGTTCCGTGCAGGTCATGAAGACCTGGCTGCGCGCTTGGTGCGCTTCCTCCAACAACGGCAAAAGACCGGCGCGCCGTTGCCGATCGAGTTCGCCCATGACGTCGTCGATCAGCAGAATGGGCGGCGAGCCGTGCAGGCTGGTGAGGTATTCGGCTTGCGCCATTTTAAGGGCGATGGCCACGGTGCGTTTCTGGCCTTCGCTGGCGAAGGGGCCGGCTGGCCGGTCGTTGAGCAGCAACTGCAGATCGTCGCGGTGCGGACCGATCAGGGTCAGGCGGTATTGTCGCTCGCGCGCTCGCGCCTGGGCCAGTTCGACGGCCATGTCCTGCTTCACGGAGGGCTGGTATTCAAGGCGCAAGTTTTCGGTGTCGGCGGCGATGCGCCGATAGGCGGATTGTGCCAGCGCGGCCAGCCTGGGCAGCAGGTCGAGCCGCGGTTGAATGATCTGCGCGCCCAGTCGGGCCAGCTCGCGGGTGAAGCCTTCGAGGGCGGTTTCGTCGGGAGCGGGCTGTTTCAGCAGGGCATTGCGGGAGCGCAGCGCCTGGGCATAGCGCTGCAGCGTGGGCAGATAACCGGGCTGGGTTTGGGCCAGCAGCAAATCCAAAAACCGCCGGCGCGTGCGCGCCGGACCTTTCACCAGCAGCAAATCCTCGGTGCAAAAGACGACGGCGCGCACGGTGCCCCAATAATCCGTCAGTTTGCGGACTGGCTGGCCGTTCAATGCCAGATTGCGCTCGCGGATCGACCAGTACATTTTGACGGTCTGTTCCGTCTGGCCCACGAGGGTGGCGCCCACGAAATAGCCTTTCTGGCCATGCCGGATCATCTGGGCGCCGCCGACGCCGCGGAAGGATCGCAGCGTGGCCAGCAGGTAGATGGCCTCCAGCAGATTGGTTTTCCCCTGGGCATTGGGACCGGCCAACAGGTGAAAACCCGGGATGAAATCCACGTCCAGCCGCGGGTAGTTTCGGAAATCACGGAGTCTCAGATGCGCCAGGTGCATGGGGATGGGGAATTTGAGATTTGAGATTTCAGGCAGACGCGAAGCTCGGCGCTGCATGGCTGGCAGGTTTCCGAGCGGCCGGGCTGGCCCGCCAAAGTCCATTCGCAGTCACAGAGGTGGCAATGGCGGGTGGGTTTCATTCGCGTCCAACGGCGGCAATCGAGGGTTTGAGTACAACGATCATAAAATGGTTATCGGTTGAGCGCGCGTGGGTGAAACACAAAAACCGCAGGTGAAACCACCTGCGGTTCGGCTTGCTTAAAGATCAAGTCAGCCTTACGCGCAGGCGCCGGGCCCAAAGTAAAACCCCGCCTCAAACCCATCGTTCGCGTACTGGCTGCGATTCAGCATCGAAACTACTCTATCCGCCGAGCCGTGCCGGTCAACCAGTGATTTTTGGCTTCGGGACGATATACATGGCGTCTCCCCCGGTATGGGAGCGGGCCATCTCCGTGTCCAACCATTTTCCCCAATAGCTGGGACCTTTTCCCGCTTCGGACTGCGCTTGCCGATCTCACCATCCTGGTTCTCCTTTGCGGGCGGGGCCAATTATTCTGGTGAATTAGCTTGTGAAATTTTAGGCTTCCGGCATTGCTTGGAGGTCGGCCAACAACCGCATGGAAGCCCCAGCACCTACCGTGAAGACAGGCGACCGGATAACCGTCACGGTTGGCGATGTGGCTTTTGGGGGTGAAGGAGTGGCGCGCGCCGCCGGTTTTGTCCTGTTTATTCCCTGGGTCCTAACGGGAGAAACCGTGGAGGTGGAGATCCTCGAAGTCAAAAAGCAATTTGGCCGGGCGCGCCTGGTGAAGATTCTGCAACCCTCCCCGGAACGGGTGGCCCCGCGCTGCCGGTACTTCGGGGATTGCGGGGGGTGCCAGTATCAGCACCTGGCCTACCCGGCGCAGTTAAGGCTTAAGCGCCAACAGGTGGCGGATATTTTTCAGCGCATCGGCGCCCTGGATCCGTTGCTGGTGGATCCGGTGGCACCCTGTCCCCAGCCATACGAATATCGGAATCGCATCATGGTCCGCAGCCAATGGGACAAATACAAGCGCGGCCTCAACCTCGGTTTCATCCGGGCGGACAATCGGCTGGTCGTCGATGTGGAGGAATGTCTGATTGCGGAGCCGGAATTAAACCGGCAACTGACGCGTTTGCGGGCTCAACCGCCGCCCAAAGGTGGGATTAAGGTGGTGTTGCGCCTGCCGCCGCCCGGGTGGGAAGTGCCCCGCGACTCGTTTTTTCAAAATAATTTTCACATGCTGCCGGAATTGTTTCGGGTGGTGCGCGGATGTCTGCACCGGAGCCAGGCTCGGTTTCTACTCGATCTTTACTGCGGCGTCGGCTTTTTCAGCGTGGAATTGGCGGATGCGGTGGAGGCATTCGCCGGCGTGGAATACGACGCCCTGGCCGTCCAGGCCGCCCGCCACAACGCGGCCGCGCGGCAGCGCGCCAATGGCGACTATTATCAGGGACAAACGGAGGAACGCTTGCCCGACCTGTTGCGGCGGTTTCGCCCGGAAGCCACGGCGGTGATTCTGGATCCGCCGCGGCGGGGCTGTGAGCCGGTCATCCTGGAGTTGCTGCGCCAGACGCGCCCAGCCCAGATTATTTTTGTATCCTGCCACCCGGCCACGCTGGCGCGGGACTTGAACGTTCTGACAGCGGAAGGGGTCTATCAGGTGGTGAAAGTGGTTCCCTTGGATCTGTTTCCCCAGACCCAACATGTGGAGTGCGTCGTGGATTTACGTAGTCGCAACGAGCGCCGGCTGGAAGACCCGGGGGCTGCCAACCGCGGCTTGCCCGGATAATTTCCCAGTTGCTATCCAAGATCACCTTGTCAAAGTGGGCGTTAACCTCTTTAATAGGTCACCGCGTTTTATGCAAACTCAGGATAATGCCAGTTTTGTCGAAACGGTTTTACCGTGGATCGTGGCGGTTGCCGGCGCGGTCCTCTATTTGCTGACCTTGAACCATTGGGTTACGCTGGCCAGTCTGCCGGCCGTGGCGAAGGTCGCCGGCTGGGACTGGTGGTCGCTCACGTCAAATGCGCCCCTTTTCTTCGTGCTGACCTATCCCGTCCGGTATCTGCCGGGGGCATGGCAACCGGTGGCCTTGAACCTCTTCAGCGCCTTATGCGCCGCCGGAGCGCTCGGCTTGCTGGCTAAGTCCGTCAGTCTTTTGCCACAGGATCGCACCCGGGATCAACGCGTCCGGGAGCGCAGCGAGTATTCACTGCTAACCATTTCAACGGCCTGGATTCCGCCCGTGCTGGCGGCGCTGGTATGCGGGCTGCAATTAACCTTCTGGGAAAACGCGACCGCGGCGACCGGCGAATCGCTTAACGTGCTGCTGTTTGCCTATGTGATCTATTGCCTGCTGCTCTATCGGCTGGACGAACCGGAATCCCGTCTCTCCCGGTTGGCTTTCGTTTATGGTCTTGCCGTCACGAACAACTGGGCGATGATCGCGTTCTTTCCCGCTTTTGTGGTGGCGCTGATCTGGATCAAGGGACGGCGTTTCTTTCAGTATCGGTTCGTGCTTCGCATGATGGGATGGGGTGCGGCCGGCTTGCTATTGTATCTGGTGCTGCCGCTGGCGGAGTTGGTTTCCGGCACGGGCTCGGTTTCCTTCTGGCAGCTTCTTAAACTGCAATGGGCCAACCAAAAGGCGGTGTTGGTGATTTTCCCGCGGTATGTCTTGTTGTTATGCGGACTCACCTCCCTGTTGCCGGTTTTAATCATGAGTGTTCGCTGGCCTTCCTTTGCGGGGGACACCAGCAAACTAGGCGGCACCATCACCACGCTGATGTTCCGGGTGGTCCATGGCTTTTTTCTCGTGGCGACGATTTGGGTCATGTTCGATCCTCCCTTTAGCCCCCGGTTGCTGGGGTACGGGCTGCCCTTTTTAGGTTTCTACTATTTGAGCGCCCTGGCCATCGGGTATTTCAGCGGCTATTTCCTGCTGGTGTTTGGCACCGATCCGGAAAAATCCTGGAGCCCACGCCCGCCCCTGCTTCGCCTGATCAGTCGAGCCTTGGCGGGTTTGGTGTGGGTGGCGTTGCCGGTGGTAGCGGGGGGATTGTTTTACCAAAATCTGCCGCCCATTCGCCGCCATAATGGCCCCCATTTATACCAGATGGCCCGCCTGATGACCCAAGCCCTTCCCAAGCAAGGGGCTTATGTGCTGAGCGATAATTTCATGCTGACGCTGCTGGCCGAAGCCGCTTGGAATCGCGAGGGGACACGTCCGCCTTATGTGCTGGTCGACACCAGTTCCCTGAACTATCAGAGTTATCACCGAAACGCGGCCCGACGATACCCGGGCCGCTGGCCCCTGAACTTGACGGGACCTTCAATGCCAGATCCGGTCAACCAGGTGGGGCTGATGCAATTGGTGGCGAACCTGGCGCGCACCAACGAGGTCTATTATCTGCACCCCAGCTTTGGCTATTACTTCGAGTTTGTTTATCCGCGGATCCGGGGTGGGGTGTACAAGCTGACTCCCTATCCGGGCGAAACGGTGAGCGTTCCGGTCCCAACCGAGTCGGAATGGCAGTTCAACCAGGCCTTCTGGCAGCAACTCAAGCCCGCCTTGGCTGAGCTTCCTCGCGTCCGCCGCGACAACGACAAGGATCAGAATGTTTCCGAGGCTGAATTCGTCGCTCAGTATTATTCCCGAGCCGCTGATTATTGGGGGGTGGAACTCAGCCGCTGCGGTCGCCCAGCCGAGGCCCTCGCCGCCTTTCAGTTGGCGCAGGAGATCTATCCCGACAATGTTTCGGCACGCATCAATCTGGCGTTCCACCCGAGCCCGGCCGGCAACCGTTCCCAAACGGCGGCCAATGACGAAGGGGTGCGAAACCTCCTTAAACGGTATCGCTCTTTGGACGCGCTGTTCCGCGAAAATGGTCCGATCGACGATCCCCAATACCGCGTCCTGCTCGGTGAAACCTTCGTCCGTAACGGGCTGATTCGCCAGGCCGCCCAGCAATATCTGCGCGTGCTGGAGCTCGAGCCGAACAATATGGAGGCGAAAATCGCGGCGGCGAACCTGTACTTGCGGGGACAGATGCCCGACCGCGCTCTGGAGATGGTTCAGGAGGTGAAGGCGAAGGCGGCGCAACGTCCCATGAATGCCACCAATGCCATCGAATGGATTCGCCTGGAAGCTTGGTGCCATTATGCGCAGACCAACCTGGAAACGGCCGCGGGTGTGCTGCTTCAAGGGCAAAGACAAAACCCGCAGGATAGCACCCTGGGCGAAACCCTGGCCCAGATGTATTTGATGGCCGGTCGTTGGACCAACGCCTACGAAACCCTAAACGCGCAACTGGCGCGCGATTCCAACAACGTGAAGGCATTGCTAAACCAAGGCGCATTGGTCATCCAAATGGGGCAGAAGGCCCTGGCGCAAAAGCAAACCAATGCCGCGCTTAACGCCTTTAAACAGTCGGTTCCCTTGCTCAGCCGGGTGGTGGCATTGCAGCCGGAAAATCCCGCCGCGTATTTTAACCGGGCCATCGGTCTGCTCCAAAGCGGTCAACTCGAAGCGGCCCAGCGAGATTACGAAAAACTCCTCAAATTCATGCCGAATTATTACTCGGCTTACTACGGCTTGGGCGACATCGCCTTTCAGCGCAACGATGCCCGCAAGGCGATCGAGAATTACCAGTTGTTCCTGAAATACGCCCCCACGAACACGATCGAGATCCAGCAGGTCAAAGATCGCCTGGCAACGCTCAAATCCCGCGGCGCCAGTCGATGATCCCCGGATGCGTGTCACCCACGTTATTACCCGGTTGATTGTTGGCGGGGCGCAGGAGAACACCATCGCATCGGTTCTGGGATTGCGCCGCGTATCGGGACTGGACGTGCGTTTGGTTTCCGGCCCCACCACCGGTCCGGAAGGATCTTTGGAAAACGAGGTGGTTTCCATTCCCGGTCTGTTGACGCGCATGCCGGATTTGGTCCGGCCGGTCCATCCCTGGCGCGACTGGAATGCCTTCTGGCGCCTAACCCGGCTTTTTCGGGAACAGACACCCGATCTGGTGCATACCCATAGCGGCAAGGCGGGCATTCTGGGACGTCTCGCCGCGCATTACGCCGGCGTGCCGCTGATTGTCCACACGATTCATGGTCCTTCCTTCGGCGCTTTTCAAGGGGCTCTAGCCAACCAGGCCTTCCGCACCGCCGAGCGTTGCGCCGCCCGTTACACCACCCATTTCGTGGTGGTGGCCGAGGCCATGGCGCGGCAATACCTCCAGGCTGGCATCGGCCGACCCGATCGGTTTACTCGCATTTTCAGCGGATTTCCGCTCGAGCCCTACCTGGCGGCGCGCAACGATGCCAGTCTGCGCGCGCGCCATGGCTTGTCACCCGACGATTTGGTGGTGGGTAAAATTGCCCGCCTCTTCGAACTCAAAGGGCATGACGATTTGCTGGCCGTGGCGCCGTCTTTGGTCGCCGAATGCCCGCGCCTCAAATTCCTGCTGGTGGGCGACGGCCCCTGGCGCCAGCGCCTCGAGTCCAAGGCGCAATCGCTGGGACTTGGGAGCCATTTTGTCTTTGCCGGTTTGGTTCCTCCCGGCCAGGTGCCCGAACTGGTCGGGTTGATGGACATCCTGGTTCATTTATCCCGGCGGGAAGGTCTGGCCCGGGCGCTGCCGCAAGCCCTGGCGGCGGCTCGTCCCGTGGTGGCTTACGATTGTGACGGCGCCGGCGAGATTTGTCGGGAAGGCGAGACGGGCTTCCTGGTGCCCCCGGGCGACTTGGAGCGGCTGAAACAACGGGTGCTGGAACTGGCGCGTGATGGCTCGCTGCGCGAACGCCTGGGGCGGCGGGGCCAATCCCTGGTCCAAGCCTGGTTCCCGGTGCAAAAAATGGTGGACGATCTGGCAGCCCTCTATCGGAAGCTTGAGATGACCAGACCGAATCGCCCTTGAATTCATGGAGTTTCCCTGGCATCTCTATCTGCTGGCCATGACCGGAGCGGGATTATTCACGCTGGCGACCCTGCCGCTCTGGAGAATCTGGTGCGGTCGCACCGGCCATGTCGATGCTCCGGGTCATCGGAAAATTCATCAGGAGCCGATCCCCCTGGCCGGAGGCTTGGCGGTCATCACGGGCATGATCGTCCCCGTGTGTGCCGGCCTGCTGGTTATCCAAGGGCAACTGCTGGATTCGGAAACGGCGGCGCGACTGATGCACGGACTGGGACGGCGCGGCGGACAGTTGGGTGTGGTGTTGGCGGGCGCCATCGGCATGGTGGTCTTGGGATGGATGGATGACCGCTGGGAGCTCAAACCGTCCGTCAAATTGGGCGGACAGTTGCTGGTGGCCGCCGCGGTGGCGGTGGCGGGAGTGCGGATTACGCTGTTCGTTCCCAGTCTCCTGTTCAGTTACGCGGTGACCGTCCTTTGGATTCTGACGGTGATCAACGCCTTCAATTTCATGGACAACATGAACGGTCTTTGCGCCGGACTGGGAGCGATTGGAGCCTTCTTTTGCGGACTTGCAGCGGCGATTCACGGACAATATTTGGTCGCCTTGGTGGCGATGCTGACCTTGGGCGCGCTGTTGGGGTTCCTCCCCTATAATTATCCGCGAGCCAGCGCGTTCCTGGGCGACGCGGGCAGCCATCTGGTGGGATACTTGCTGGCGGTCCTGGCCATCCTGCCGCATTTTCACTCAGCCCAACACCCGCATCCTTGGGCGGTGTTGAGTCCGTTGTTGATACTGGGCGTCCCGTTGTTCGACCTGATCTGGGTGGTGATTCTGCGCTGGCGGTTGGGCCAGCCGTTTTACGTCGGCGATAACAACCACTTGTCGCACCGCCTGGTGCGCCGCGGCTGGAGCCGGGCTGGCGCGGTGGCGTTGATCTGGCTGCTGGCCGCGATGAGCGGAGGAGTGTCGCTGGTCCTGCAGTTCGGAGGCCGTTGAACGCCGGTTTGGCAAGCGGCGCCCGCCCGCAGGGCTGCATCAAGCTCAATCATAACGTAGCAGCCGACGTGAGTCGGCTCAACCTCTCTAATTTTGCGCAGCTTTTCGCATGCCCGGCGGAGAATAATGATCCGGCTCACGCCGGATGCTACGAAAACGTAGCAGCCGACGTGAGTCGGCTCAAACTCTCTAATTTTGCGCAGCTTTTCGCATGCCTGGCGGAGAATAATGATCCGGCTCACGCCGGATGCTACAAAAACGTAGCAGCCGACGTGAGTCGGCTCAACCTCTCTAATTTTGCGCAGCTTTTCGCATGCCCGGCGGAGAATAATGATCCGGCTCACGCCGGATGCTACGAAAAAGGCGAGCTTGATGCAGCCCTGGCCCGCCCGCGGAGGGCGCTACTTTGGCTTTTCTTCAGGGCTCAGGCGCGCTAGTCTGAAAGGCATGTCAGCCGGCCAATTTTTTTGCGTCCTGGCGGTTTTCGTCATGACCGTCATGCCCGCGCCTGCAAGCCTCGCTTTAGCCGAAGGAGGTCGGACCGAATATGTCATTGTGCAGTCGGAGGAATCGACCGCGGCCGAACGACATGCGGTGAGCGAACTGGCGCAAACCCTTAAGCAAATCACGGGCGTGGAATTCGAAGTCCGCACGAATCTGACGGAAGTTCCCCGACGGGCCATCGTGGTGGGGCCGGGCCGGCTGGCGGCACAACTCTTCCCCGAGGTTCCTTTTTCCGAACTGGGCCCCGAGGAAATCGTGCTGCGCACCCAAGGCCAGCGCCTGCTCATCGCCGGCGGCCGTCCGCGAGGGACGCTTTATGCGGTTGCGCGGTTTTTGCAGGAATACGGCGGCGCGCGCTGGTGGACCCCCTGGGCCAGCACCATTCCTCGGCGATCCCGCCTGACGATTCCCCAGCTCAAGGTGAGCGCCCAGCCGGCTTTCGAGTCGCGTGACCCTTACTGGTTTCCCGCCTTCGACCGCGCTTGGGCGGTTCGCAACACCTCCAACAGCCAGTCGGCGAATCTCGACGAAGCCTGGGGCGGCAGCGTCGTTTACCAGGGTTTTGTCCATACCTTCTATGCGCTCGTGTCGCCGGAGAAATATTTCCGGGAGCATCCGGAATGGTTCAGCCTGATTAAGAACCAACGCACCGCCGAGCGCGCGCAGCTTTGTCTCAGCAATCCCCAATTGCGCGACTTCGTCGTTCAGCGCGTCCAGGAATGGCTGCGCGAATCTCCCCGGGCGAAGATTGTATCGGTTTCGCAGAACGACTGGCATGGCGCCTGCGAATGTCCCTCGTGCCAGGCGAAGGACGATGCCGAAGGCAGTCCGGCGGGATCGTTGATCGATTTCGTCAATTATGTGGCCGAGAAAATCGAGCCCGAATTTCCGCAGGTGGCGGTGGACACGCTGGCTTACCAGTACACGCGCCCGGCGCCGAAAACCGTGCGACCGCGGCCGAATGTCATCGTGCGGCTGTGCAGCATCGAAGGTAATTTCGGCGCACCGCTGGACGATCCCTCGAATGCCGCCTTTGCGAAAGATCTGCGCGACTGGTCAAAAATCTGCCAGCGGCTATATGTGTGGGATTACACCACGGATTTCTCGCATTACCAGCAGCCTCATCCCAATTGGTTCAACCTGGGACCCAACGCGCGGTTTTTCCAGCGCCACCACGTGGTGGGATTATTCGAGCAGGGCGCCTACCAATCGTCAGGGGCCGAAATGGCCGAGCTGCGCGCCTGGCTGCTGGCGCAGCTCATGTGGAATCCGTACCAGGATGACCGCGCGTTGATCGAGGAGTTTTTGCGGGGCTATTACGGACGCGCGGCGGCGCCCTTCATCCGGGAGTATCTTAACCTGATGCAGAAAGCGGCCCAGGGTTATTACCTGACCTGTTACTCGCCGCCGGAAGCCCCCTTCCTGGGTTTTGAAACCCTGGCCCAGGCGGAGCGCTTGTGGCAGCGGGCGGAAGCGGCCGTGATGAACGATCCCGATCAACTCTGGCGTGTGCGGCAGGGGCAGGCATGTTTGCGTTATGCCTGGCTGCTGCGCTGGTCACAACTCCAGCAGGAATGCCGGCAGAGCGGTGGAACGTGGCCGTTGCCGGAATCGAGAAAAGCGGTGGCCGACGAATGGTTCGCCCGGGCAACGCAGCCAGGTCCTACGGGCTGGAAACCGGTGACCCATTTGAACGAACGCGGACTCACGCCGGAAAGTTTGAGGCAACAGTTCCAAGCCGACCCGCCGAATCTGTTAAAGGCTTCCGCGCGTTTTTCGCGTCCGCCGGCCCCCCTGGATATTCCCGGACTCAAGCCCAAGCGCTATCTCGATTTGCAGGATAACCTGGCCAACTTCGTGGTGGAACCCGATCTGGGTGAGTTTCGAGCGGATCCCGATGCCTCGGACGGATTCGCCTTTCGCATGCCGGGAAACCACCGGCGATGGGGGTTTTCAATTCGTGCCGGCCGATTGCCGGTTCCGGCGATGAAAGGACGTTGGCAGGTGTATGTGGTGGCGCGCGTGGATAAAACCGTTGGCACTGGAACCGAGGCGAAAGGGTATGCGTTCGAGGCTGGCGTCTATGATGAAAAAGCGCGCAAGATGCAAACCAGCCGGGCAATCCGTCTGGATGCCGCCGATGGCGTCTATCGCTCTTTTTTGTTGGGCACGGTTGAATTTCACCCTGGCTCGTACCTCTGGGTGGCGCCGGCGGCCCATCCCCAGGTGCAGGCGGTCTGGGTGGATCGCTTTTGCCTGGTGCCATGACGTCAGGGTGATCGGACTGATCGGTCGGATCCGACCGATCGGTCAGATGCTTCCAGCGGGCGCGTGACCTGGCATTCGGGATAGGCGGAGCATCCCCAGAACTGCGTCCCGGCTAGCCTCCCTTTGCGGGCGGTTCGCAGGATCATCGCCTGGCCACAGGTCGGGCAGGCTGGGGCCGGCTGCTGCGGGCGATCTTGCTTCCGCCGCTCCTCAATCCTCGCTGCCGCCAAGCGCTCGCTGTAGCCGCCTTCGTGAATGAACTGCCGCTCCAGCCCGGCAATCTGCCGGTCGAGCAGGTAGTTGGCCTGGTGGATCAGGCAGATGACCGCGTTGGCGACCACCGCCGGGTCGGGGTTGCCAAGCCAAGGGGCGTAGGCTGCCCCATCAGTCCGAGCTGGCGGATCGGTCCGATGCTGCATCCCCACCTCCCGCACCGTCCGAGCCTGGGGATCGTCCTTTCCCCATTGCGTCAGCCGGCGCTGGCGCAGGAAATCCTCGTAGTCGAGCAGCAGCTCGTCGAGGCTGGCCCGGGCGACATTCACCAGCCGCAGCTCGGTCTGGCTCGAGGTCGCCGACGCCCGGCTGCCCTCGGCGATGTTCTGGCGCCCGCTGCGCGCCGCCTGCACCATCTGGTCCACCGTACGCGAGCGCTTGTCCAGGAAGCGTTCGCAGAATGAAACCGTGGCGTCATAGACGATCGTGGTCACCTGGAAACTGCGCAGATTGCGGTAACCGCCGCTCGGGCGAAGACCTTTCGGAGTTTTTTCCCCGGCCCACGGGTCGGATCGGGCGGATCCGCCGGATCGGTCAGAGTTGGCTGATCGTTGCTCACTCATGGCGCTCCTCTTTTACCCATTCCCTTAAAAGATGCAAGGGAATCATACCACTCTTGCCGTCGGGGGTGTCTTGGCCTATAAAAGATGCATGTTGCCGATTTTGCTGAAGCACGGTGGTCCGATGATGTTTCTGCTTTTGGTGGCCAGCGCGGTGGCCATCTACGTTTTCATCGAGCGGTTTCTTCATTACCACACGGCGCAGATCAACGCGGCCGAGTTTCTGACGGGGGTGCGCAATGTGATTCGCCGCAAGAACATTGTCGAAGCCCTGTCCATTTGTGACGCCACCCCGGGACCGGTGCCCCGGCTGGTCAAGACGGCGATCCTGAATCGCGAGCGCGGGCGGGAAGGGGTGCGCGAGGCCTTGGAAGAGGCTGGGTTGATGGAGGTGCCCCGGCTGGAGGAGAAGCTCAATGTGCTGGCGACCATTGCGCAGATTGCGCCTTTGATGGGACTTTTAGGCACCGTGCTGGGCTTTATTGAAATCTTCAGGCTCATGCAAAAGGAAGGACCGTATGCCGATGCGTTATTGCTTTCGGGGGGCGTTTGGGAGGCATTGATTTGCACGGCAATGGGCTTGGCATTGGCGATCCCCTGTTATGCCGGATATAATTTCCTGGTCAGCCGGGTGAATCAAATCGTGCTGGAGATGGAAAAGGCGGCCACGGAAATCCTCAACATTATGACCGAAACGCCGGCGGCCAAAAGCCCATGAAATTTCCCCGCAACGCCAAGCTGTTTCGGGGGCAGTTAGATGCGGCGCCGCTGGTGGGCGTCCTCTTCCTGTTGGTGATATTTCTGCTTCTGAACTCGACGCTGGTGTTCACTCCTGGCATCCAGATCGCCCTGCCGGAGGTGGCCGGGGCGGATTTGCCGGGACTCGACCAGCCGACGCTGGTGGTGGCCGTTGATCGGCGTGGCCAATACTACTTCAACCATCAGATCATATCAGCGGCTGATTTGGGCCGTCAGTTGAACGAGGCGGTCCGGAAGCTGCCGGATTTGAGTCTGATCATAGAGGCCGATCGCGCCGGGCAGGTGGATCCGTCGGTTCAGTTGAGTCAGATGGCGCGCAATTGCGGGATTCGGAAGGTCCTGTTGGCGACGAGGCCGGCGTTGTTTTCCGGTCAGACCCCGGCTCGGCCAACGCCATGAAAGAGGGGGCTCCAGAAACGGCATCTTGGTTAAGGCGCCGGCCGGGATGGACCATCGCGGTGCTGGTGTTGCTGCAGGGATTAATCATCTGGCTGCTCGACAGCCGCTGGCCCGTTGCGGCGCGCGCGCCGAAATCCTCCACCACGTTTCAATTGCTGGCTGGCACGCCCGCGGACCCAACCCTGGCGGCGTTATGGATGACGGCGGATCCAACCTTGTTGGCGCTGGTTTCAGAGCATAGTTTTTCGGGGCCGGTCTGGTTGAATTACCCGCGGGTGGCGCATCGTTTAGTCGATTGGATGGAGCCGCCGCAATGGTTGGCGCCGCGCGTGGACCAACTGGGCGCCGTGTTCGGCGAGGTCAGCCGAATTCAGATGGGCTTGCCATCCTTGGCAGCGGATAAACCCCTGCCGCGCCTGGCCGAATTGAAGGTGGCCAGCACGCCGATGGCCAAGCAATCAACGGTGCGAGTGGAAGGAGCCTTGGCAGCGCGGCCGCTGGTGACCTCACTGGCGCTTCCGGTCTGGTCTTATTCCGAGATCCTCACCCACAGCGAGGTGCAAGTCATGGTGGGTGAGGATGGTCGGACATTTTCCCCGGTCCTGCTGGCGGGTTGCGGGTTGAAGATCGCCGATGAGGCGGCGGTGGAACTGGCTCGAACGGCACGATTTGAGCCTGAACCGGCGGCACTTTTGGATGGGCCGGCCGGGCCCGAAAGCTACACCTGGGGACGCCTGGTTTTCCAATGGGTGACCCAGGAGGCGATCACCACGAACCTGCCGCCGGGGAGGGCGCGGCCATGACCACCGATTTTCTCATTTTTTTGTACGTGGTGGTTTTACTTGTGGGGCTTTCAGCGGTTGCCCTATATTCCGAGATGGTCCGGAAGCGATTCGAACCGACCCCGAGTGAGGATCGCATTTTTCGTTGTCGAAAATGCGCGTTTGTTTATACCGATGATCCGGATGCGGACCGTTCGCGTTGTCCCCAGTGCGGGGTGACGAACGAGAGCATTCAGTTTTGATTTTTTTGAGCCCGACGGGGCGCGTCTCCGTGGCTCCTTGAGCAGCAACCTTAAACTGAGAATTGAAATATGGGCATGTGGATTGGACGCAACCGAAAAGCCCGGGTGACGTACGGGTTCGACGAAATCGCTCTGGTGCCTGGCGACGTCACCCTCAACCCCAATGAGGTCGATATCCGGTTTGTCATTCCGCACCGGGATGGCAACAACATCGAGCTGCAGATTCCCATCCTGGCCAGCGCCATGGACGGGGTGACCGATGTGCGCTTCTGCGTCGAGATGGGCAAATTGGGCGGCCTGGGCGTTATCAATCTCGAAGGCGTCCAGACGCGCTACGAGAATCCGGCGGAAGTCCTGAGCAAAGTGGTGAAGGCGGGCAAGGACGAGGTGACGGCTATCATTCAGAAAATTTACACCGAGCCCATCAAGGAAGAACTCATCGCGCGTCGCGTCCAGGAATTGAAGCAGGCGGGAGTCAAGGCGGCGGTCAGCTCGACGCCCCAACGCGCGGAGCATTTTGGCGCGATCGCCCAGGAAGCTGGAGCCGACCTCTATGTCATCCAATCCACGGTGTCCACGGTGCGACACATCTCGACCGAATACGAGTGTCTTGATCTGGCCGGTTTTGTCAAACGGATGAAGATCCCGGTGATCATAGGCAATGCCGTCACCTACAATGTGACGTTCCAGCTTATGGAATGCGGCGTGGCGGGGGTGCTCATTGGCGTGGGACCGGGCGCGGCCTGCACCAGTCGCGGGGTTTTGGGGTTGGGCGTGCCGCAGGTCACCGCGACCGTCGATTGCGCGGCGGCGCGCGACGCCTATTACAAGAAATCCGGCCGGTACGTTCCGATTATTACCGACGGCGGCATGAGCAAGGGCGGGGATGTCTGCAAGGCGCTGGCTTGCGGATCGGATGCGGTGATGATCGGCAGCGCCTTTGCCCGCGCCAAAGAAGCTCCGGGCCAGGGGAACCACTGGGGCATGGCCACCCCCCATGCCAACCTGCCGCGCGGCACCCGCATTAAGGTCGGGGTCAGCGGTTCGCTGAAACAGATTCTGTACGGTCCGGCCACCGTGGATGATGGTTCGCAAAACCTGGTCGGCGCCATCAAAACATGCATGGGCAACGTGGGTGCCGCCGATCTGCGGCGGTTTCAAGAAACCGAGATTATCATTGCGCCCAGCATTAAGACGGAGGGCAAATTGTTCCAGACCCTGCAAAGTGTCGGCATGGGAACCGTCTAATCGAAATTCATCACCAGCAGCGTGCGCGAGTCGGACGGGAGGTTTCGGATCTCCATCTTTTTAACCTGCCACTGGTCGTTGACCTTGCTAAAACTCTGGACGGTGAACTCCTTGGCCAGTTTGTTTTCGAGGTCATAGGCTTCGGCGCGGACCAGACCGCCGGATTCGAGATCGATCCAGGATAAAACTCTCAGGTAGGTGGCGGGCGTGGGCCGGGGGTTTTGGCTTTCCAACACCCGGCAGGAGCGGCCCAGGCGCATCTGCTTTTTAATCAAACGTTGTTCCGGCCAATGGAAGAATTCCAGTCCCAGGTCGCCGAGCAGGAAATCCGAGCCGGCAAAGGGCGTAGTAAAGACTTGTTCAGGCGGGACCGCGACGGGTTCGGCCAATTTACCCTGGTTGCCGAGGATAATAGTTCGCCGGTACTGGTTGGGCTCCTGATCGGAATGCAAAACGGTGAACTGCTCGACGGCTGTGTGTTGGGGATCGAAGGCGGTATATACGCTGCGCCATGAACCAGCGCTAACCATCACCTGCAAACGAACCTGGATTTCGGATCGCGCACCGGCGTGGTCGGTCTTTTTGAAGACGGCCATGGCATCGAAGTTTTCGACCGGCTTTTGGGCGAGCAGCTCAGTCGCCAGGCCCCGTCCGTTGATCTGGGCCGGAGTAAGATCGGCGGCGTTCATGCGCGCATCGAGGGCGAGGCACCAAACGAAAAGCGTCAGTGACAGCAGGGTTGTGGGTCTGGGCATGGGAAGACAAGATTTAAGTTTCAAGTTTCAAGGAAGGCTAAGGGCTATGAGCTAGGGCTTCAGCCGCTGGCTTCTGATTTCTACTTTCTGCTTTTTGCTTTCGGTTTTTCTGTTTGCCGCCGGTCGCAGCGCCAATTCGATGGCTTCGGCAATATGCCGCACGAAATGGACTTTCATGCGGGCGCGCACTTCCTCCGGCACGTCGGCGAGGTCTTTGCGGTTTTGTTCGGGCAGGATTAGCTGTTTGATGCGTGAGCGCGAGGCCGCCAGCACCTTTTCTTTGATGCCGCCGACGGGCAGGACGCGGCCGCGGAGGCTGATTTCGCCCGTCATGGCAAAGTCCGATCGCACCCGCCGGCCTGACAGCAAGGAGGCTAGGGCCACCACGATGGTCACGCCGGCGCTGGGGCCCTCTTTGGGCGTTGCGCCGGCGGGGACGTGGATGTGCAGGTCGTGCTTGTCGTAATCGCTCAAATCGATGCCCAAGTTCGGCGCCTGGCTGCGCAGATAGCTCAGGGCGGCGTGGGCGCTTTCTTTCATCACATCGCCCAGCGAGCCGGTCAGAATCAGGTTGCCTTTGCCCGGCATGCGGGTGGCTTCGATAAACAAAATGTCACCCCCGACCGGTGTCCAGGCCAGTCCGATGGCAATGCCGCATTCGGTGATGGCTTCGGCGCTTTCCGCCAGGAACTTAGGCGGTCCCATGAATTCAGCCAGGACTTTTGGATTAACCACCCAAGTGTTTTTCGATAAGGCGCCGTTCCCCGTCAGTTTGCGAACCGCTTTTCGGACCAGGCCGGCCACCTCGCGTTCCAGTTGTCGCACCCCGGCTTCACGGGTGTAATCCTGAATCAAGTGGCGGATGGTGGCGTCGGGGACGCGAAGCTGGTGGGGGGGCAGGCCATGTTCTCCGATCTGGCGGGGAATCAGATAGCGTTTGGCGATGTGGAGTTTTTCGCTGGGGGTGTAGCTGGGAAGTTCAATCACCTCCAACCGGTCGCGCAAGGCAATATGGATGGGTTCGAGCCAATTGGCGGTGGTGATAAAGAGCACGCGCGACAAATCGAAGGGCAGGTCCAGGTAATGATCGGTAAACGTGTGGTTTTGCTGGGGATCGAGCACTTCCAGCAAGGCGGAGGCGGGGTCGCCGCGGAAATCCGAGCCCACCTTGTCCAATTCGTCGAGCAGAATGACCGGGTTGTTGCTCTCGGCGCGGCGCAGGCCTTGGATGATGCGGCCGGGCAGGGCGCCGACGTAGGTGCGGCGGTGTCCCCGAATTTCGGCTTCATCCCGCATGCCGCCCAAGGAGATGCGCACGAATTTGCGGCCCAGCGTATCGGCCACGCTTTTGCCCAGCGAGGTTTTGCCCACGCCCGGAGGACCCACCAGGCAAAGAATGGGACCTTTCAGTTTTTGGTTGAGCTTGATGACCGCGATGAACTCCAATAAACGATCCTTGACCTTTTCGAGGCCGTAGTGCTGCTCGTTGAGAATGCGGGCGGCGGTGTCCAGGTCGAGCTTGTCTTCCGTGGATTTGTCCCAGGGCAAGTTGATCAGCCAGTCGAGATAATTGTGCGTTACCGTGTATTCCGCCGCGTTAGTCGGGATTTGCTGGAGCCGATCCAATTCCTTGAGGGCTACTTTTTTGGCCTCGGCGGGCAGCCGGTTCGCCTCGATTTGCTCTCGCAGGCCATGAAGTTCGCCCGTGTTGGAATCGCCTTCGCCCAATTCGCGTTGAATGGCGCGCAATTGCTCCCGGAGGAAAAAGTCGCGCTGGTTTTTGGACATCGAGGAGGCGACTTCCTTTTGAATTTTGGAACCGAGATTAAGGACTTCCAGCTCCCGATTGAGCAAAGGCATGAGCCGGGTGAGTCGATCCTTGATGTCAATGATCTCCAGCAGATGTTGGCGCTCCTCCAGATTCAAATTGAGATTGGCCGCTATCAGATCGGTCAGCTTGCCCGGTTCTCCCGTTCGGACGGTGGCCAGCTTGATCTGATCCGAGAGGGTGGGGGATAACTCAAGGATTTGACCGAAGAGTTGGTGCGCATTGCGCGCCAGCGCCTCCAGTTCTATGGACGCCTCGATCTGATCGTTAAGAACTTCGACTTGGGCGCGCAAATAGGGGGTTTCGGTTTTGTATTCCTTGATTCGGATTCGGCGCAAACCCTCGACCAATACGCGAACCGTGTTGTCCGGGAACTTGAGCATGCGAAGCACCCGAGCCGCGCAGCCCTGTAACCACAGGTCGGCCGGCAGGGGATTCTCCACTTCCTGATGGCGCTGCAACACCAACCCCAGGAGGCGGTCGCCGGCCACCACGTCATCGATTAATCGGATGCTTTGGGCCGATTCGACCAGCAAAGGCACGGTCATTCCTGGGAAAATAACAATATCCGCCAGCCCGAGGATGGGCAGAACCTCGGGCAGCGTTTTAGCGGCCGGTCGGGGCGATGTCGTTTCGCCTTCTTCGGCGGAACCGTCCAGGATTTCAATTGTCTCGCTGTCAGGTATCGTCATGCACGTTTCCGGTTGTTAGACGCACTGAACTTGCAGGCGGTTCAGATTTATTCGCCCCGACCTGCATCGGCTTGGCATTGCCCACCATGATAACGATTTCTTCGCCAATGACAAGGCGAATCGTGGCTTCGCCGCGCGCTGGGGCGCATACCACTTTTATTGGAGCGCGGACATTCCTGTCCGCTTCGGCGCTTCGGTGCTTTGGTGTGGCCGGAACGAAGAAGCGGACACGAATGTCCGCGCTCCTTGCCTTGACGTGGTGTATAATCTGGCTTGTGTCGGAGCGAAACTTTTGCACAATCGGGCTGTGTTGAACCTAGTGCGAATCGGAGTGCTGATGGCGATTTTACTGGGAATTACCGGCTGTTCCACCCCATCCAAGCCTCTCCCCAAGGTAACGCCTGTCACCCAGTTGGCATCGCCGCCGGTGACGTCCGCGCCCCTTGCCAAACCGGAGGTGCTGGAGGCGCCGGCGCCGGCGCCGGCGCCCGTGCCAGCGCCAGCGCCACCTCCGGCCGTTGCCAACCGGGCGCCGGAGACGTGGATTGCTTTCGAACGATGGTGTCAAATGCAGGGGATGCGCTTGGCAGCCAAACCGTTGGTTGGAGGGCAGACGGGTTTTCAGGCGCAAAATGCCCAAAGTAATCTGTTATTGGTCCCCGGGAATCGGATCGCCTACTGGAATGGATTGGGTTTTTGGCTGGGTTTTAGCCCGCGATGGGTTCGCGGCCAACTGGTGATTCACAACTTGGACCTGGAAAAGAACGTGCAGCCATTGCTTGCGGGCAGGAGTTTTGCGCTAAAAACCAATGCGGTCATTGTTTTGGATCCCGGCCATGGTGGCAAGGATCCCGGCGCGCAGAATGTGTTTAATCATCGTTGGGAGAAGGAATTCACTTTGGATTGGGCATTGCGGCTGCGCAAGCTGCTGAGCACCAATGGTTGGACGGTGCGGCTGACCAGGACCAACGATGTGGACCTGGCGCTTTCCAACCGGGTGGCGTTTGCGGAACGGTGTCAGGCCGATCTTTTTATCAGCCTGCACTTCAACTCGGCGCCGATGGCGGAACCTTCCGGACTTGAAACCTACTGTCTGACGCCCGTCGGCCTGCCTTCCAGCATCAACCGGAACTATGAGGACCATCCGGAACAAAACTATCCCAACAATATGTTCGACGAACAAAACCTGTGTCTGGCCTTGCAGATCCAGCGGGCGTTGGTGGACGCCACCCACACTTCGGATCGTACCGTTCGTCGGGCCAGGTTCATAAGAGTTTTGCGTGGACAGAACCGTCCAGGGGTGTTAGTGGAGGGAGGCTTTCTGTCGAATCCTCGCGAAGCCCGACGCATTGCCGAGCCAGCCTACCGGCAGCTTTTGAGCGAGGCCGTGGCCAGGGCGCTGATGACCGGGGCGGCGGTCCAATCGGCGAGCGTATCTTCGGAAGGCGGGCAGCAGCGCGGACATTCTTATCCGCTGGGGAGCCATCCAACGACCCTGCTAACACGAAGGTTGGCGCGCCACCCAGAACTCCACGAATTCACCGGAGCGTCTTATGACTGACCTGCCGCATGTGATCGTCACGGGGGGGGCCGGGTTTATTGGTTCGCACCTAGTCGAGCGTTTGTTGGCCGAGGGCAGACGGGTGACGGTGATCGATGATCTCTCGACGGGGCGGGTGGAGAATCTGCAGGCCGTGAGTGCCCATCCGAATCTCCAGGTGCGCCGCGGCCGGGTTTCGGACTGTTTGGACTTGGCCGATTTGGTGGCTGGCGCCGAAGTGGTGTTTCACCTGGCGGCGGCGGTGGGGGTTGAACTGGTCGTCAAATCACCCATTCGCACGATCCAGACCAATTTGCGAGAAACCGAAGTGGTTTTGGAAGCCGTGAGCCGTTCGCGGACGCCATTATTGCTGACTTCCACCTCGGAGGTTTATGGCAAAAGCCAGAAAGATGCCTTTCGGGAGGACGACGATCTGTTGATCGGTCCGCCACATTTGGGACGGTGGAGCTATGCGTGTTCCAAACTAATGGACGAATTTTTAGCGATGGCGTATGCGCGCGAGCGGGGCTTGCCGGTGATCGTTGCCAGGCTCTTCAATACCGTCGGGCCGCGCCAAACCGGTCAGTATGGCATGGTATTACCGAGATTTGTGGCAGCGGCCAAGGCGGGCGGGAGTTTGAGAGTGTACGGCGATGGCACGCAAACGCGCTGTTTTTGCGATGTGCTCGACACCGTCGAGGCTCTGGTTCGGCTGCCGCGATGTTCGGAGGCGCGGGGACAGGTGTTCAACGTGGGCAGCACCGAGGAAGTCAGCATCTATGACCTGGCCAAGTTGGTTAAGGAAATTGTGGGTTCATCTTCGGCCATCGAGTGGGTGCCTTACCACGAGGCTTACGCTCCGGGTTTTGAGGATATGTTGCGTCGCAAACCCAACGTGGAAAAGCTCTTCAAATTCGTGCGATTTCGGCCGCAGACACGTTTGCGCCGGCTGATCGAGCGGGTGGCGATGGTTTGAAAACAAAAAAGGCGCCTCGAAGGGCGCCTTGCTGCTAAAAAAATGGGCAATTACAGGTTCTTGCCAGTCTCAGTCGGGAAGCTCATCCGGTTGGAGGAGTTCTGGGAATTGGCGAGCGCGTCTTTCAGACGGGAGGAGGAAGACTGCAGTACGCTGCCATCACCCATCACGCTGTTGCCGTTGCCCTTGTGAATCTTGGAACTCCAGCCGGCGCCGACGGTGGCGTTGCCGGGGGTGTAGATTTGGCCAGAGATATTCGTCTGGAAAAACGCAATTCTATTATAATCGGTATCGACTTTGAGCCCGGCGTTATTCGTGATGTTGCGATCGCCAGCCAGCATCATTTGCGGCTCGGTTTCCAAGGCATCAATACCAACAAAGAAACTTACGGAATGATTTTGACCACCGTTGGCGAGCGTGTTATTGAGCACGCCAACGAAGTTCGACATGTCTTTACGATCACTATCGGACGGACAGACGATGATTTTAGGAGTGCCCAGTTCATTGGACATGCAGAGGAACGTACGATAAGTAAAGGTCGGGGCCGTTGCCAGACCCAGAAATTCACTGGAACCACCCTGGTTAGTCGATACATTCATCGGGAACGAATCCGAGTTATCCGTGGCAAAAATACGGAACGACAACCCGATCTGCTTCAGGTTGTTGGTGCAAGCGATACGCTGAGCCTTGGCTTTCGCGTTGGCCAAAGCCGGCAAAAGCATACCGGCCAGAATAGCGATGATGGCGATAACGACTAACAGCTCAATGAGCGTGAAAGCCCCGACTTTGTGATTCTTTAACACTTTGTTCATAAAACTAATTTTTTGGGTCGTTGGTGTGCGAACTCTAATCCATGCACTTCCCCTGTCAAATTTTTTGTCAGAAAAATTTAGCATCGTGCATACCATGCCATTCGCAATTGGCATTCCAACTTTTCATGCCATCTTAAAAATTCAAGTATGCTGGAGCAAAACTGACCCTAATCGTTGTAAAATATTGCAATACAATAATAAACAACGTGGCTTGAAAAACCGATTTTGTAAGGCGTGAATTTCACGCATGTCGAGTAAAAGGGTGTTTGCGTCATTTTCACGCTCGAGGCGTGAAGTCCGCTCTGGCTAATAGCGGGTTTAGGCGCTCAAAAACCTGATTTTGAACTCAGTCAGTGGCGGTTTAGAGGGATCTAGAGCCGATCTCCAGCTTCTGATCGGAGTCAATACCGGTAGTGCTCGGCTTTGTAGGGGCCGGTTACGGGCACGCCGATGTAATGGGCCTGCTGCTTGGTGAGCTTGGTCAGTTTGACGCCGATTTTCTCGAGGTGCAAACGGGCGACCTCCTCGTCGAGTTCCTTGGGCAGGCGATAGACACCGATTTTGTTCGTGTCGCGCTTTTTCCAGAGGTCGATCTGGGCCAGGCACTGGTTGGTGAAGGAGTTCGACATGACGAAGCTCGGATGCCCGGTAGCGCAACCGAGATTCACCAGCCGGCCTTCCGCCAGCAGGTAAATGCAATGGCCGTCAGCAAAGGTGTATTTATCCACCTGTGGCTTAATGTTGAGACGCTTCGCGCCTTTGGCGGTGTTGAGGCGGTCCACCTGAATTTCGTTATCGAAGTGGCCGATGTTGCAGACGATCGCCTGGTCTTTCATCTTCCCCATGTGCTCCAGCGTGATGATGTCGCGGTTGCCCGTGCAGGTGACATAGATGTCGCCTTCGCCCAGGGTATCCTCGACGGTCGTCACTTCGAAACCTTCCATCGCGGCCTGGAGGGCATTGATGGGATCGATCTCGGTCACGATCACGCGGGCGCCGAAGCCGCGCAGGGAGTGGGCGCTGCCTTTGCCGACGTCGCCGTAACCGCAAACCACGGCGACCTTGCCGGCGACCATGACGTCGGTGGCGCGCTTGATGCCATCGGCGAGCGATTCCCGGCAACCGTAGAGGTTGTCGAACTTGGACTTGGTGACGGAGTCATTGACGTTGATGGCGGGCACCAGGAGCTTGCCGGCCTCCAACATCTGATAGAGCCGATGAACGCCGGTGGTGGTTTCCTCGGAGACC
>Ga0209429_10000458_pt1 | contig 27578 bp, 26 predicted proteins | sample BarGraNGADG00212_3_FD_184493 | JGI IMG/M metagenome (GOLD analysis project Ga0209429, IMG submission 184493) | Arctic peat soil microbial communities from Barrow, Alaska - Barrow Graham LP Ref core NGADG0004-212 (SPAdes) (version 2) | ecosystem: Environmental > Terrestrial > Soil > Wetlands >...
ACATTCATCTCCTTGCGCTTCTGCAGCAGCAGGTTATGGCAGGTCATGTCCAGGGCGAAGGGATCGCTGGCGAAAAACAGTGTGTTCAGGAAATAGGTCGCCTGGGCCAGCGGGTCCGGGCCGCCGTCGTACTGGGCGCGCAGGCCGTCGGTAATGTTTAAAACCAGCTTGTCGCGCAAGACCGGGAATGCCAGCACCTCGGTGCAAACATCGAAAAATACGGGCTTGTGCAGGCGGTTGGTGTTGCAGATAGCGCCGTAGCCGAGGTTCTTGGTGGCCATGGAAATGCCGTTTCCGGTGTTCTTGAAAACCGGGATATTGATGATCTTGGTCAGCTTCTTGGTCAACAGTTTCCCGAAATAGGAGTACTTGCCGTTGAAAACGTGCTGGTTGAGGTATGGTTTGTCCTGGGGAGCTTCGACATCGGCGAAATAATAGGTATCCAGGTCGAAGTTCTTTTCACTGACGTGGCGGCCGCCCTTGTCCAGCCAGCGGCTGTCGTCATTGCTTTTGCCTGCGGCGGCCGCTTCGTCCATGGTCTGCAGCCCCTGGATGCCGACACCCGGGTAGCGCGCCGGGGTAAAGCCGGCGTCGGCCAGCATGTAATCGAAACGGTCCCAGATGACGATATTGGCGGCAGGAAGGCCGCCGTGGCGCAGCCAGGCGATCACGGCGTCTACCACCTCCAGCCTGGTGGCGATCAGGCCGGCGCCTACGGGATTGACCTTGATGCCGATGATATCCTTCTTGTCAAAAAACAGTTTACAGCTTTTGGCCAACGACTTGCCGGTCAAGGCCTGGATCCCATTTTCGAACATGGAGGCTACGACTTTGCCGTTCACTCCCCCTTCGTTCATGGCCCGATTGTCCTTGACCGCCACAACTTTCCCGGGAAAAAGCCCGGGCAGGGAATGTTTTGTGCGCGGCACGACCATGGCTTCGTCGATGTTGGTCTTGGGTTTGGCCGGTGGCGTGGGTTTGGCTGCTTCCTGCCCAAATAAAGGCGGCCGGCCCAGAATCAACCCCGCTCCCAGCAGCGAACCACCGCCGATCTTCAAAAAATCGCGGCGCTCCAGTTTGGAATCAAGCTCGATCGAACAATACCCATTTTTCTTCATCAGCCACCTCCATGTTGCGGGTCTTCTACAAGATTATAGCCATTCAGGTTTTTTTCGCAAGATAATGATACGTCCAGCAAAAGGGCATTGTTTTGCCCTTCTGATATATACAAGTGCAAGTTGTTTTTTGTATATATGTCAGATCTGTTCTTTAACATTTCCTGATGGATGTCAATTATGGATCAAAACAACTTTACCTTGACACATTCTGGCTGTTTTTGTGGTGTCAGTTTGGCGCGTACTTCAACTACACTTCAACATTCCATATGCAAGTCTCATTTGACAATAAAAGGGTTTTCCCTTTTACTATAATTATGAAGTGGTAGTAAAATTAGGCAAACAGTGAAGAGGTAGAAATGGAAAGAGTAAGAGTATATGAAAAAAAAACAGAGAAAATCTATATTGCAGAAATTGATAGAAGAAATGGGACTGCAATAGTCATTCGAAATGGAAAAAGAGATGAAATGACTTTAGTACAACTTGATGAAGAATATGGAATGGTAAATGAAGATTTTGCTGCTGAAGAAGAAGAATGAAATGAGGCAATCAAATATCATCCAACTCCGCAATTCCATTTGTACGAAAAATTGTTTCCCAAAACTTTTTTTTATCTAATTTATTTTCCTTCAATAAACAAATTGCCTTGAATATTTGGGGAGTTTTCAAAAGACAGAATTCTTCATCCTCCGCTTTTTTTGTAGTTTTTTCTGGGAAATACTCTCCCCTTTCTTTCAATTCCTTATCAATAAAACAGTTCGCAATAAAAATTCCCTTTCGTTCAAATCCCTCAACCTTTTCAGCATTGTCTTTCCAATCCTCGAGTTGCCTTATATCTTTTCTTTCAATACAATTCTTTTTCCCTTTTATTTCAAGTATGCCCTTATTGTTTTTTTCATAAATGATTTTACCATCATCTGTTTTTTCATCTTTTCTATCAACTTCTGCTCCTAATAATTCAAATGCATCATAAACAACTGATTGCAAATTCTCTCCTTGTTCAAAAAGCAGTTTTTGATATTTGGTTTCATTCACTAATAGATTGTATTGAACTTGAATAATGCCCTCAATTTGATTTTTATCACTTTCTAATTTACTTATTTTCAATTCGGCTTCTTTTTGAGAAGATGTTTTATAGTTGTTCACCCATTCTGGAAAAGCCATTTCTAAAGATACACCAAATCGAAAAGATAGAATTTTTTTTATTGCATCCCCGATAGGCAAATTTGTCGTGGGAGGAAGATTAGTTATTTTTGCTGTTGGGACTCGCCCCATCCCCATCCCCCCTGAAGCCTTTTGGCTAAAGAGAAAACTTATTGAAAAAGAAAATGCAATTGGATGTTGTGTGAGTGTTTTTGCAATTGGAGTAATTTCAACGAAAGCCTCTGGTTGACTTATCCCACGATAATTTTTATTGATATATTCAGGGACTCTTTCTATTCCAAAATGATTTGAAAGCGTATTCGATTCAAGATGTTTATTCCATTTCTCAATATTTCTAAATAAAAACTCATAATTTATATCAACATCACGTATAGCTTCGCCACTTGCATTAGTGAATCGAGGATAATAAGGAAATAAATCTCCAAACCAAAATATAGCCTCTCTTCCTTCAATTTCTTTTGTATAATGGTAAGGATAGCCAATAATGATTAGCTCATTATTCGGACAGAATAGAAAATTATTGAAATTGCAATTATCAAAAAGGTTTTTTTTTGGAAGGGATTTGATAAAATTCTCGTCATCAAACTGAGTCAAATCCATAATAACAACTTCAAAGTCAGCTAAATTCAAATCAGATGGGAGTTTATTCCATAGAAAAGATTTTACTTCTTTTGAATTATAGTGAATGCCCAAAACAAGAATTTTCTTTTTTTCAGATATCTGGCTTTTTATATCTTTCATTATTTTATTTTACACTAGATTATAATCAGTTTGAAACAGACATATTCAGAACTGATAAATTTACTGTAGTTTTACTGTAGTCGCGATTCACCCCTTCCCTGTTATTTTCAAACGATAAAATGGATAATGCCGATATTTCAGGATAAAATTACTGTAGCATTACTGCAGCGGAAAAGCGCTGAAAAACGCCGAGTGTTTTGTAGGAATCCTGAATTATCAAGGGTTTTCGAGGGTCTCAGGGGGTTAGTTGTTTTGATTCGTAATCAATATGGTTTGAACTGCGTTAAAATGGTAACAAAGATTTTTTTTGTTCAGACCAATAAGTTATGACCTTTTTAAGGATATAATCACCAAATTTGAGTGCTTGAATATCTTCGCCTTTTTCTGATGGTAACTTAGAAAAGATTTTATGAAAAATCCAATTACCATAGGAATACGCAAAGAATACAGTTTCGGGTTCTTTTTTTTCTTTTTTCATATAGTTTTGGATTAACTTATTAACAAAATCCTGACAATCATCAATTAACTCAATAAATTTTTGATTAAGGCGCGCTAATACGGCACATATCAAGCCACTTATTTCTTCTACTTTTTCTTGAGGAACTTCATCACTTCTGATTACATCAAAAAAAGCAAGATAAAACACCATCATAGGATAATATTTCGCATTTTGAGCATCAACTTTTTTCATGTTCGGATAGATTTTCAACATATCAGAATAAAAATCTTCGCTTAAATAAGTTAACTCTTTTAAGACTTTCATGATTTTTTCTTCCGTAGCACTTAAGCCTTCCATTTTTCCACCTCTTATAGCCACCTTTTGTTTATGACTTCTACATTTACTACAATAATCTCCCTCATCGACCATTTTTATATGACAATCCTTACATTCCCACATGCCACTTTCAATAACAATCTTGCCTTTTGAAACTGTTTTATTTTCTATAGGGGCACTTGCTTGATGATAACTGGAATTGTATTCATTCTCTGAATACTGTTTTTTTAATGCAGCCTCTTGCTCAATAGCCGCCCCCATGATTTTGTGGGCATCATCAAGGCTATCTAATTTAATCCCGTTATTACATACAGGACATATACAGAAAAATTCCTTATTCCATTTTGCAACCGGGACAAAATAAAGAGATACCTTTTTACTTGTTTCAACGATTATCCATTGACGGACATTTTTACAATTTGGACATTCCTGAATTAATCCCTTCCCAATCTCCTTACTATTCTTTCCCCAGCCAAAGATAATCATGCTTAAATCACTTATTCATTAAGGATTTTGCTTCATCTTTAGTGAGAATCTTATTGGGTTTCCGACAAACCGTGCATTGCAAAAAATAATGCTTTGAAGAAGAAAGCCATGGTTTTTTTGCAAATGGCAATCCAATAAATAATCCCGAGGGTTCATAGACTAATATTTGTTCGCATTCATTGTTGCAGATATCACAAATCCTTTTAATTCTTTTTGAATTCTTCACTTCTAGAAGCCCATAATTTTTTATGAACATAGTACACTTCCTAAGTTTTTATTCGTGGTTCACCATTAAATTAATTCTAGCAAATATCATTAAATTTCCCCTTCTTTTATTTTTGCTCGAAGGAATGAGTTAATAGAAGAATATTCAGCCGATTCGCTTAAAAAATTCTGATAGCCAGATTCTGCCCGGGCTATCATATAAATGTTAATTCGGTCCTTCAATTCAAATGGTAGTGGGTCATCATCCCCAATAGATTCTTTTTTCATATCAGGGACTCCATACAGAGGAGATTTCTTGTTAAGTCTTTTTGCAGCATCATCTGGGCTTAGTTTCTTAACATTCATGTAATGAAAAAACATGGTCTGACGAGTCCAATCATCATCACACTTCATCATCCTTCTCTCTAATTCATGCATATTCCACCACCATTTAATATCACTATCTTTCACTCCCTCTTCCCTTAATCTTTTTAGCAGCGCTTTTACATTATTATCTGTACTTTCTTTTGATAAGAGGATATCGCTATAATTTTGCGGAAGATTAGCGGTGCCTTCATTCTCAGATTCCAATTTACATTGTTCAATAAATTCAGCAAACATTTGTTTTGCTTCACTTTTAGTCATTCCCGAGGATTCATATAGTGGTACATAAGTCTTCTCTAACTTTTCCTCAATGGTCATTCGAGAGAAAATACCCATATTCGTCCCTCTCTAAAAGATTCTAAATAATCCTATATTAGTTGGAAACTATTTTCAATAAAAAATACGCATTACTCAATAATTCGCAAATCCAATGACAATTTTTTATCTGAAAATTTAGTACTATTTCGCTAAATATGCATAAATGAACAAAATGATTCCAATCAAAGATGAAATCCAGTTCATTGCTACAAAAAAATCTGGAACCATTTCCGGATTCCGACGATATTTCAAAAGAACAATGAGAGACCAAAAATTGGCGGCACCATTTACCAATGCAATATAAGCAGCAGTGGAATGATTGGATTCTTCCAATTTCCCGAGCGCAAGCATACAAACAACAAACAGTACCCATACAAACCATCTCATCTGAGCCCTCCTCTAGAAGTCCTATGATTTGCCCTTGAAAATTTCGTTAATACCATCTCCCAAGCCTGATTGAGTATAAGCATATGAATAATTATTCGCAAATGTAAGGTCGGCCTGTACTTCAACTTTTCATTTGCAAAGGCCCTACTTATGATATTTCTATTTATCATAGAGAGGGCGCCGCGGGGATATAACCAAATGTTATGTATCTATCTATTCCACTATAACAATAAATCGGAGTCATCAATAACATGCATTATAAAACCACTTGAAACCTGATTTAAATCAAAGGGCGCACCCCATAAGTCTCTTTTCATACTTTCAGGTAATTTCCAAAATAATTCAATCTTCCTATCATTTTCAAAATGGGGCCAGAGTTTCTCATTTAAAAGAAAATTTCTCAGGCAATACCTTGCAAGTGCTTCAGATTCCAATCCCCGTTGACAGACATGTAATCTATATTCTCTGTTAGGTTCTCCCACTTCCAAAAAATATGGACCATGCAAGTGCTCAATTATACTTCGCAGGTCAAACAATTCTTTTGAAAAATCATTGAGTTTATTCCCTAAGAATAATTCGGTTCTTGAAATAAATTGTCTTCTTGCCTTTCCTTGCTTAGGAAATATAAATCCTTCAATACTCCTAACAAATTGATGCAGCTTTTCGCTTAAATCCATTTCAATTAAGGCTGAATGGTAAGCATGCAGAGATCTAAATATTCTCTTGAAATCACCTCCGGATCTACGAGTTTCAAATTTATCTATAGCTTCGGCAATTTTTATGGAATTGTTTAATCTTTCGACAGTAATGCTTTCAAAAGGAGCCCCTTTCTGAAAAATTGAATGATCTTCTATGTTTATAGAACGCACATTTGCTTTGTTTTCAATCATCGATCCAGTTAAAATAAAATGATCATTCGTGAACTGACAAAACCCTGACAATAATATTCCAGATAAAAAGGATCTTAATTGCTTTTTTAATTTCTCAGTCTCTTTATCGAGACTCTCTATGCTGACAGATCCACATTTTGAAGAAATACATAATGAAGCATCTTGAATATCCTCAATCATAAATTCTCCTAACCAATCTTTCCAATTTTTATCTAAATCCAGTGGGAATTTTTTCATTACCCACAAATCCGGCTTAAATTGATAGATCTCAGGAAAATCTGAATCTATATGTCCTGTCGAAATTAAAAGGAATGCAAACTTTTCCCCATTTTTTAATTCAAATATTTCTTTGTCCATTTTGTTAATAATATATCACTGATATAAATATTTAAATGAGTTATCACAATCCTATCACAATAGGTTTTTCCGATGTCATTTTGTCTTGTGATATTGGCAGTATAGTGTTATGTCTTATAAATTCGTAATCAACAGGTCTCCAGTCCGCCCCCTGCTATCGGAATAACGTTATTAAATTGCTATCAAATCCGCACAAACCCTTGCAGTAAAATTTTTATAAAGTTACTTCGCGTAGCCGACGGGGTGGTTGAGGAAGATGGTCTGGGTGTCGGCGAGCTTGAGCAGCTCCTTGATCCTGACCTTGTCCATCATGGCCCGCGGCCGCGTCTTTAGGCCGGTGGCGGCGCAGAACAGGGAGATGTTCTGCGAGACGATGCCGGCGTCGAGCGCCCCCCATTCCGACTTCGTTTCGGGCGTGCCGCGAATGAAACGCTCGGAGTCGGAGACGAGGATGAGCTGGACGGGAGGATTGGAGGGAGGCGGCGGGGGAGGAGGCGGAGTCGCAGCAGCGGCGCCGGCGGCCGAAGGCGTGGCGCCTGCGGGAGGAGCCGAGGACTTGGGGGGCCGCGCCATCATGAGCTGGGAGCGGAAGTCGCCGGCTAGGACCGGGAGCAATTCATGCTTGGGGGAATCGTACAGATAAGCGCCGGCCTTCATGAATACATAGATGCGGATATCGTGGGAGTTCATCGCCGAGGGTGCGGTGCTCTTGTTCTCGGCCGGGCGGCTCATGCCGTCAGCGGCCCAGAGCAGGTCGGAGAGGTCCTGCAGGCTCAGGTCCTTCTCGGAATACTCGCGCGCCGATGCCCTGACCGCCAGCGCCTCCATCAGCGGCAGCCCACGCTTCAGGTTCGGCGGGTTCAGCTTGATGGGCAAGAGCTCAGCGGCCGGCAACCAAGCCGACGAAAAAACAAGGATGACCGCAACCACGATAAGCCATTTGTGTAAATCGTTGGTAATGATCTTTTTTTTCATTTCAACCTCCGTTTAGCGAAACTTTATTTATTATACATCTTTATTTTCAACAGGCATAGCAATACAGGCAGCCGTGGCGGCAGGTGCCGTAGCTGCCGATGTCGATGCTCTGCTGACACAGGCACAATTTTCTTTGGGACGGGTCCTTGCGATAGGAAAGGCCCAAGCCGAAGAGTTCATTCAACAATTTTTCATCCACACATTTGCCGGGTCCCACAGGGGGACGGGCGTAGCCGCCCAGGCGCACGCCTGCAGTCAATCCCACAAGGGGACGGGCGCAACCGCCCAGAGTCGCTTCGGCGCAGCTTTGAATTTCCAGCCCTGAGCATTCAGCTACGGCGGCAAAGTGCGCGAGCAATTCTGCCTGCTGTCCCGGTGTACCGGCCGCCCCGCCAGTGTCGATCCCCACTTTGTTCAGCCTGCGCAAAACCTTGGGATACGGATCGAAAAAACTGACTATCACCCGGGAAGTAAATGGCGAGAGGAGCCGCGCCAGGCCGGAAAAATTACGAACATGAAAATCGAAATCGGTTTGCTGCGTAAAGATCACCGGGTCGTAACGCCAAATGACGCGCCGCCGGCCGAGGCGCCGGGCCAGTTTTTCAAAAAAAACAACCGCTTCCTCAATCTTTGGAGTGGACGGCTCCAGGAGCCGGGGATAACCGGTGACCGTTATCAGAAAATAATACGGGTAGCCACGGCGTTCAATTTCCGGCAGGTGTCCCATGAACGGCCGCGGGTCACGGCTCCAAAAAACAAAGGCTTCGACATCCTGCTTTTTCAGGCTGATCCGCGTCGCCAGAGCCGGGCGGAAAGGATTTTTGACCTCGACCTCGCCCTGACGCAGGCATGCCATGAACCAGACGCTGCAAAAAGCCGGGATATCACTACGCCTGGATACACTAACAATCATTTATCCCCCATACCCCCCCGGAGTCGAAAGCGGTCAAAGGCCGCGGTTTTTAAACTCCAGCAATTCAGTGCTCTGCGGAAATTTGTGCAGCGCCAGGGCCAGGGTTTCCCTGAATTTTTCACTGTCTTTCCAAGCCTGATAAATTTTTATTTGCAAGAGGAAATTGTCCAGGTTCTCTTTTAAAAACAGGGCGCTTTGGGCGTAAATCTCCGCCTGGACATAGTTTTGCTTCTGCAGATAAAGCAAGGCCAGCAGGTGATGATTTTCATTCAAAAAGGGGTTGACTTCCATGGCTTCTTCCGCCTTTTGCATTGCCCCGCTAAAATCATTTTCCAAAAAAAGGTTTCTGGCTTCGATGTAAAAAGAATTGCTGTCAACAAAAACTCCCGGCAATGACCTGATTTGGAAGGGATTCTTAAGCAGCGGCTGGATTGACAAAGACGCCTCACTCTGGAGAGGAAGCGACAAAAAATTGCGGAAAGCCTGAGTCAGCAATTCCCGTTTTTCGCTGGCAGCCAGAAAAATGGAAAACTGTCTCAGTAATTTTTCATCGTCCGGAAACAACTGCAGAGCCCGATTCAATTCCTCCAAGGCCCGGCTGTTTTGTCCCATGGCTTTCAGCAAAACGATCATGTTGCTGTAAATTTCCGGATCTTTTTTCAAATATAGGGCATACTGCAGGCATTTTTCAGCGGTCTGGTAATCGTTTTTCTGCAAATAAATGACTCCCAGATTATTGTTGGTCGCAACGGCATATATATTCTTCCGCTGCAGCTTGATGAACTGATTCAAAGCCACATCGATGTTGCCGTTGGCGAAATTGACCAGAGCTAAAAGAAAATCTTTTTTGTCCTTGAACAACAAGTCGGCTGATATGCGGTTCAAATAGGATTCACTATTAACGAAATCATTTTTATCCATGTAAATTTTGGCCAATTCAAAATTTAAAAAATCGGAGCGCTTATCTTTTTCATTAATTGAAAGTAAAAGATCCAATTTTTTGCCAGCATCAACGACCAGAAGACTCTTGATGAATTTTTCATAATCAGGCAGGGCCATGTTCAATTTGGGAAAACGGATTCCCGTCTTTTCTTTGGCGATAATTTTAATAACTTCTTTAAGCAATTCCTCTTGGATTTGGTAAATATTTTTTAAATTCCCTTTGAGCACAGGCAGATATTTTTGAATCCGCCCTTTGGCATCGATTAAAAAAACCTTGATTGATATTTGGGAAGAGCTTTTAACGCTGTATAATATTTCCCCCCAAAGTAAACGATCGGCCTGATTTTCTTTGGCCAAAACCATGGCCGTGGCCTTGGTGATAGCAAAAGGAAAACGAATCAGGTTGCGGTTTAATATAAACTGAGCATCCTCATGGTCAACCACCGGTAGATCATTCAGAAAAAGACCGGAAATCAAATAAAAAGAAAAGGCTTTGCCCAGCCATTGGTAAGAAGTGTGATTTTGGGCATCAACTTTGAGGGGCAGCACCATTATTTGGGCCGTGAGACCGACTGCCCAAAAGATCCCGATGATCAAAGCGACGCTTTTTTTCATTTTCATTACTGATACAATATTTTTAACAGGTCCCGTAAAAAAAACGCGCCATTGAACTCGGCTTGACCAGCTCCCTCTAATCTAAAAGCGAAAGCATAGTGGGGCTTTTCAGACGGAAAAAAACCAATAACCAGTGCATCAAGCCCTTGCTTACGATCACCGGTGGTTCCGGTTTTTATGGCCAAATTTACCGCAGCGGACCAGGCCCGGCGTCCAGTGCCGTTTTCATTATTCACCACTTCCTGCATAGCTTTTTTAACGCGCTCAAAATTCAAGTCATCAGCGAGCACGCGCAGCGGCCGGGCGCTATGGCCGTGAAATCCAAGATCGAGAATACTTTTGGCGTCGTCGATTATATAAGGCGGAAACAATAGGCCGTTTTGAGAAAAAACAGCCGCCAGCACGGCGGCGTGAAGCGTGGTCAAGGAAATTTCGCCAAGCCCGACAACCAGATTGGCCAATTCAAAATCATCGCTCAATTCCTGGTTGAAGGTGCCGGTTGGAAACTTCAGGAACCAGTCGTAAAAAGGCCGGGCATTAAAATAAAAACGCCCCAGCAAGCTTGCCAGATTTTGGAAACCGACCTTTAACCCCATGCGGGCAAAACTGAGATTGCAGGATAAGGCCAGCGCCTCGGAATAATCTTTGACCTGCTTATGAGCTATCCAATCATAAAAAACTTTCCCACCCAGAATAATTTGTCCCGGGCAAACGTAAGGGAACAAGTTCTGATCGGCATGGCGCAAATAAGCCAAAAGCGTGATAATCTTGACAATCGACCCCGGTTCATAGGCTTCGGAAAACACGGCATTGGCAGCCTTGGAAAATCTGGGTTTCGAATAGGCTGCCAGAATACTATTTTCAGGCAAATCCAAAAGCAGCAGGGTCCCGAAAAAGCCATCAAAAAGATGTTCGATCTTTCTTTGCAGTCCGGCATCCAGAGTAAGCCGGAAATAGCTTATGCCTTTTTTTATCTGCAAATCAAAATCCGCAAAATCCAGACCCGGAAGCAGCGAATGGGTACTCTGATTCCGGACATCAAAATATGCCACGGGTGAATCGTTTTTGTCGAAAATATAATCGAACCGCCCCAAGCGCAAATCAGCGTTGACCTTAGCCAGGAGTGCCAGTGCCTTGGCATTGTTTTTTCGGTATGCTGGAGAAAGCCTGGCGACAGCTTTTCCCGATTCGTTGCCGTTAAAAAAAGCGGCCTGATACAGGGCGTAAAACCAGATATTTTCATCACCGCCCCGCGGCAGTTGATAATCGGTATAAATTTTTAATTTGCGGTATTCGCCGCGATCAATAAAATATTTTTGGAATTGGCCGGAACGCAGTGAAGTTGTGGTCCTATCCTGCCTGAGTTTGTTAAATTGTGCTTCAGCCTGGGGCAGCCGGTCTTGAAAAAGATCGGTCAAAGCCCGCAATTCCCGGATGTTGCCACGCAAAAATAACGAGGACTCCAATCCCGCTAATTTTTTACCGGCCTCATTTACCTGATTGCTCAGCAACAGATCCTGGATTTTTCCGATGGCAGCGCTTACTTTAAAAAAACGGTAGCCGCAAAAAACGGCAAAGACCAATAAAACCAGCAAGGCTAGCATCAATCTTTGCCGCCGGCGACGGGTTTTTCGGTTTTTAAACGAAAAAGATACGCCTTTGTAATCCAATACCATCAGATTTTCGCTCCCTGCGGACCGGAATTAACAGGTAAGACCATGCTCTAATTGCCTTTCCGTAAATATTCTTCGATTTTATCCAACCCTGCGCGGATATCTTTCAGGGAGGTGGCATAAGAAATACGCAAATGATTGCGGGCACCAAAGGCCGACCCGGGCACCAGAATGATGTTCAATTTTTCAAGGATATCCATGGCCAGTTGGTTGTCATCTTGAAATTTTTTATTGGCGATGTCATAAGAAAAGTCAGCGAAGAAATAAAAAGCACCGTCGGGCAGGGCGTAAGTGATATGCCCGATATCATCGACGCGGCTGGCGAAATAATCCCGACGCTGGCGGTATTCAGCCACCATGGACTGCACCACGCTCTGGTCACCGCCAAGCGCTTCCACGGCCGCTTTTTGCGAAATCGAGCAGGGGTTGGAAGTCGAATGCTCCTGAATTTTGGTCATGGCTGCAGCCAGGGTTTCGGAAACGATGCTGTAGCCGATGCGCCAACCGGTCATGGCAAACGTTTTGGAAAGCGAGCTGACCACCGCGACCAGTTCCCGGGCCGCCGGAACCAGGTTCATGGGCGCAGGGTATTCCTGATCAGTGTAAATGATTTTCCGGTAACAATCATCAACGACAACCAAAACATTTTTTTTGTAAAAAAAATCGATCAGTTGCCGCAATTCTTCGCCTTTCATGATTTTACCGGTGGGATTGGCAGGAGAATTGACAATCACGGCTTTGGTCTTGGCGCTGCACTGAGAAATGTAGGAAGCGGCTGTCAGTTCAAAAAGTTCGCCCGGCTGCAGATGGTCAGCATAAACCACCCGGCCGCCGCAGCATTTCACCATTTCCGGATAAGAGACCCAATAGGGACGCGGAATAATCACTTCGTCCCCGGGATCAATTACGGCCTGCAGCAACAGAAAAAGGCTGTATTTGCTGCCGGGCGAAACCACGATTTGTTTTTCTGTGGCGGCAAATCCCTGTTCTTGCAGATAGACAAGTTGAATGGCTTTCTTTAATTCGGCGATCCCCGAAGTCTGAGTATACTTGGTAAAATTATTTTTAATGGCGGCGATACCGGCATTTTTAATATTTTCCGGGGTGGGAAAATCAGGCTCTCCGGCTCCGAAATCAAGGATAACCTTACCCTGGGCTTGCAGTTGATTTTTTATTTGCACCAGCTTCAGAGTCGGCGAACTGGTCATAGTTTGGACGCGCTCAGACAGTTTAAGCATGCTTGCCTCCAAATATATTCTGTTCGATTGTTTCGGCCATAATATGCAATAAAAAAAGATGCATTTCCTGGATCGTCGGCGTATCCTCGGTATCAACGGCAACCAGTATATCGACGGGAATCGCCCGCAGGGCTTCAACCTGGCGCCCGGCCAAAACGATGGTGAGCAGACTCCGTTCCCTGGCCACGCCCAGAGCCTGCAGGACATTGGCTGATTTACCGCTGGTAGTGATGCCAAGCGCCACATCGCCCTCGGCGGCGAAGGCTTCCACCTGCCTGGAAAAAACAAATTGGAATTCGTCATCATTGGCGATTGAGGTCACGTTGGCCATATCGGCGCTCAAGGCCAGAACCGGCAATGCCTGGCGCCGGAAGTAAAACTTGTTGACCATTTCGGCGGCAAAATGCGAAGACTGGGTAGCCGAACCGCCATTGCCAAACACCAGGACTTTATTCCCGTTTCGCAAGGCTTTTTCCAGGCCGGCAATGGCCCGGACAACCTGGGGATCTTCATTCAGGCCGGCAAGCAAACGAACGCGCTGGCGAACTTTTTCCGCATCAATAATTTTCATGGTTTTTATCCTGATAAATTTTTTGCTGCATGTTTTGGATCCATTCTGTCAACTTGCTTTCCTGAATACCAGCCAGAGCCAAAGGGGTAAATAATTCAATCTCCACCGTGCCCGCCTTGATGCCTATTTGGCCCCGCGGCATCAGTTGATAGCTGCCGGAAATTTTCACCGGCAATATAGGCACACCGGCTTTAAGGGCCATCTTAAAACCGCCTTTCTTGAAATTCTGCATTTGCCCGCTCTTGCTGCGAGTCCCTTCAGGAAAAACCAGGAACGAATAGTGTTTTTTTTTAATCATTTCAACCGCTTCGGTCAGCGCTTCCTGCCGGCGCAGCGGATTTTTGCGGTCCACAAACACAAAATCGGCCAGCTTCAGCACCAGGCCGATCAGGGGAATTTTTCGGGTTTCGATTTTGATCAACACCCGCGGGTTGAAAGGCAGGGCGCTGAACAGCAGGAGTCCGTCCAAATTGGACAAATGGTTGCAAACCACCACCATGGGAAGCGAAAAATCAATGGCCGCCAATCCCCGCACCCGGGTTTTGACCCCGGTGATTTTTAATATTATTTTTATTACGAAGCGGGAGAGCGCAAAAAGAAATTTGTCGTAGCGGCAAAGACCAGAAACAATTAAAACCGGAATAAATAGAAATAAAATCAGCAAAAAAGCAAGCAGATAAGCCAGAATGTTTCTAAGGAATCGCATGTCTTCCATTAATAAATTTTTTTCCACTGTTTGTCAAGAAAAATAGTTGACAAAATCCTGATTCTCGGTTAATAATTAAATTTCTTTTTAAACATCCAAAAATAACTAATATGGTGATTAAAAATTTTTACCAAGGAGATAAACCATGTCTGTGATTAAAGAACTCATCGAAAAAGTCAAAAGCAAAAACCCCGGTGAACCCGAGTTTCATCAGGCAGTCAAGGAAGTTTTGGAAACACTGGAACCCACAGTCAAGAAACACCCCGAATTCGTCAAAGCCAAAATCTACGAACGCATCGTAGAACCTGACCGAACCATCATGTTCCGCGTCCCCTGGGTGGACGACAAAGGCGAGGTCCAGGTCAACAGGGGTTTCCGCGTCCAATTCAACAATGCCATCGGCCCCTACAAAGGCGGCCTGCGTTTCCACCCTTCGGTCAATTTAAGCATCATCAAGTTCCTGGGTTTCGAGCAGATCTTCAAGAACTCGCTGACGACCCTGCCCATGGGCGGTTCCAAGGGCGGTTGCGATTTCGACCCCAAAGGCAAGTCGGACGGTGAAGTCATGCGTTTATGCCAAGCCTTCATGAGAGAATTGTTCCGCCACATCGGCGCCGACGTGGACGTCCCGGCCGGCGACATTGGCGTCGGCGGCCGCGAAATCGGTTTCCTTTACGGCTACTACAAGAAGATCCGCAACGAACACACCGGCGTACTGACCGGTAGAGCCCTGGAATACGGCGGCAGTCTCATCCGCCCCGAAGCCACCGGTTACGGTTCAGTCTATTTCGCCGCCGAAATGCTGGCCACCAGAGGCAAGGATTTCAAGGGTCTGCGCTGCGCGGTCAGCGGTTCGGGCAACGTCGCCCAATACACAGTAGAAAAAATCAATCAACTTGGCGGCAAGGTGCTATCTCTTTCCGATTCCAGCGGAACCATTATTGACGAGTCCGGCATAAACAAAGAAAAACTGGCTTATGTCATGGATCTGAAAAATATCACCAGAGGCAGGATCGAAGATTACGCCAATAAATACAAAGCCAAATATTACGCCGGCAAGAGCGTTTGGGACGTGATCAAGGACGGTCTCAAGGTTGACGTGGCCTTCCCCTCGGCCACCCAGAACGAAGTCAATGAAGAGCACGCCCAAGCCATGGTCAAGAATGGCTGCTTCTGCGTTTGCGAAGGCGCCAACATGCCTTCGAACCTGGCCGCCATCAATATCTTTCAAAGCAACAATGTCCTTTATGGACCGGCCAAGGCGGCCAACGCCGGCGGCGTAGCCACCTCGGGCCTGGAAATGGCCCAGCAGAGCCAGCGCTTCTACTGGAGCCGTGAGGAAGTCGACCAGAAGCTGCACACCATCATGAAAAACATCCACATGCAGTGCCTGGATGCGGCAGAAAAATACGGCAGCAAGGGCGATTACCTGATGGGAGCTAATATTGCCGGCTTTGTCAAAGTCGCCAAAGCCATGCTGGCCTACGGCATCGTTTAGTACCTTAAAACAAATTAGTAACTTAAAGCAAATTAACTTGGTAAAAAAACAAGATAATTTGCTTTCTAAGTTACTTATCCTGCGCAGCAGGGTTAGTTTGTTAAAAAACAAGTTAATTTGTTTTCTACCCAGCCAAGCTGGATAAGAGCATTAGAAAAAAATGAATTCATTTTTTTAATGCTCTTAAGGTAATTATCCCCCCTTGCAGGGGACTTCGCAGCGTAGCTGGGTTAATTTAAATCGTTTCATCCGCATAAGGGGAGTTTTTTTAAACTCCCCTTTTTTTAAGCAAAAAAACCAGGCTTGAAATCTTTCCCCAAATGAGATATAAAAAGTAAAAGGAGAAAATCATGGACAAAAATAATGATTTATTTGAAGAAATTACGCAAAAAGTCGAATTTTACAAGCAGCCCAAATTCTGGGCATCCCTTATCACTATTGTCATCGGGCTTATTTTAATTCTGGTATTTTATAAAACCGTGATCAAGGAAACCATGAGCGATCAAGAGGTAGCCAAATCAATCCAAATCGTCTGGCATGATTCCCTCTGGGTCGACAAAAAGAGTAAACCTGACGAAGCGATCATCGTCCCCTCGTTTAGCTTTAAAATTAAAAACACCGGCAGCCGTCCCCTGCAGCATGTCAACTTCAACTGCATTTTTATTTTTGAAGAAAGCGGTGAAAACCTGACCGACGGTTACGTGACGGCGATTAAAGAACCCCTGCCCCCGGGGCAAATCAGCGGGGAGATATATGTCAAGGGCTTTTTTGGCTACACAGCCTCATCCAAGCCGGCTTTTATCAAGAATATGGCCAACTGGAAGAACATCAAGGTTAAAATCTATGGCAAAACCAAGAACTCCGGCCAGGTGCTTTTGGGAATTTTCCCGATCTCAAAAAAAATTGCCGGCATCAAAGTCATTTATCAGGGTCAGGAGGAAAGCAAATGACATTGTTTTTTCTTTCAGCGCAGGTTGAATGAAAAAATTATACCGGAAGCTATTCATCATTCTGATTGTTTTTTTAATAGTCAACGGATTTCTTCTATACCTGCCACTGAATTCACTGTTACATTATTGGCTGAATACCTTGATCTTACTAATCTTTATGGTAACTCTGATTGTTTTTTTAAAAATCGCGATATTGAACCCCCTGCAGGAGATCAACCAGAGTCTGCTGCTTTTCCAGCAAACCGGGAGCGGCCGCATCTCCGTCAACCGTCCGCATACATTTAAAGAAATCGGAGAAATCGTTGCCAACATAGAAAATGTCTTCACCCGGTTGCACAAGAAAACAATCGAAATCAGTGAAGCCAAGGAATTTCTGGAAAAATTGATACAAACCGCCCAGGCTGTGGTAATCAAATTTGATAGGATAGAGGGATGCACCCCATTTACATGAATGACTATGGTCTGAAAAAATTCCAAATCGAAAATCAAAATATCGCCGCACTGCGCATTTCCGACTTCCTGGAAAAAAGATTCATCCGTGAAATCATAAGGAAATTAAAAGAAAATGATCACGTTGTAGATAAAGAGACCACGATGGTGCTGAAGACCGGGGAAAAAATCGACATTGCGCTGTCGCTTTCCCTGTTCCGGGATTTAAACAATAAAATCACCGGCTACTTGGCGGTTATCGCCGATATCAGCAAGCGGAAAAAAGCCGAAATCAATTTGAAAAATCAGATCATATTCTCGCAACAGATATTCCAATCGATCCCGGAAATGATCATTATCGTGGATCGTAAATTGCGCATCACTTTTATCAACAAAAGGGCCCACGATGTGATCAAAACCACCGCAGACAGCAGTATTGGTCAAAATCTGAACCTTATTTTAAGCAAAATTGCCAACGAAAGCGGCTTTGATGAACTGGTGCGCAATGTCATTGAAGGAAGCAACAGCGTTCACCGCATTAACACCATTAATCCTATCCTGGAAGAAGAGAGTTACGTGGATCTGATCGTCGAACCTTTGAAAAGCGGTAAAATCACTATCGGCGGCATGATCCTGCTCCGGGACATTTCCGAATGGCGCGGTTTGACCGCCCAATTCAGATCTTTGCAGGGCTTCATGCAAAAACTGATCAACGCCAGCCCCTACGCTGTAATTTCCATTAACAGCAATAACTTGATCACCACCTGGAATTTATCGGCCGAGAAAATCCTGGGGGTTCCTTTTACCTCCGCTTTCGGCGAAAACATCTATACCCTTCTGCCCCTTTTCAACAAGTATAAGGATATCATCAACGAAATCATGATCCTGAAAAAAACCATCTATCTCAATGATGAAAAGATATTCGTCGGTGAAGAGGATTTCATCGTCGCCAACCTGACCCTTTACCCAGTGACGGCCGAACAAAACGGAGTAGTCATCCATATCGAAGACATGTCAGCGCTGAAAAAACTTGAATCATCCCTGCTGCAAGCCCAGAAAATGGAATCGCTGGGATTGCTGACCAGCCACATTGTCCATGATTTCAACAACCTGCTGAGCGGCATTATGGGCTACGCGTCCTTGCTGGAAAAGAAGACTGCCGACGACCCAAAAATAAAAAAATACGTGTCGACCATTATCAACTCCAGCGAAAGGGCATCGACCCTGATCAGCCAGCTGCTCAACTTCTCCCGCAAAAAACTAACGGAAAAAGAAATCATCAATATCAATGACCTGATCAAGGAATCCCTGGATTTCCTCTCCATGAACCTGAAAGCCATCCACTTTGATATCCAGCTGTATCCAAGCCAAATTTTGCTTCAAGCCGACAAGACCAAAATTTCCCAAACTCTGATCAACTTGATCATCAATGCCAAAGACGCCGTAGAAACTTCTTCTCGACCAACAATCACCATCAAAACCAGCTTGACCGATATCAGCAATCAAAAGAATCTTTTGGACGGCCAGTACGCGCTCATTCAAGTCAGCGATAATGGCAGCGGCATCAGCAGAGAAAACCTGAATAAAATTTTCGAACCTTTTTTCACAACCAAAGGTCAGGGTCGCGGCACCGGGCAGGGCCTGGCCATTGTTCAGGAAATCATCAAGGATTACAACGGCCGGATCGAGGTGGAATCGGAAATCGGCCGCGGCACCACATTTACCATATTACTGCCTGTACTTGAAAAAGAAAGCTGCCAGACCATTGTGGAAGAGAAAAGGGAACCGGCGGCTAAGTTGGAAGGCCTGGTCTTGCTCATCGATGATGAAGAAGTGGTGCGTGAAATCGGTTCCGACATGCTTAAAACCATGGGTGTGAAATGCCTGACCGCCGGCAACGGCACAGAAGGCATTGAAATGTTCAAGAAAAACAGCGCCGAGATCAAACTGGTCATTCTGGATATTGAAATGCCAGGCATTTCCGGAGAAAAAGTATTTCATATCCTGAAAGCAATCAACCCCGAAGTAAAAATTCTGATCGCCAGCGGTTATGGCAAGGAATACCTGGAAACGACAATATTTAAAAGTAAAATAAGCCATTTCCTGCCCAAGCCTTTCAAAATCGAGCAATTGTCCTACCAGGTCAATAGGCTGCTAGGCGGTAACAATGTTTAAAGATTTATTCATCCGCGTCGCCGGCGAACGCCTGGCCCGGGAAGCGCCGCTACTCGTCAAAATGAAAGCCAATCCCGAAATATACATCAAGGCCGAAAAACTTAAGGAATTTACAGCCAGAACGATCAATGAAACCGCGAAAATATTGTCCGCTTTTTCCAGCCACACCATCCACGCGCCATTCATGGACGTCTGGCCCGGGGCCGTTGATGAAGATATACGCCGGTTGGGCCTGGAACAAATGCAAAAAATAATGGAAATTGCTACAGCCTGGAAAAGCCTTTTAGTGGTCATGCATTTCAATTACGACCCCATTTATTACCGCCAGCAATTTCAACAGTGGCTTAATCGCGCCGCGGAGTTTTATCAGATCCTGCTGCAGGAGCGCGACGGTCCGCTCATCGCCCTGGAAAATATCGCCGAACCGACGCCTTATATTGCCCTGCAATTAATGAAAAAAATAAACCGGCCGCGGCTCAGCCATTGCTTTGATTTCGGCCACCATCACGTGTTCGCCCGCATCCCTTTTGAAGAATGGCTTTTCTATCTCAATCCCAGCCGCTATATCCATTTCCATCTTCATGACAATTTCGGCCATAATGATGATCATCTGGCCCTGGGCCAGGGGAATATCGATTGGCCGGCGGCCAAAGCAGCCATCAGCGACTTGGACTGCCCTTTTTCCATTGCCCTGGAACCCCACTCTGCCGATATTTTACGCACCTCCGCTGCTTATTTCCAAAAACATTTCCTTAATTGATATTCTTGTTGCGGCCTCTTTACAAGCATGCTTAATAACTGGTAAAATATCCAGGTCACAAGATTTTTAGTCAGTCTCCAATTTGTTAACTGAGGATATGCCGGGTATGGCATGCAGGAGGGCTGGACAGTTATGAATGAACAACGGGTCGTGGTAACCGGTTTGGGAGCTGTAACACCGGTTGGCATCGGTGTTGAAGCATTCTGGCAGGGATTGAAAGCCGGGAAAAATGGGATCGCCAGGGTCACCCATTTCGACCCGACTGATTTTCGCTCGCAGCTGGCGGCCGAAGTGAAGGATTTCAATCCCCTGGAATGGATCGACAAAAAATCACTCGAGCGCATGGACCGCTTCGCCGCATTTGCTGTGGCCGCCTCGGCTATGGCCATGAAGGATGCCGGCTTGGACAACCATGCCTTTGACAAATACCGGGCCGGGGTCATCATTGGTTCGGGAATCGGCGGTTCGGCCAGCATCGAAGAAGGTTATTACCGCGTCCAGGAGAAAGGGCCCAATTCCCTGACCCCGTTCTTCGTGTCGAAACTGCTCATTAACATGGCCGCCTGCATGGTCTCTATTCGCTTCGGTTTGAAAGGGCCCCTTTCGGCGCCGTCGGTCGCCTGCTCCACCGGCGCCAATGCCATCGGCGAGGCGTTCCGGATTCTGCAGCGGGGCGACGCCGAAGTCATGCTGGCCGGGAGTTCCGAGGCAGCGGTGACCCCTCTGGCCTATGCCGGTTTCTGTGCCACGCGGTCGATGTCCGCGAATCCGTGTGCCGAAAATGCCAGCCGCCCTTTCGATCGAAATCGGGATGGTTTTATCATGGGCGAAGGGGCCGGCGTCGTTGTTCTCGAAAGGCGAGAACATGCCATTCAACGTCAGGCGAAGATCTATGCCGAACTGGTCGGCTACGGCAATACCGCCGATGCCTTTCACTTCACAGCGCCTGAGCCCCATGGCGACGGCATGATCAGGGTCATGAAAGCGGCCCTGAAGGACGCGGCGGTCGAGCCCGGAGAAGTTGACTACATCAATGCCCATGGCACATCGACCCCCATGAATGATAAAATCGAAAGCGCCGCTATCATGAACGTCTTTGGCGCCCATGCCAAAGACCTGAAGGTCAGTTCCATCAAATCGATGATCGGCCATCTGCTGGCAGCGGCCGGGGCGGTGGAATTCATCGCCACGGTGATGAGCGTGCACAGCGACATCCTGCCGCCGACGATCAATTACCGGGAGCCCGACCCGGACTGCCCCCTGGATTACGTGACCAAGGGCGCCGAAGCGCTGGAGGTGCGGTTTGCCGCCAGCAATTCATTCGGCTTTGGCGGCGGCAACGCCTGCCTGGTCGTCAAGAAATATAAGGATTAACATGACAATTCCGAAACTGAAAATTGGCAATATTACGGCCGAGATTCCGATTATCCAGGGTGGCATGGGCGTGAGGGTCTCGCTTTCCTCCTTGGCTTCTGCCGTGGCCAACGCCGGGGGAATTGGCACCCTGTCCAGCATCGGCCTGGGCGATTTTGTGGCCTCTTTAAGCGAATACGAAAGAATTTCCCGTGAAGCGCTGGAGTATGAGATTCGCCAGGTAAAAAAAATGACCGACGGCCCGGTCGCTGTGAACTTCATGGGCGTGTTGAGCAACGTCAACGACCTGATCGTGACGGCCGTCGTTGAGGGAATCAAGATCATTGTCTTCGGCGCCGGCCTGCCGACAGCTCTCCCCGGGCTGGTCCCCGACCCTGCCGTGAACCTGGTGCCCATTGTCAGTTCGGCCCGGGTGGCGGAGTTGATTCTGCGGGTCTGGGACAAGCGCTATGGCCGGACCGCCGACGGCTTCATTCTGGAAGGGCCGTTGGCCGGCGGGCACCTCGGTTTTTCGAAAGAGCAACTGGCGCAACCGCAGGAATTTTCGCTGGAGCGCCTTTTACCGGGTCTATTGGAAGTGGTAAAGGGCTACGAGGATAAATACGGCCGGAAAATTCCGGTGATTGCCGGCGGCGGCATCTTTGACGGCCGGGATATCGCCCGCATGCTCAGCCTGGGCGCCTCGGGAGTGCAGATGGCGACCCGCTTCGTCTGTACCGTGGAATGCGACGTTGCTTCTGAATTCAAGCAGGCATATCTGGATGCCAAAGAGGAAGATATCGTCATTATCGACAGCCCGGTGGGCATGCCCGGTCGAGCCATCCGCAATGATTTTTTAAAGGATCTGGAAGCCAAGGGAAAACTTACGGTCAAATGCCCTTACCGCTGCCTGACTGCCTGCAAAGCCGACAAAGCCAATTACTGCATCGCCAAGGTGCTGTTGAATTCCTATTTGGGGGATGTAAAAAATGGACTTATCTTCTGCGGTCAAAATGCCCATCGGATCGATAAAATCGTGACCGTCAAGGATCTGTTTGCCGAATTGGTCGCCGAGCTACAGGCATTATAAGAAAAGAAGTTGAAAATAAATTAAGTATAAAGTATAAAGAAAAAAGGAAAAAGTAAGAATAAAAAAATATCCAGCTGAGGATAAATTATCGATCGGTAAAAATTCTTTTTTTCTTACTTTATACTTTATACTTTATACTTTCTCCTTTTTTACCCGTTTGCCTTACATCGAGTCCTTCACTAACACTGCCATTCCCGGGGCTGGGCCGGATGATTTGCAAAAATCCCGCCGCTGAATTACAATACTGATTCTTTGCGGTTTTTTCGAAACGCTGCTCCAACAAGCGAGAGGAATGATGGTCGTACGATTCATGCTTTTTTTCTGGATGCTGTCAGGATTCCTGGCGTCCACGGGGTTCGCGGTCGAGGTCCAGGCCATTCGCGTCGGCCAAGGCCCCAAAATAGACGGCCGCCTGGACGATCCCGTCTGGAGTTCGGCTGTCGTGTTCAGCGCTTTCCGCATGGTCGAACCGCGTCCGGAAGGAGAGCCGAGCGAAAAAACCGAACTGCGCATCCTTTACGACGACGCCAACCTCTACATCGGCGTTTTTTGCCTTGACAGGGAAGCGGCGCGGATTTCCGCCCACTCCATGGTCCACGACAGCGGCAACGAGCAGAACGGCTGGGGCGGCCAAGGCTCGGTCAGCACCGGGGATGACGACGTCATCCGGGTGTTGATCGATCCTTTCTTGGACAAGCGCACCGGCTACTTTTTCGCGGTCAATCCGCGTGGTGCCCGTGGCGAGGGACTGACCTCGGGGGGCAGCGCCAGCCTCAACTGGGACGGTATCTGGGACGCGGCCAGCCGTATCGACAACAGCGGCTGGAGCACTGAGTTAAAGATCCCTTTTAAGACCATCCAGTTCCGGGCGGGCCTCAGCGCCTGGGGCATCAACGTGGAAAGGTTCATCGCCCGAAAGCAGGAAACCATCCGTTTGGCGGGGACAAACCGCGACAGCAATTTCTACAATCCTATGACCGCGGCCTCCCTGACCGGGATCGCCGGCGTCAAGCAGGGCAAGGGCATAACCATCCGGCCCTACGGCCTGCTCAGCGTCGAGAAGGATCACTCGGATGCCTCAGGCTACCAGTGGAAACTGGACGGCGGCTTCGATATTTACAAGAATTTCACTCCCAACCTGGTGGGCGCCTTCAGCTACAATATGGATTTCGCCGAGACCGAGGCCGACGAACGGCGCATCAACCTGACCCGTTTTCCGCTGTTTTTTCCTGAAAAAAGGATGTTCTTCCTGGAGGGTTCGGAGACCTTCAGCTTCAGTTCCAGCGTCAGCTTCCAGCCGTTTTTCAGCCGCAAGATCGGGTTATACCAAGGCGAACAGGTCCCGGTACTCTTCGGCGGCAAGGTATACGGCAAGATCGGCCAGACCAACCTGGCCTTTCTCGACGTGCAGACCGAAAAATTCTCCGGGCTGCCGGGCCGCAATTTCCTGGCCCTGCGCGTGACCCAGGATATTTTTGCCGAAAGCAAGATTGGTTTTATCCTAACCAATGGCAGCCCGACGGGTGAGCGCAACACCTTGGTCGCGGCCGATTTCCGCTACGCCACCTCGCGTTTCACCGGCGCCAAGAACCTCAACCTCGCCGCCTGGCTGGCCTACAACTGGAACGAAAAGACGGAAGGCAGCCACGCGGGCTTCGGCTTCCGGGCCAACTATCCCAATGACCTCTGGGACATTCAGAGCACCTACGCCTACTACGGTGAGGCCCTCGACCCGGGACTGGGCTTTATGCTGCGGCAGAGCATGCAGACCTTTTATCTCAGTGTCGGGATGCAGCCGCGGCCGGCGCGGGGCTGGCTGAAAAACCTGGTCCGGCAGTTTTTTTTCAATGTCAGCGGCGATTTTTACTGGGACCTGAAGGGCAACCTGGAAACCAGCCGGCTCGAGGCCACCCCTTTGAGTTTCAAGACCGAAAGCGGGGAGCAGTTCAACTTTACGGTCACGCCCAACCGCGATGTCCTGCCCGCCGAGTTCGAGGTGTCCGCCGGAGTCATGCTGCCCGCTGGTTCCTACAGTTTCACCAGCTTCGGCGTCGATTTCAGTAGCGCATCGCACCGGGCTTGGATATTCGATGCCGGTGTCAACTTCGGAGCATTCTATTCTGGTCATTACGATGACCTGAGCGTCGGTTTGACCTTCAAATACAAGGGCTACGCCAACCTGGGATTGGACATCAACCTGGTTCGCGGCCGGCTGCCCGAAGGCAATTTCAACGAGAATGTCTACCAGCTCAAGGCCGACATCTTCCTTTCCCCTGACCTGGGGTTCATGAATTACATCCAGTACGACAGCATCTCCAAACTGCTGGGCTGGAGCGCCCGCTTGAAGTGGCGCGTTTCACCCGGCAACGAGATCGCCCTGATCTACAACAAGAACTGGGAACGGCGCTGGGACCCGGCCAGCAGGTTCTATCCCTCGGAAGAAAGGGGAGTTTTGAAGCTGTCATTGTCCATCAGGCCGTAGAGTTCGACGTTACTCGGTGTAGGGTATACGGTTCACGGTGTACGGCTGACTGCAGACGGGGGCTATCTCAGCCGGTAGTTGATTCCGACGTAGATTTTCACCCAGTTGCCGCGTTCTCCGTTTTCCTTGGAAGAGGGGGGTTGATCGAACAGGGACTCATAGGTGCCGCCGCCGATTAGAGCCAATTTTTCGCTAAGCCGATATTCGATTCCTGTTCCCAGAGCGTACGCCAAGCCGGTTTGCATCGGTGTCTCATTCTCTTTGGAATACGTTCCGGAATAATAATCGTAGTAACCGCCATACCCATACCCGTAATAACCAAAGCTGTCATAGTAGTAGTTGTCATAAAAATATCGGGAACGTTGGGTATAGGAAAGGCCGGCCTTGGTGAACCATGCGGTCCGCCGGGTCAGGGGGAGCTTGAAGGTTCCCAGGAGGTTCATACCGAAAACCCGAGTGCGCATCGTCTGCGGGAACGAAATCCGGTTATCCTGGGTATAGGCCATCATGGAGGCCCCTTCGAAGAAGTTGTCGAAGCTGACCTGCGCGTAGAAATGATGAAAAACCTCCATTTCGATCCCCAGATTGATGATCAGTCTCTCGATGTTGCCGGTGGCCATGCCCAGCGTTCCGACTAAGTTGATTTGTTTCCGTTGGGCATGGGCCGCCATGGGAAGCATTAAAATTACCAGCATGCAAACGACTGTTTTACTCTTCATGGGCATACTCCTCCATTAATTATAAAGCAAATTCCATGCCAATAAAAGGGGAGAAAAATGTCCTTTTTTTATAACATTCGCACTGGTTTTGCGTAAAAAACAGGACACCCATTTTCCGGGGACAACCGTTCTTGATTTTTTCATCCGGAATCAGAGGAACGCAAGTTTGCGTTCCTTACAAAAGAAAATCTCTAATGCTTTTTTATGGCATTGAAATTTGGTGTTTGAAATTTGGTGCTTATGATTTGGGATTTAAAAAGGGCGACCCGCCCTCTTCGAGGACAGACAAATCAAATTCGCCAAAGTCGGCGAATGATTTGTGCTGCCGGATCGCCCCTACGCAACGAATTGCCTTTTTCTTCACCCTGTCCCCTATACCCTATACCCTACCTGCACTGACTTCAGAACTGAACGCTATGTCCCAGCCACAACACAAATGCGATAGCGACCACATGCAAAACCCACCACAGCGGTTTTAAATATTTGATCTTGTTCATCTTGGTTTACCTCCAGAAATAGCTGCCCAGGAAATAGACCAGGCTCCACGCGACCAAGTGGACATACCAGAAGCCCATCTGCGGGTAGCGGATCAGGTTCCAGCCCTTGACCTTGGGGTGGGAATCGAGCGGGTAGATCTCCAGGCAGAAGATGGCCCTGCCGATTGCAAACTTGGTCCACAGGATCAGGATGTCGGACCAGAGCGGCCTGATGACCAGTGAGAAATGGGCCATGGTGATAGTGCCAATAATGACGGCAAAGCCGTTCAGCAAGTAGGCCAGGTTCAGTGTTTTCTTGAAATAAAATAATATCGGTATGATGAGTACGCTTATTAATCCAACAATAAATGGCACCCAGCCGTAGGCAAATTTCGCGTAGGGATGGAAGTTATAGTGAAACATCCCCCCACCTAAGGAAACGAAGAACAATCCGAATACCAATAGGATCTTGATTTTCTTTTTCATAAATCCCCCTTGTTTTTTCTTATTTTTACCTTTTTATCCCCTTCAGGGACAGACAAATTAAATCCACCGCCTAAGAAGTCAGTGGATAATTTGTGCTGCTTTTACCTTGGCGCGTTCCAAGCGCTACCCCCCGCCCAGCGAAATAAAAAACAAACCGAAAATCAATAAAATTTTGATCTTCTTTTTCATTGGTCATCCCCATTCTTCATTCTCAAACCTGCTTAAAATAATAGCATAAACAGGTCAGGCAATCAGTATTTGCTTGATTTTGCGGGCGTACAACTCGCTTTCCTGGTCGCCGGTGATGATTTCAATAGCAGCTGGTGAATCGATCCCCAATTTGAGTTCCACCGCCCGGGCGATCTGCTCCTGTTCGAAAACCTTTTTTTCCATGATTTCCCTGGTGCTTCCCAGATCCTTGAGTATGGCCACGGCCACCGCGTCGATGGCAATCCGGTCGGTTCCGGCCAGGAACACGTTGGCCGTCTTTTTGGTGCCGGTCATCGGGCCGCCGTCGACGAAGGCCTCAAGACCGTCGATGACGATGAGTGACGGCGAATAGGCATAGTTGATTTCGGCGATCATCTTACGCTGATTTGGTGAGGAATGGAGCTCCTTCATGAAAGGGTGGTTCTTCCGGGGCACGATGCCTACCGAGTTTTTCAGCGACATGGTGAAAATACCACCGTACTGATGCGTCTTCAAG
>Ga0209429_10000461_pt1 | contig 27457 bp, 18 predicted proteins | sample BarGraNGADG00212_3_FD_184493 | JGI IMG/M metagenome (GOLD analysis project Ga0209429, IMG submission 184493) | Arctic peat soil microbial communities from Barrow, Alaska - Barrow Graham LP Ref core NGADG0004-212 (SPAdes) (version 2) | ecosystem: Environmental > Terrestrial > Soil > Wetlands >...
TACCAGGTTAAGTCTTGAGAAATTATTCAAAACCTACTTGAAGAATCAGAACGCGAAATCGATCTATCAAAACGAAGACAATAAACTATCTACCGAATACAGTGTGCTGGCAGGAGCTTCTGTAACCATGGTAAATTATGAAGACGTTTTTGTCGAAGCTGGATTCGGACCATCCACCAACTTTACAGGAGGCTTCTCTGCTGAAATGGCCATGAGCGGACTACTGCACGATTTTTCGTTTTATAACGAACTTATGTTTTCGTCCTATAAATTGGATAGGTACGTCAATAGTCGCTACTTTCCGGTTGATCGGGCAGTCTTTGATTTTCAGTATTTGCGGTTGAACACGCTGATACGATTTCAGCCATCATGGTTTTTTATAAACGCTGGCATATCCAATGGCTATTGCATTAAAAACTACAGCACCTTGTTTACAGATGTTCGCAGGTATGAGTTTGGCTTCGTATACGGTGCCGGAATGAAGTATAAGAACTATTCCTTGGAAGTTCGCCTGGAAAATGGTGATGGCATGTCACCCTATATCGACATTTATTCATGGACTAAAAGATATCTTGTTTTATTGGGTTACAGTTTTTAATGCCCTTTTGGATTTAATGGCTATAGGATTTATTACATTTGTTCGAAATAAAGTTTGAACCAAAACGGAATTCAGTACGGTTGTTTAATTCCTTGCCAATGAAAAAAGCGCTTTTCTTTCTGTTAGCATTGATTTGCGTAAATTATTCGAACGCCCAAACAAAAAACCTTCAACACTTTCTTCAGGAAGGCCTGAAAAACAGTCCTTTATTAATGGAGGCAAGGAACAATTCCGAAAGAAACCGCTTGGACAGCCTGTTGTTGAAGGCTACAACAGGGTTAAAGGTTGGATTGGTCAGTTCCAATACATTTGCTCCAGTAATAAGCGGAATAGGCTACGACGCCGTCAAGACCGATATTTACAATATCAGCGCACAAATAGCAGTAAGTAAAGAACTTACAGGTCAAAAAAGCCGTAAAAACCAGTTTGCTTCGCTGGAACTTCAAAAACGAACTACCGGAAATGCGGTCAAGATTTCCGAACAGGAGTTGAAGAAAACCATCACCAACCAATATATTACCGCTTATGGCATTCAGCAGCAATGCAACTTTAATGAAGAATTGCTTCGGCAGCTTGAGAAAGAAAATGTGCTGTTGAAAGCGCTGACTCAAGCTGGCACCTACAAACAAACCGATTACCTCTCCTTTTTGGTCGGACAAAAACAACAAAATATTCAAACGGAGACGCTTCGAAATCAGTTTATTGCGAGTTTTAGCACCCTATGCTGGCTTTGCGGTATCACGGATACAGCAGTCTTTCAACTTGATGATCCTGAACTGAAGGCTAGCCTGCTTCCGGACTATACCAATTCCGTATTTTACCATCAATATGAACTGGACAGTTTGAAATTGGATAACGCCAGAAAACAGATTGATTTGGAGTACAAGCCCAAAGTCAATCTGTATGCCGATGCCGGTTACCTTTCCTCCCTATCGGTTTCACCTGAAAAGAATTTTGGAGCTAGTGCCGGTTTTTCAGTGAGCTTGCCCCTGTACGATGGCGGTCAGAAAAAAATGCAGCAATCCAAACTGTATGTGGATGAGCTGGACAAACGCAATTATGCTTACTATTACCAATCGCAATACCGGCAACAAATCAGCAATTTATGGCAACAACTCAGAGCCAATCGGACTATCTCAACCAAAATAAACGAGCAAATAGACCTGGCAAAGAGCTTGATGGAAGCCAACCACCGCTTGCTGGAAACCGGAGACCTGAATATGGCCGAATATCTGTATTCCATTCGTGAATACCTCGCAGCCAAAAACCAGACCCTGCAAAATGCGATTGAAAAATACCAGATCATCAACGAACTCAATTACTGGAACCGTACCAAATAAACTGCCATGTTCAAAATCAAATTCATACCTGCGCTGCTATTTATAGTGTTGATTTCCTGCAAGGGAGGCACGACCAAAGAAGCAGAACCCGATAATTCCACACCGGTCACCCTGACGCATATTCAGACCGGATCCATGCAAGAGGTGACGGAATTGAACGCCACTTCCGTTTTTCGGGTTAAAACGTTTCTGAAATCTCCTGTCAATGGTTATTTGCAGGCAGTTAACATTCAAGCTGGAGACTGTGTTCGAAAAGGTCAGATTCTTTTCAACTTGCAAACGAAGGAGGCATCCAGCCTTGGAAATGCAATCAGTCAAAAAGACAGTACCTTTCGTTTCAATGGAAATAAAAGCATTTCTGCACCTTGTGCCGGTTATATCACGGAGCTGAATTTCCGCACCGGCGATTACGTGCAGGACGGTGAAACATTGGCATCCATCAGTGACCTGAGCAGCCTGGAATTCATACTGGACCTGCCCTACTCCCTCAAGTCCAGCCTTTCACTGAACAAATCGTTGATACTGATTTTGCCCGGCGAACAAAAAGTTACTGGCACCATCATTGCAGCTTTGCCCACCGTCGACATGGTTTCGCAAACCCAGCGGTACCGCATTCGGGTGGCTGGAAGCACCAAAATTCCCGAAAACCTCATTGCCAGGGTACAATTTATTCGGAAATCCGTTAAAAATGCGGTTTCTCTGCCCAAGGAAGCCATTCTGACCAACGAAGTGCAAACAGCTTTTTGGATCATGAAGATGATTGGTAAGGATAAAGCAGTTAAAGTGCTGATAGAAAAAGGCATAGAGAGTAATGACCTGGTAGAAATCCGCTCCCCAAAACTGTTGCCCACCGACCAAATTCTGCTGACCGGAAACTATGGTTTGCCTGACACTGCCAACGTTACCGTTGAAACCACCAACCGATGAAAAAGCTTTTCTTTTCCACCTACAAAAGCCCGCTTTCCTTGGTCATCGTACTGATAATCCTGGGTGGGATGTTTTCGTACAGCAAATTACATACCTCGCTGTTTCCCGAAATCACCTTTCCCAAAATCAAGGTCATCGCCGACGCAGGGGAACTCCCGGTGAATCAGATGATGCTCACCGTCACCCGTCCTTTGGAACTGGCCATCAAAAAGGTGCCCAGCCTAAAGAATCTGCGAAGTTCCACCAGCAGAGGCAGTTGCGAGATTTCTGCACTCATGGACTGGAATTCGGATATCGATTTAGACTTGGAACGCATCGAATCTAAAATCACTGAAATACGGAACAACTTACCAGCCAACACCGACATTCAAATCGAACGGATGAACCCGTCCATCCTACCTGTCATCGGTTATACGCTCGAGAGCAAGACCCTCTCTCCCATCGACTTGAAGCATCTGGCCACGTTCACCATCAAGCCCTATCTTTCCCAGGTTGAAGGCGTTTCTGAAATCCGCGTCATCGGTGGCAAGGAAAAAGAATACCGCGTTCTGCTCAGCCAAGCCCGAATGTCGGCACTCGGCGTCACTCCGGAAATGGTTCAGAAAGCACTGTCAGAAACCGGTTTCATCCGTTCAAACGGTTATCTGGTGGATTACCGAAAACTCTACCTGAGCATCACCGACGCCAGCATCGACAACCGCGAGAAGCTCCTGAACATCGTGGTTTCAGCCAACGACAAGCGGACAGTTTGTCTGAAGGACATTTCCGAAGTCGGCATTACGGAAGCCAAGGAATATGTCAAAGTCAATGCCAACGGTAAGGAAGGCATCCTGATTGCCGTCATCAAGCAACCCGACGCCAATCTCATTGACCTTTCAGACATGATGTCATCCCAGTTGATTGAGTTACGAAAGATTTTGCCTAAAGACGTGAATATCCAACCGTACTACTCGCAGGCGGACTTTGTCGATGATACGGTGAAAGGAGTCACCGACAGCCTCTGGATCGGCCTGCTGCTGGCCATGCTGGTGGCTGTGCTGTTCCTGCGTTCAGCAAAAGCCAGCGCCACCATACTCATCACCATCCCGATAACCTTGCTGCTTACGTTGATTGTGCTTCATATTTCCGGCCAGACACTCAACATCATGACTCTGGGCGCCCTAGCAGCCGCTATCGGGCTCATCATCGACGACGCTATCGTGGTGGTGGAGCAAATTCACCGAACGCACGAGGAACATCCCTACGAAACATCCGTCAACCTCATCCACAAATCCATCAAGTATTTGTTGCCGGCCATGATCGGTTCTTCCCTGAGCACCATTGTCATCTTCCTGCCCTTCAGCTTGATGACAGGAGTGGCCGGAGCCTATTTCCACGTGATGACCAACACCATGATCATCACGCTTTGCTGCTCGTTCTTTGTCACCTGGATAGCGCTGCCTGTTATTTATCTCCTGCTGACCAACCATCAGAAAAAAGTCGTGGTCGTTCATGAAGTTCCGCAACAACCCTGGATCAAATTCTTCATTGAAAGGCCTGTCATCAGCTTAATTTATGTATTGGTGCTCATCGCTTCGGTCATTTTCATTTTACCCAGACTGGAAACCGGCTTCCTTCCCGAAATGGACGAAGGCAGCATCGTACTCGACTATACCTCGCCCGGTGGTACTTCCCTGGAGGAAACCGATCTTATCCTAAGACAGGTTGAAAAGATCATCCTGAAAGTACCGGAGGTGGAAACCTATTCCAGACGCACGGGTACCGAAATGGGCTTTTTCATAACAGAACCCAATTATGGTGATTATTTGATTCAGCTGAAGAAAAATAGAAAACGCAGCACGGAAGAAGTCATCGACGACATCCGTAAACGCGTGGAAGCCTCCCAACCTGCCCTGCAAATCGACTTTGGCCAGGTTATCGGCGATATGCTGGGCGATCTGATGGAATCGGTTCAACCGGTCGAAGTGAAAATATACGGACCGGACCGCAAAGAGCTGGAAAGCCTTTCAGAAAAGGTGGCCGGCATAGTTGAAAGCATACCGGGCACCGCCGATGTCTTTGACGGAAAAACCATGACAGGCCCTTATTTGAACGTCGAACCCAACGCCAAACGGCTCGCGCAATACGGCATTACCCCGGCCAATTTCCAAAGTCAGGTTCAGTTGCTGTTGGAAGGAACCGTTTCCGGAGTCGTAACGGACAAAGACAGGCTGACCGACATCCGGCTCCTGTACCCTGGAAACGATTTCGTCAGCGTTGCAGACATCGGGAAAATGAATCTATTTCTGCCTGATGCCAAGCTCCTGCCTGTCAACAGCCTGGCTAGTATTCATCTGGTGCCGGGAGATGCCGAAATTCAGCGGGAAAACCTTCAGAACATCGGACTCGTCACCGCTCGTTTGAACGGACGTGACCTGGGCAGCGTCATGACAGAAATCAAAAGCAAAATTAGCCACCAAATTGCTCTGAAACAAGGCTATAGCATTACGTATGGCGGCGCCTATCAGGAACAGCAAAAGTCATTCAGCGAATTGATGATGATATTGATTTCAGCCATATTGCTTGTTTTTTGTGTGATCATGGCTCTATTCAGGGAGTATCGCATTGCGTTCATCATCATGTCCGTCGCCATTCTTGGCATTGCAGGGAGTTATATTGCCCTTTTCGTCACCGGAACGCCACTGAATGTGGGCAGTTACACCGGTCTAATCATGATTGTGGGCATCATCGGTGAAAATGCCATCTTCACGTTCCTGCAATTCAGGGAACAATTGGAAAAATCCGATCTGGACGAAGCCATCGTTTATGCCATTTCAACGCGCCTCAGGCCTAAGTTGATGACAGCCCTCGGAGCCATCATCGCCTTGATGCCCATGGCCTTGGCGCTGGGCACAGGTACCGAAATGCACCAACCACTGGCCATTGCCATTGTCGGCGGCTTCTTGGTGGCGCTGCCATTGTTGCTGGTTGTTTTACCAACGTTGATTCGCCTTACTTACAGGAAAAAGGCTTAACATGAAAAAGATTCTGGTCTGTACGTTGTGCTATTTCCTGATTTGCCTTCAGCAAAGCACATTGGCCACGAATGCTGAAACCGATACCACCAGCCACAAAAATCAGTACCTATATGCCGTTTTGGGACAATCGGGCCAGTTATTGCCAACCTGGAGTTTCATGCGCGATAAGTATAGCACAGACGGTGAGGAATTCGGCGATTTCAACAGCTTGTCTTTTCAAATTCTGAAACAAACGTACGGAGAAAAACCCATTGAGCAGATCTTTCACTATCCCAGATATGGCATAGGCGTTTATACTGGCAAGTTCTTCAGAGATAATTACTTAAGCCATCCTTTGGGTATTTATGGAGTTTTTATGGGGCCCCTTTTGGAATGGAACCGTTTCAACCTGAACTATTTCCTCTGGGCCGGACTCACCGGAAATTGGAACCATTACGACCCTGCTTCACGCTGTACAAACATGAAACCACCTTCAAAAAACCCACGTTTTTTGGAAAATTCGGGCTGAAATATGTGCTTTGGGATAATCTGTATGCCGGTGTCCAACTTCACACCTTCAAATTGCACGCCGATTTTATCGAGTTCTCACTCGGATATCGCTTGCCTTTTACTCGTCAATCGAACTGATTTCCACCAGCAGTTCGTCCTTCATGACCGATTGCCCGGGCTGAACCTTGATTTTACGGATGACGCCGTTGCAGGTCGCTGCAATTTCATTCTGCATTTTCATGGCTTCCAGACTGAGTATCGATTCACCCTTGTTGACCAAATCGCCTTCTGCTAAGAAAATGTCCGTAATTTTACCAGGTATGGGAGCAATGATGTTGTTCTCGTTGATTTTGTTCGTATCCGAATTGATCATGCCACGACGGATGTACGAAAACAACGAATCGATGCTGAAACGGTATTCCACGCCGTTCACTTTCACCACCGCCTTGTTTTGGTCGTGAGACACCAGTTCACAGTGGAAACGCTTGCCTTTCCAGTCGAAGGCATAGTGAAAATCTTCCTGTTCCACAAAGTCGATGTCTTGTTCCTGACCGTTGATAACAGGCTTGGTTTCCTTCGGAATATAGATTTTGTATCGTTTGCCATTCTCGCGCAAGGCAATGAACAAGCGTGATGCGTCGCGGTTGTATTTGTAAGTGGTTCCCATCTTAGTTGATTTTCAGGTCAGTAATTCAATCGTTTGTTCAATACCCAGACATTTAGCGAATCGCTCTTGTACGAAGGCAAATCCGATGACAACTGCAGGTATTCCGAGGCATACATGATGGTTGCCGCCAATGCCCCGATGAGTTCATCATCGTCGTTTTCCAACATATCCGGCGTAAATACCGAATCCACCCAACGGGTCGTGTAAGTCGCATCTATAAATGCAGGATGCTGCAGAACGGTACGGCAGAACGGCACGGTGGTTTTCAAACCAATCAAATTGAATTCATACAGCGCTTTCAACGTTTTTTCAATGACGGCTTCACGAGTATCGGCATGCACAATGATCTTTGCAACCATCGAGTCGAAATATGGTGTGATGATCGAACCGTTTTGTACACCCGTTTCAATGCGAATATCCCCGTCCTTGGGAAAATGGATGCTGTCGATGAATCCTGTTTGCGGTGCAAACCGGTTTTGCGGATCTTCCGCATTCACACGGCATTCAATGGCCCAACCGTTAATTCTTATGTCTTCCTGCTTCAGGGTAAGCTCTTCGCCTAGTGCCACACGAACCTGCCAGTCAACCAAGTCCACACCGGTAATCATTTCGGTGACAGGGTGTTCCACCTGAATACGGGTATTCATTTCCATGAAATAATACGAACCGTCTTCGTCCAGGATAAATTCAATGGTACCGGCTGAATAGTACCCGATTGCTTTTGCAAAACGAACCGCCATATCGCCCATTTCTGCACGAGCCTGAGGGCTGATGCTGGCCGAGGGTGCTTCCTCGATGAGTTTCTGGTGCTTGCGTTGCAAAGAACATTCCCGTTCGCCCAAATGGACTACGTTTCCGTGCTTGTCGCCCAAAATCTGAAACTCGAGGTGCTTCGGATTCTGCAGGTATTTTTCAATGAACATGTCGCCGTTGCCGAATGCGTTCATTGCTTCCTGGGAGGCCGATTTGAAATTGCGTTCAATGGTTTCCGCTTTTTCAACAATGCGCATACCACGTCCGCCACCTCCGGCAGAAGCCTTCAGGATAACTGGATAACCGATCTGATCGGCATAGTCCTTGGCAGCAGCTGCATCGCGAACAGGGCCGTCACTGCCAGGAACGAGCGGCAAGCCGGCTTTGATGGCCATGCTTTTGGCTACGGTCTTCAATCCCATGTCCCGAATCAATTGAGGCGACGGGCCAATGAAATTGATGCCGTTATCGACGCACAATTGAGCAAAATCAGGGTTTTCAGATAAAAACCCGTATCCGGGATGAATCAGGTCGATGTTGTTTTCGAGTGCTAATTTTACAATGCGTTCCTGATCCAGGAAAATCGGCTTTTCATTTTTGGCATCGAGCGCCGGAATTATTTCATCTGCAAATTTAAGATACATCGCATCCGGTTCCCGGTCACTTTGAAAAACTACAGCCAACATCCCCAGCTTATGAGCTGAACGAATAATGCGGATGGCGATTTCGCTCCGGTTAGCTATTAACAGTCGTTTCTTCATTTTAACGTATTTATAAGGGGATGTTTCCATGCTTACGTGCCGGTTTTGAATACTGTTTGTTGGAAAGAATATCGAACGTCGTGATTAGTAATTGACGGGTTGACGATGGTTGAATCACTTCATCGATGAGCGCAAATTCTTCTGCTTTATAAGGGTTTGCGACCTCGTCCTTGTACCTTTCAGTCAAGGTTTTCTCAAGTGCGGCCCTATTTTCGGATTTCGCCAGTTCGTGCTTGTTTACAATTTTAATGGCACCGGCTGGACCCATTACCGCAATTTCAGCCGTTGGCCATGCAAAGTTGAAATCACCACCGGTATTCAGACTGCTCATCACGATGTAGGCACCACCATACGCTTTACGGGTGATGATGGTGATTTTCGGAACGGTTGCTTCGCAGAAGGCGTAAAGTAGCTTGGCACCGTTGCGGATAATACCGTTGTGCTCCTGTTCCACGCCCGGAAGGAAACCAGGTACGTCTTCCAGAATAAGCAACGGTATGTTGAATGCGTCACAGAAACGTACAAAACGCGCGCCTTTCACACTGGCGTTTATATCCAGTGTGCCGGCCATCACTTTGGGTTGGTTGGCCACGATACCGATGGTTTTACCGTTGAGACGGGCAAAACCTACGAGCATGTTTTGAGCAAAATTTTCGTGTACTTCGAAGAATGAATCCTTATCAACCAGAATGTTGATGATATCCTTCATATCGTAGGGACGGTTGGGGTCGTCTGGAATGATTTTGTCGAGAAACTCCTGACGCGACTGGTAACTGCTGACCAGATTCGATACCGGGTGCGGTTCGTAATTGTTGGAAGGAATATAAGACAAGAGCTTGCGAATCAACATGATGGTATGCTCCTCATCGTCCGAGACAAAATGAGCCACACCACTTTTGCTGGCGTGAATGTTGCCTCCGCCCAGGCCTTCCATATCCACATCTTCGTTCAACACTTCCTTGACCACATCGGGGCCGGTCACGAACATATAGGAGGTTTGGCTGGTCATGAAAATAAAATCCGTGAGTGCAGGAGAGTACACCGCACCACCGGCAGCCGGGCCAAGAATGGCCGAAATTTGAGGTATGATGCCCGACGAACGAACATTGTTTCGGAAAATGGTTGCATAAGCGGACAGGCTCTTGACACCTTCCTGAATGCGGGCACCGCCCGAATCCATGAGTCCGACGACGGGTGCGCCCAGTTTGAGCGCCATTTCCTGCACCTTGGCTATTTTCATACCGTGCGCATAACCCAGCGATCCGCCTAAAACAGTGAAATCCTGAGCGTAAGCGAATACACTGCGACCCTGTACCAGTCCGCGACCAACCACCACGCCATCACCAAAGTTCGTTTGTTTGGTGCTGACAGGAGTTTGTGAAGGCATTACAAAAGCATCGAATTCGAAAAAACTGCCTTCGTCGAACAAAACGTTCAAACGTTCACGGGCGGTCAGTTTCCCTTTAATATGTTGCCGGGTGGCTGCATTGTCCTCCATTTCTTGCAACGCCTTGAGGCGCTGCTCAAATACCTGGTTTTTGCTCATACGATTTCTGGTTGTATTTCAATAATTGCACAAAAGTAACAAAATTGTGCAAGAATTGGATATTTTCTTTGAAAATATTGAAAGGCAGAAATGTTTTGGGGCAAAATCAAAATGCCTCCCATTTGTACCATAAGATACGAAAGGAGGCATTTAAAAATAGACTATTGCTTCCATACATTCTTGAAATACAGCTCAAAGAGTGCTTTAACTTCAAGTATGCGTTCAGGTGAATCTTCTTTGACGTCTTTCAAAAGGTACGTTTGTCCAATCGCTTCATACTTATGAACTCCGAACGAATGGTAGGGAAGGATTTCCACACGGTCAATGTTTTCGTAGTCTTTGAAATACTGACCGAATGCGTGCAGATCCTCTTCAAAGTCCGAGTAACCAGGCACCAAGACATAGCGTAAACGCATCGGTTTGCCGATTTCACGCAGCCAAGCCGCGGTCTGCAAGGTTTGGGTATTGGGATGTCCGGTCAGAATCTGATGGCGTTCTGAATTGATTTCTTTTACATCCAGCAAAGCCAAATCAATGTATTGGTACAATTCTCTGGTCCGATCGTTAAAATTGTTTCCGTTGGAGTCCAGGCAGATGTGTATTCCCTCCTCTTTCAGGCGTTTACAGAGCGGAATCAATTCTTGGGCTTGAATGGTCGGTTCGCCACCACTTAGCGTAACACCACCTTTTTTCCCAAAAAAAGCTTTCTGACTTACCGCCATTCGAACGATTTCCTCCGGATCTGTCAAAATTCCACCGACGCTGGGTATGGTATCCGGATTGGCACAGTACAAACAACGAAACCGGCAACCCTGAAGAAATACGACAAGCCGGATGCCCGGCCCGTCAAATATTCCCAAGGATTCATACGAGTGAACCCGAATTTTCATATTAGCGCATTCTATCGTGGAAACTCCTCGAAATCACTTCCATCTGATGCTCGCGGCTGAGTTGCACGAAGTTCACGGCATAACCCGATACACGGATGGTCAGTTGCGGATAGTTTTCAGGATGCTCCATGGCATCTTCCAGCATTTCACGGTTCAACACGTTCACATTCAAGTGGTGAGCGCCTTTGGAGAAGTAACCGTCCATCATGCAGACCAGATTTTCTACCTGTTCAGGCATGTCAGAGCCCAACGATTTAGGTATGATGGAGAATGTGTTGCTTACACCGTCCTGTGCATCTTCGTATTGGATTTTAGCGACTGAAGTCAGCGAAGCGATGGCTCCCTTTACATCGCGTCCGTGCATCGGGTTGGCACCCGGAGCAAAAGCGATGCCCTTTTCACGACCGTCAGGCGTGGCACCCGTCTTTTTACCGTACATCACATTGGACGTGATTGTCAGGATGGAAAGCGTAGGTTGCGCATTCTTGTAGACCGGATAAGTGGCCAGCAAATCGCTGAAATAACGGGTTACTTCCTTGGCCAGCAAGTCCACACGGTCGTCGTCATTGCCGTAGCAAGGGAAAACACCGTCGATGTTGAATCCTTTGGTCAAACCCAGGTCGTTGCGTTTGGGAGTTACGCGGGCATGTTTGATGGCTGAAAGCGAGTCGGCCACGATGGATAGACCGGCGGCACCATACGCCAGATTGATGGCGGGATTCGTATCGATCAAAGCCATCTGAGCCTTTTCGTAATAGTATTTGTCGTGCATGAAGTGGATGATGTTCATCGCTTCGTTGTACACGCGGGTAATCTCTTTCAGTACCAATTTGAAATTGTACATCACTTCATCGTAGTCCAGCACCACGTTTTTAATGGCCGGAATGCCTTTCACCACTTGTTTGCCGGTGAATTCGCAACGACCCTCGTTCAAAGCCAGCAACAAAGCTTTGGCAATGTTGGTGCGGGCACCGAAGAATTGAATCTGCTTGCCGATTTCCTGATACGAAACGCAGCATGCAATCCCATAGTCGTCGCTGCAACGAACCGAACGCATCAAATCGTCGTTTTCGTACTGAACAGAAGAAGTATCGATGGAAACCTGTGCACAGAAGTCCTTGAAGCCCTGCGGCAATGTCTGTGACCAAAGTACGGTCATATTAGGCTCCGGTGATGGGCCGAGGTTGTAAAGTGTCTGTAAGAAGCGGAAAGAGGTTTTGGTGACCTTGCTGCGGCCGTCGAACATCGTTCCACCGATGGATTCGGTCACCCAGGTCGGGTCACCGGCAAAGATTTCGTTGTAGGAAGCCATGCGCAAATGACGCACCATGCGGAGTTTGATGACGAACTGGTCGATTAGTTCTTGTGCAAAGGATTCATCTATGAGACCTAACTGCATATCGTGTTCGATGTAGCAATCCAGGAAAGATGAAACATTACCCAGGGACATGGCGGCACCGTCTTGTTCCTTAACGGCCGAAAGATAAGCCAGATATACCCACTGAACTGCTTCCTGAGCGTTTTCAGCCGGGCGGGAAAGGTCGAAACCGTAGATTTCGCCCAGTTTCTTAATGTCGTTCAACGCTTTGATCTGTTCGGCAACTTCTTCGCGCAAACGGATGCGGTCTTCGGTCATCGGACCTGTCAAACCGGCCAAGTCTGCTTTCTTACCTTCAATCAGACGATCCAGTCCATACAGTGCCAAGCGACGATAGTCACCAATGATACGGCCACGAGCGTAATTATCGGGCAATCCGGTGAGAAAACCCAGTGAACGGAACAGGCGAATTTCTTCCGTGTACACGTCAAAAACGCCATCGTTGTGGGTTTTTGCGTATTTCGTGAAGATTTCATACACTTTCGGATCAAGCTCCACCCCGTTTTCAGAGCAAGCCTTGGCCACCACCTGAATCCCACCGTAAGGCTTGATGGCACGACGAAGCAATTCATCGGTCTGAAGACCAACAATCAGCTCATTTTCGCGGTCAATATAACCCGCTGCATGTGATGTGATGGTGGAAATGGTAGAGGCATCGATGGAACGAACGCCGTTGTTGGCGCGTTCTTCCAAAATACCCTTGAGACAAATGTCCCAAATGTGTTTGGTCCTTTCGGTCGGACCACTCAGGAACGATTTGTCCCCTTCATACGGGCAAATGTTGGTCAAAATAAAATCACGAAGGTTGATTTCCTTACTCCAAATACCGGACTTAAAATTCATGGTTGAACTTATTTAATAGATGATAGTTTTTTTGAGGCCACAAAGATACAACAGATGTATCCATAAAACCTAACAAAAAGGCCAATAAATATGTTTTATAACATAAAATACTGCCAAATATGACATTTAAGCAATTGATATATTGTTTAATTATTTGTCTTTTACGAAACACAGCTTTTTACTATATTTGTGTCCTTAAAAAATAATCTATGACCCTCCATAAAATCGGCACCGCTCTCCAGCAAAGTGCCACCAAAATTCTTTTTCTCGGAAGTGGCGAATTGTGCAAGGAAATGGTGATCGAAGCCCAGCGCCTCGGCGTAGAAACCATTGCCGTGGATTCATACGAAAATGCGCCCGCCATGCAGGTGGCCCACCGCAGTCACGTCATAGACATGAAAAACGGGAAAGCACTCCGTGCCGTCATCGAACGGGAAAAACCCGATTTGGTCGTTCCTGAAATCGAGGCCATCAATACCGCTACTTTGGTCGAAATGGAAAATGAAGGCCTGCACGTCATTCCAACCGCCAAGGCTGCCCAACTCACCATGGATCGCGAAGGCATCCGCCGCTTGGCTGCCGAAACCTTGCAATTGCCAACTGCCAAATACCTTTTCGCCGAGAACCTCGAAGAATTTCAAGCTGCCGTACACGAAATCGGCATTCCCTGTGTGACCAAACCCATCATGTCCTCCTCCGGTAAAGGCCAAAGCACCATTAAATCCGAAGCAGACATCGAAAAAGCTTTTCATTATGCCAAAGATTCTGCCCGTGGCATCGGTACCCGCATCATCATTGAGGAATTCATACGTTTTGATTACGAAATAACCCTGCTCACCGTTCGTTCCGCCTTCGGAACCTTCTGTTGCGAACCCATCGGACACATCCAGATCAGCGGTGATTACCACGAAAGCTGGCAACCTTGCGCCATGACTCCGGATGCCCTGAAAAAAGCACAGGAAATGGCCGTCAAAGTGACCGACGCCCTCGGTGGTTACGGTATTTTCGGTGTCGAACTGTTTATCCGAAATGATGAAGTCATTTTCTCCGAAGTCTCTCCCCGCCCCCACGATACGGGCATGGTCACCATGGCCACCCAAGTGATGTCGGAGTTCGAACTGCATATTCGCGCCATACTGGGCTTGCCTGTCAACACCAAATTGATTCAAACAGGAGCCACACACGTTATCAAGGCGACCGAAGAAAGCTGGAATCCGGTTTTTGACCTGACCGAGGCCGTTCAGGTACCCGATACAAAGATTCGTTTATTCGGCAAACCCCTTTGCAAACCGGGTCGCCGCATGGGCGTTGTTCTGGCTACCGCTGCAACCACGGACGAAGCCCGCGCCTTGGCTGAAAAAGCAGCACATGCTGTAAAAATCAATGCCTAAATCAGGGTGCATGTTTGTGGTACGGAATGGTAAACTTGAATGTTGATCCGTTCCCTTCCTCACTCTCTACCCAAATCGCACCACCCAGAATTTCCACATAGGCTTTGGTTATCGTTAATCCAAGACCATTGCCTTCGTGATTTCTGGTCATTGAATCATTCCCCTGACGGAAGTATTCAAAAATGAACGTTTTTTGAGATTCTGCCACACCAACACCTGTATCCTTAACGTAGAATTCAATAAATAGACCCTTCAATTGGTATCCCACTTCTACAAAACCTTTCGATGTGAATTTGAATGCATTCCACAATAATTTCTGAAGAACGATATGCAACAATTCAGCATCCGTATAAAAAAACAGGTCTTTATCTTCCAGGGAAATCGGACAACGGTATTCCATTCCCTTTTCTTTGGCGGCAGAAATAAATTCATCCTGCAACCTATATAATTGCTCTGCAATATTGGCTCTTTCAATATTGGCTGAAATCTGCCCCGACTGAACCCTGGATAAATCAATGATGTCGTTAATTGTGCTCAGCATCCGCTGACCGCTGTTAATCATGTTCAACAAATATAGTTCCTTGTATTCGGCAGACAAATCCTGCTTCTTCAGCAAATCCGCAAATCCCAAAATGGAATTCATCGGGGTTCGTATTTCATGACTGATGTTTTTTAGGAAAGATGTTTTTAGACGGTCGCTTTCTTCCGCTTTTTCTTTGGCAATAAGCAATTCCAATTCAGTCTTTTTCAACAGCATCAAGTCATTTTTGAGTTTTTGGCTGTTGGATATGATGATGGCAATGAAAACGATGCCCCCCAAGGATAGCAAGACAATCATGATTGCCAACACTAAATCATTAAAACGAATTGATTTCCACACTTTTGCATCGAAATCCATACCAAATACCGCGATGGTTTTGTGCGTGACAGGATGCTTCAAAGGTACCAGGATGCTGACCCAGTTTCCCCAACGATCTTCCGAAAATTCAATGGCTTGTTTGCTCCCATCCTCCATCAGTTTTTTATCCAATGTTGTGGCTTCGGTAAATTCCTGTCCCGGTGGGGAGCAATCCGGACTGCTCTGGGGCTCGGAATCCACTATAAACAACACTTTCCCTTTTCGCATCGTATAGATATAAGAGAACCTTGCCGATTTGTTTAGATTTCTAATCTGCAACAGTATCTGCTTCAATTTCGTATATTCAACTTTGAGCGTATCTTCGGGCAAAGCATTCAACTTCAACAAATCATCGTAATGCATCATCACGGAAGCCGTTTGTGCTACCCGAGTAATTTCACCATACTCCTCATTACCCGATTGAATGACTCGACTAATATAGTACAACCCAAATGCCAACATCAATACAAACGCCAGTACTAAAAGGTACCGTACGATACTCCTATTCATTATTAGCGGGTTCTGTCGCATGGAATCTACTTGTTTTCTTATTGATAATCAATGTTGAAGGTATGTTTTCAAGCACATGTTCCTGCGAATTGGAATAATGATTCCAGGCAGTATAACTAATGAGTAGAAAACTGAAATTGGAAACATAGGTGGAAGAAACGTGTACGTTCTTACTGATTTTCACCGCTGTCGGGAATTCTTCTTTCAAAGCGGCAATGCCTTCACCTATTTCCGGATAGGTTTCAGCCAATTTGTGTACGTCCATAATCCGTATGGTCACTTCGCCGTTGTTGCGCAGCAAACGTCTGGCGTAACGCAGCAGAAAAACATCTTCGGGTTTGTCAATGAATACCAGCGTTTTGGTGATTCTAGAAAAATTGCGATTTACAAAGACCCCGACACTGCAATCGCTATTTTCAATAAAAAAACGGGTTTTATCCTTAATCAGAGAGCCGGGATAGAAAAAGTCTTTTCGCAGCAAGGATTTACTTGGAAGGGATACCCCCGCTCCCACCAACAAGAAGTCAAAGCCTTCATGGTTCACGGTATGAACGATTTCATGACCAATGTTATCGGTCACTTTGTAGCGCGTTTCAATAGGAAGTTCCAATCTGGCGGCTTCTTCATGGATGGGCTTGAAACTGTCCACGGAAAACTCTTCACCATGAATGGGGTTCACATCCGTACCTACCGTAATGTGCAATACCGTGACATTCAGACTATTTTTAGCGCCGTCCAGCACCGTCTTGGCAACGTTCAGCAAGTTCTTGCCGTTTTCAGGATTACCGCAAGCCACCAAGGCATTGAATATACCGAGTGCTTTCTGGCGGCTTCGTTCCTCAGCAATGTTCCGCAAGGGATACAAGCGTTCAATCAGACTCATGGCCGGGGTGGTCATAAAGGTAGTGAACAAGGCCATGATGACCAGCATCACAAAAATGGCCGGTGGCAGAATGCCCATTTCGTACCCGATGTTCAGCACGATCAGTTCCATCAAGCCTCGGGTATTCATCAATATACCCAAAGCCAAACTGTTACGGTTGCTTTCGCCCATCAGCTTCGCAGAAATGGAACTTCCACCAAACTTGCCTATAATGGCCGCTATGATAATTATGAAACAGATGAACCAAAGGTGGGGTGTATTCAGCAATCCAATCTCCGTACGCAAACCTGTAAATACGAAAAAGAGCGGTAATAAAAGCGTTACGGAAATATCTTCCACTTTGTCAATCATCATTTTCCGAAAATTGGGCAAAGGCGGCATGATGACTCCGGCCAGAAATGCTCCGAAAAGCGCATGAATACCTATTATTTGAGTGGCTAAGGCAGAGCAGATAAGCACCAGAAAGAAAAATGCGACGATGCTTTTATTCAGAACTTCCGCACTTTTGTAAATTTCACCTATCCTCTTTAAAAATGGTCGAACGACCCAGAACATCAAACAAATGTACGCAAAGGCAGCTGCAATGGTATAGACTGAACTTATCAAACTGCCCGTTTTAGCTATGGCGATGACGGCAGCCAGCAGACACCAAGCCGTTACATCGTCAATGGCCGCACTGGCCAGTGCCAAAGATCCCAAATGCGTTCGAGTCAGCCCTTTTTCCTGCACAATCCTGGCCAGCACCGGAAAGGCGGTGATGCTCATGGATATACCCATGAACAAAGCAAAAGAAACGTAGCTGGTCTTACCATCGACAAATTCTCCATAAAGGTTGTATGCCAAAAGCATACCAAGGAAAAACGGGATCATGATGCTGGCGTGACTGATCAACCAAGTTTCCCCGATTTTGTTTCGAAGCATCTTCAGGTTCAGTTCCATGCCGATGGTAAACATGAAAAGAATCAGCCCCAATTGACTGAGAATGTATAAATTACCCAACGATCCCTTCGCAAAAAGAAAGTTGAAGGCATCCGGATAGACACGACCTAAAAGCGAGGGTCCCAACACAATGCCTGCCAAGATTTCACCAATGACCGTTGGTTGTCCGATTTTACCAAAAAGCCAGCCGAACATGCGGGCAATAACCAGGATGGAAATGATTTGAAGCAAAAGCATGGCAGCAGGCTCACCGATGTTGACCAACATCGATTTCGAAAAAGTCAACCAATAAGAATCCGAACCGGTTGAAACAGCAGCGTCAATCACGGATTTTTCACCGATGGACCATCGAGTTATACCATTACTAAGCAAGAAATAAGTCAAGCCACCGAAAACAGTGATCAGAGTTGCATAAAGCAGTCCAATTTTCCACTTTGTATTCTTCATCAATCGTTGAATGGGTATGATTTAAGGTCCAAAATACCTATCAATTGCAAATGTAAGAAAATTCCTGTTTTTCAAAGGATTTTTGCTTTACCTTTGTTCTACAAATCCCGATAATTCGGCAAAACCCAAACCTTATGTCCGTACATCAAGAAGATTCCCGAAAAGTAACGACCCATCGGCTCATAGAAATGAAGCAGCGGGGCGAAAAAATTGCCATGTTGACCGCATACGACTATTCCATGGGCAAACTCATCGACCAGGCAGGTATGGACATTATCTTAGTGGGCGATTCAGCCTCCAACGTCATGGCCGGAAACATTACCACCCTACCCATCACGCTCGATCAAATGATTTACCACGGTAAATCCGTCGTTCGTGCCGTTAGCCGTGCCCTAGTCGTGGTGGACATGCCCTTCGGAACCTGTTCGGGGAATCCGACCGATTCATTAAACGCAGCCATCCGCATCATGAAAGAAACCGGAGCGGACGCCCTTAAGATTGAAGGCGGCAAAGAAATCATCGCCGACATCAAGAAAATCATCGATGCAGGACTTCCTGTGATGGGACACCTTGGACTTATGCCTCAGTCCATCAATAAATATGGCACCTACACCGTTCGCGCCCGTGATGAAGCCGAAGCCAAGAAATTGTTGGAAGATGCCCATTTATTGCAAGAAGTCGGTTGTTTTGCCATTGTACTTGAAAAAATACCGGCCACTGTCGGTGCCATAATTGCCAAGGAAGTGGATATTCCCATCATCGGCATCGGTGCAGGTAACGGCGTAGATGGTCAGGTGCTGGTGATGCACGACATGCTGGGCATTACACAAGAATTCTCCCCGCGCTTTCTCCGTCGCTATGCCAATTTGCAGGAAACCATCATCCATTCAGTCAAAGACTATGTCAATGACGTTAAAAACCGCGAATTTCCCAACGATCAAGAACAATATTGAATAAATTCCCCCTTGCTGCTTGCAAGTATATAAAAACATCTATATATTTGCCAATGGAAACTATTTACGAAATAAAATATATGAGACGGGGATTATTTCTTTCCTTATTACTGACCATCAGCATTGCCATACAGGCCCAAATACTGGATCCCATTCACTGGGACATTCGCCTGAAACCCATTAACAATACGGAATATAAGGTTGTTTTTCATGCAGCCATCGATGAAGGCTGGCACCTTTATAATATAGACTTGCCCGAAGGCGGCCCTGTTTCCACTTCGTTCGAATACGAAGTCAAACAAGGCTTGGCACTGAATGGAAAAACGGTGGCCACTAACAAGCCCGTCGTTAAAAAAGATGCACAATTCGACATGGTCCTGAGCTGGTTTGTCCGTGAGGCCACTTTCATACAGAACATCAAAGTAACCGATCCAAAAACCTTTCACTTGAAAGGACACGTCCAATTCATGGCTTGCAACGATGAAAGTTGCCTCCCACCCTCCCCATACGATTTCGAATTCCAATCCAAAGACTTGGTGAAAAAGGCTGAAAGCGCTGCCAAGCCTGCCGAAAAACCCAAAACAGATACCATAAAAGCTGTTGCTGCCCTTTCCACCGATACGCTCCAACCCACCACGGAACTGACCGGAAACCCGCTTTGGAAACCTGTTATTTCAGAATTGAAAATTCTAAGCAATGATTCTGCAACTCAAAAACACGCCACTTCGTGGTGGTTTTTGCTCCTCTCCGGCTTTCTGGGCGGATTGCTGGCCCTGCTGACCCCCTGCGTCTGGCCCATCATCCCCATGACCGTGAGCTTCTTTCTCAAACGCAACAAAAACCGCAAAAAAGCAGTCCGAGAAGCTCTTTTATACGGCCTTTCCATCATAGTCATCTACCTCATTCTGGGCATCGGCATAACTCTGTTGTTCGGCTCCAGTGCCTTAAACAGTCTGTCCACCAACGCCTTCTTTAACCTCCTGTTTTTTGCCTTGCTCGTGGTGTTCGCCATTTCCTTTTTCGGTGCTTTCGAAATCGTATTACCTTCTTCCTGGACCAACAAAATGGATCAAAAGGCCGATTCAACCTCCGGCCTGTTGAGCATTTTCTTTATGGCATTTACGCTGGCACTCGTGTCTTTTTCATGCACAGGGCCCATCATCGGCACTCTGCTGGTCGAAGCCGCCACAACGGGCTCAGTAGCCGGTCCTGCCTTGGGCATGTTCGGTTTTGCCACCGCCCTTGCCATCCCATTTGCACTCTTCGCACTCTTTCCAAATTGGCTTCAGCGCATGCCCAAATCGGGAGGCTGGTTGCAAACCGTCAAAGTGGTTCTCGGCTTCCTGGAACTCGCCTTTGCCCTCAAATTCCTCTCTGTTGCCGACCTCGCCTATGGTTGGGGAATCCTGAGCCGTCAAACCTTCCTCATCCTTTGGATAGCAATTTTCGGCATCATGGGCTTGTGGCTCATCTTTAAAGTTCGGAAATTCAGCGCCACCCGCCTAGTTGTAGGTTTGGTTTCGTTAGCATTTACGGCCTGGATGGTACCCGGACTCTGGGGTGCCCCACTCGCCTCCATCAGTGCCTTTGCACCTCCCGCCACCGCCAAAGATAGCAAACTGTACAACACACAGGTACACGCCGCCTATACAGATTACGAAGCAGGTATGGCTTTTGCCAAAGCACAGCACAAACCCGTCATGATCGACTTCTCAGGCTACGGTTGTGTAAACTGTCGCAAAATGGAAAACTCCGTTTGGCAGGACGATCGGGTTAAAAGCATTCTGAAGAACGATTACGTGCTCATTACCCTGATGGTGGACGACAAGGCTCCGCTTTCGAAGCCCTTGGACATTGTCGTCAACGGCAGAAAGCGCAGCCTGCATACTATTGGTGATAAATGGAGTTACCTGCAACAATACAAGTTTGGCGCCAATGCCCAACCTTTTTATGTGTTGTTGGACAATGACGCCAATCTGCTTGGTCCCAGCCGCGCTTACAACGAAGATACCAAAGCGTATATCGGTTTTCTGAAAGCCGGACTAAAGGCCTATGCTACTTCTCTTCCTTGAAGATCAATACAAACCCACCGTTTCCCTTCACCTTTATATTTACAACCAAAGTCTTGTCGGGCAGAAGCAACTCGCCACACTTGACACTGTTGTTGGAGTCAGGCTTGTCTTCAATCAAAATACCTTTCGAACCCATTTTAAAAAACGACTTCGTATCGAACGAAAGGGTTTTTGCAATATTTTCCCCATTGATGCCGGCAATATACCACGTTTTGCCGCTGCGTCTGGCCACCACGCAATCTTTGCCCGGATAACCGCCCAGAAAACGCGTTTCGTCCCAAACGGTCAGAACATCTTTCAAGTAATGGAAAACCTCCGGAGGCATTTGATTGATGTTTTCAGGAACCAGGCCAAAATGCTGTACACCAGAGAAGAATACCACTGGTAAAGCCAGCTCGAAAGCCATGGTCGTTCTGCGAATAGGGCCACTTTTTCTATCTGAGCCTAGCCGTTCGTTCAAAACCATAGGCGTAAAGTCCATCGGTCCAACCACATTACGCAGGAACGGCAAGGTGGCACAATGTTGCGGCTGCTTGTCAGCATCGGCTTGCCCGAACGTAATGAATTCCATGCCTTTGACAGATTCATCCGTCACAAAATTCGGATAGATGCGTTCCCAACCTCTTGGCAACGTAGTTCCATGAAAATTCACCGTCAGACCGAAATCGTTGGCATCTTTCAAAATATCTTCATAATACTGCATGTAAAACTGCTTGTCACCACCGAAGAAATCCACTTTGATCCCTTTTATGCCCAGACTTTGCATCCATTTCATTTCAGCTCGGCGCGCTACCTGGCTGTCCATGCAGTTTTTCGGAGTTTGCGGTGCATCGTTCCATTTTCCGTTCGAATTGTACCAAAGCAACAACCCAACGCCCTTTGTTCTGGCATAGGCAGCCAGTTTGGCAATATTTTCCCTGCCAATTTGAACATCCCATGGTGCATCAATCAGGCAATAGTTGAAATCCAGCGTATCGGCCATATCGATGAAGTTACGGGTCACGTCGAACGTCACACTGTCGTCTTTCAGCACCAACCAGCTCCATGTCGCTTTACCGGGCAAATAAATGCTCTTTGCCTTATATATCGGCTTGACTAAATCGGTAGCCATCGTGGATTGCGCTATGGTAGTGGGTGCATCACCAACAATCATCATACGCCAAGGTGTTTCAAAAGGCAATGAAAACATAGCTTTGGCATGCTGACTGGGCAAGCCTTCAGCAGGATTCGGGAATTCAATTCGATACAGACTATCGGGAGATAAATGCGCCAAATGCGTGCCACAATAGGAACCAGTGGTACCGGTTTCACTGACCAGCACCCATCCGGCACCGGGAATTTTGAACAAAGCGGGATAGGTCCAACCCGTACCCAGTGTGGATGGAGTTCCGACAGGGATGTCCTGCTGGAAATGTTCTTCATAACTGGGATTTGTACGAGACCAACCCGAATGCGCGGGCGAAAGCGGTGTCATGAAAGCGGTGGTGTTTCCCGGAAAACGAAAGCCGCCCAGCTCCCTGTTAATAGTACATGGACCTGAACCGAACAATTTGTAGTGATACGCCACCCCATCGTTCGAAACCCTGAAAATCACTTCAAGCGGTATCGATTGCGCATTTTTAAGCGACACCCGAACTTCACGGTACGAAACCGATATTTTACTTTTTTTGCCGATGAGTTGCGTGTAACTTTCGCTTTTAACCTGTTGTGTAATTTTTTTGGTTTGCTTAAGTTCCTGATCGAAAGCACCCAAAGATGTTTCCAGTCCGAGGGGCGACGTTGAGACAACCACTTTGCCCGAATACAAAACTTTGAAATAGAATTGACCTTTTTGGTTCAATAGCTGTAGCGAGACTTTCTTGTCCGGACTCTTATATAAATCTTTGCTTTTTGCTTTAGCGGCAAAAGTGCTGCCAACAGACAATAAAAGGGCAAGCAGTAGTAGATTGAAGCGTTTCATACGGCATAAAATTTAAGGAAAGTGGAAGCAAAAATACTAAAAAATTCCCATGCCTATATGGTGGGAAATTCAAATAATTTTAAGTTTCTTTGTAGGAGTAAAAACACTCCGAAAACACATGGAAACAAAGAAATTTCTCCTTAGCGAAAAAGACATTCCCACACAATGGTACAACATTTGTGCCGACATGAAGAACAAGCCGGCTTTGCCTTTGCACCCCGGAACCCGTCAACCGCTGACCGTCCCCGATTTGGCCCCTATTTTTGCTGAAGAACTCTGCAAGCAGGAACTGAATATGACGGACACCTATATAGATATCCCCGAAGAAGTCCGCGATGTTTATAAGAACTACCGCCCCACCCCGCTGGTTCGCGCCTACGGTTTGGAAAAAGCACTGGATACTCCTGCCCATATTTATTTCAAGAATGAAAGCGTCAGCCCTGTCGGTTCCCATAAATTGAATTCTGCCATTCCGCAGGCCTATTACAATAAAAAACAAGGCATTACCAACCTGGTCACCGAAACCGGTGCAGGTCAATGGGGAGCCGCCCTTTCCTACGCTTGTCAGTTCTTTGGTCTGGAGCTTGCCGTCTATATGGTGAAGATCAGCTACGAACAAAAGCCTTACCGCCGCTCCATCATGCAGAGCTACGGCGCCACCGTCATTGCATCGCCGTCCATGTCGACCCGTGCCGGCAAGGACATCATCACCAAACACCCGAATTACATGGGCAGCCTGGGTACCGCTATTTCTGAAGCCATCGAGCTGGCCACCACCACGCCCAATTGCCGCTATGCATTAGGCAGCGTGCTCAACCACGTTTCCCTACACCAAACCGTCATCGGACAGGAAGCTAAAAAGCAGATGGAAATGGCCGGTGAATATCCCGACATCATCATCGGTTGCTTCGGCGGCGGATCAAACTTCAGCGGTCTGGCGTTCCCCTTTATGCAAAATACCCTGACCAAAGGCACCAAAACCCGTTACATCGCTGCTGAACCCTCCTCCTGTCCCAAACTGACCCGCGGCAAACTGCTATACGATTTCGGCGACGAAGCTGGTTACACCCCGCTTTTGCGCATGTATACCCTTGGTCACAACTTTGCACCTGCCCACATTCACGCCGGCGGCCTGCGCTATCATGGTGCAGGAACCATTGTCAGCCAGTTGATGGAAGATAAAATCATGGAAGCCGTTGATATCCAACAATTGGATAGCTTTGCAGCAGCCATGGTCTTCGCAAAATCCGAAGGCATCATTCCTGCACCCGAATCCGCGCACGCCATTGCTTCCACCATCCAGGAAGCCCTCAAATGCAAGGAAGAAGGCGTAGGCAAGACCATTCTCTTCAACCTTTCAGGCCACGGACTCATCGATATGACCGCTTACGACAGCTATCTGTCCGACGACCTGAAGAACTTCGACCTTTCCCAGGAAGAAATCGACAAAAATCTGGAAGTAGTCATCAACATGCAATAAGCACGTGAAAGTCCTCGTACAACATATCGAAAACCTCCTGCCCGAGCACGACTGTGTCGTTGTGCCCGGGTTGGGCGGCTTCGTACAGAACGAAGTACAGGCACGCATTCAGCCGGGAGCACGACTTTTTTATCCTGCTTCCAAGGAAATCGGCTTCAACCATCGGCTCAAATTCAATGATGGCCTGTTGGCACAATCCTACCAGGAGTCCAGCGGTATGAGTTTTGAAGAAGCCAATGCCGAGATACAAAAAGCCGTTCAAGAAATCCAGGAAAAGCTGGAAGCCGGCAAATTCATCCGACTTGGACGCACAGGCACCTTGTTTATGATCGATGAACAACTGGTTTTCCGTCCCGACCACCACAATCACTTTTATCCGGAAGCCTACGGCCTCACCCCTTATACCTACCCATTACTCAAAAAGGAAGAATCTGTGCATGAGGCAGTTGCCGCACCTATCGTCGCTCCTTTTGCAGAGAAAGAAATTATTCCTGTAAAGGCCGAATCCAAATCAACCCGGGATGAATTCATCCACCTTCGTTTCAATCGCAATAGTGTCCGTCAATTGGCAGCCGGTGTGGCAGTCATTCTGTTTATCGTATTCTTCTCCAAGCCAGCCGGAAAATCCTCCGACAGCCAGGAAGCAGGAATGATGCATAATTACCTTTCCACAACGATCAAGTCTGCTCCCCAGGCTTCAAAAACAGAGATTCAGGCAATTTCCACACTTCCGGACAACGATTCGATCTTGACCGAACGCACAACCCGAGCTGCAGTTCCGACGCCAACTATTCAGAATGAACCAATTGAACAAGCACCCTCATCCAATGATGTTGCAACATCCCATCCACAAGGTTATTACATCATCGTCAGCACTTTCGTTCGGAAAGCAACAGCTCAACGCTGGATTAATGAACACGAAGGCGAAACTTTTCTGAATGATGCCCGCATTCTGGTATCGGATGGTCATGCCAAAATTTTTGTAAAAAGCTGCACGAGTTCGGAAGAAGCCTCACATTTCCTTAATGAGTTTACCTCCAGCCATCCGGAATATGCCTCTGCATGGATATATTCCGCTAAAAACGACTGAAAAAAGTCGTTGCAGACCCAGAATCTTACAAATATTTTTTTTACCTTTGTGCCCGCTTAATGCAAGTACATTCATAAATTCAATTCAAACAAATGGCAACTAAAATCAGATTGCAAAGACACGGCCGCAAGGGGTATGCATTTTACCACGTTGTAGTCGCAGACAGCAGGGCACCACGAGATGGTAAATTTATTGAGAGATTAGGTTCGTACAACCCGAACACAAATCCTGCTACAATAGATTTGAATTTCGAACGCGCCTTGTATTGGGTATCAACCGGTGCACAACCCACCGACACCGCTCGTACAGTACTTTCCTCGGAAGGTGTACTGATGATGAAACACCTTCTCGAAGGCGTTAAAAAAGGAGCTTTCACAACCGAACAGGCAGAAGTCAAATTCAACACCTGGAAACAAGGCAAAGAAGCCACCATCAATGCTACTAAAGTATCCCTCAAGGATGCCGTCCGTGCCGACCTCAAAAACCGCATGGAAGCCGAAGTAGAAACAAACAAAGCCAAAGCAGCCGAAATTGCTCAGAAACTGGCTACCGCCCGTGCTGAAGCAGCCGCAGCTGTTGCAGCCGCTGCACCCAAAGTTGAAGAAGCTCCTGCCCCTGTTGCAGCTGTGGAAGTTGAAGAAGAAGAAGTTGAAGAAAAGGTTGCTCACGTAGCTCCCGATTTCGAAGACGCTCCTGTAGCAAAAGCACCTGTTGCTGAAGAAGTTGTAGAAGCTCCTGCTCCTGCTGTTGAAGAAGCCCCAGTTGTAGAAGAAGTTGCTGAAGTTCCTGCTCCCGCTGTAGAAGAAGCTCCTATTGCACCCGCAGTGGAAGAAATTCCTGCTACTCCTGAAGTTGAAGAAGCACCTGCAGAAGAAAAGCCTGCAGCTGAATAATTTTCGGAGTCCAACCACGGACTCCACCAAGGAGAGATGGCAGAGTGGTCGATTGCGGCGGTCTTGAAAACCGTTGAACAGCAATGTTCCTGGGGTTCGAATCCCTATCTCTCCGCAAACAGTCTAAGACAGACGAAAGAAAATCTAAGACAAATCCCGTAAAATCAAGGTTTTACGGGGTTTTTTGTTGCTTATCACTGACATCTGAAAGTCAAGGAAAAGCCAAAAAAAGACAGAGTTCCGTTACTAAATCGTTACTGAAAATAAAGCCTCAAAAATAGTAACGATTTTAGGTGTAAATATCTGATTTGTCGCCTGTTGTCTATTAAGTGTCTGCTCATACACCAAGTATTAACTATTCCTTTGCAACGGAGGTTCATTACTACGTTGAAAAGAAAACAAAAAAGGTATTATGAGTAAAAGTACATTTAAGATTCTTTTTTATCTGAGAAAGAATCAGGTAAACAAGGAAGGCAAGGTCTGTATTATGATTCGTTTGACAGTCAATGGTGACGTCTCCCAGTTTAGTTCCAAGTTGGATCTTGAGGCGGAACTTTGGGATGTAAAACTCGGGAAAGCTGCCGGAAATAGTCAAAAATCCCGCCAGTTAAACAATCTATTGGATGATATCCACACTTCATTGAAGAACCATTATCATGATATAGAAATTCATGAGACAATTGTGACGGCAGAAAAAGTGCGTAATGCTTTTCTGGGTTTCTCAACCAAACA
>Ga0209429_10000465_pt1 | contig 27142 bp, 26 predicted proteins | sample BarGraNGADG00212_3_FD_184493 | JGI IMG/M metagenome (GOLD analysis project Ga0209429, IMG submission 184493) | Arctic peat soil microbial communities from Barrow, Alaska - Barrow Graham LP Ref core NGADG0004-212 (SPAdes) (version 2) | ecosystem: Environmental > Terrestrial > Soil > Wetlands >...
TGCCGTACGTTACGGAACGCTGGCCGGGTGGTATGCTCACCAACTTTCCGACCATCCGCAAGGCTGTGAAGAAAATGACCACCATCGATAAAATGCTTACCGACGGTACTATCGAAAACCTTTCCAAGAGAGAACGCTTGCAAGTTGCTCGTCAACGTGCCAAACTGGAAAAAAACCTTGGTTCCATCGCCGATCTGAACCGTTTGCCTTCTGCCCTTTTCGTCATTGACGTTATGAAGGAACAGATTGCCGTTCAGGAAGCCCTCCGTCTCGGTATCCCCATATTCGGTATGGTCGACACCAACTCCAACCCCGACAACATCGACTTCGTGATTCCGTCCAACGACGATGCCACGAAATCAATCGAAGTGATTCTGGGTGCAATGGTAGCCGCCATCGCTGAAGGTCTGGAAGAACGCAAGGTTGAAAAGATTGACATGGTAGCTGCTGAAGGTGACGAAACCGAAGCTCCTGTTAAACGCGAACGTCGCGGTGGCAAAGCAAAGAAAGAACTCATCCAAAAAGAGGACGTTGAGGCTTTGACAGCTAACGTAGCAGCGAAGTTCATCAAAGAAGACGAAGAATAAATCCAGAAACTTCCAATTTCTGCGTTGTTCAACCTCACTAAAATCCTCATTTACAAAAGTAAACTCCGGTTTTAGTTCGGCCGAACGCCTTGAAATTGAAACTTTCTGAAATTATTCCCTGCGCACTTATAAAATTCAATCACGTGCCGATGTGCTCCTACAGTTAGGCATATCGGCATGTGTTTTATACCATTGAAATCAATAACAAACAAATAAATAGTATTATGGCAGTAACTATGGCAGAAATCTCGAAGCTCCGCACGATGACCGGAGCCGGGATGATGGATTGCAAAAACGCTTTGATCGAAGCCGAAAACGACTTTGAAAAAGCCATCGAGATCATTCGTAAAAAAGGACAGGCTGTTGCCGCCAAGCGCAGCGACCGCGAAGCTTCCGAAGGTTGTGTACTGGCTGGTGTTAACGGTGGCTTTGCCGCTGTGCTCGCCCTCAAATGTGAAACTGACTTCGTAGCTAAAAACGAACAGTTCATCGCATTGACTCAGTCATTCTTGGACAAAGCTTTGGCAGAAAAACCCGCCGACCTAGCCGCTTTGAAGGCATTGATCATTGACGGTCGTACCATCGAAGCACTGGTCATTGAGCGTATCGGTATTACCGGTGAAAAAATGGAGTTGGACTTCTACGAATTCGTCAATGATGCATTCGCCATTTCGTACATTCACCCGGGCAACAAGTTGGCCACTTTGGTTTCATTCAACAAGGAAACCGAATACCAAGTAGCTCGCGATGTCGCTATGCAGACAGCAGCCATGAACCCTGTTTCTTTGGATCGTGCATCTGTTCCCGCCAAAATGATCGAAACTGAATTGGAAGTAGGTCGTGAAAAGGCTCGTGAAGAAGGCAAACCCGAAAATATGTTGGAAAAGATCGCTCAAGGTCGTCTCAACAAGTTCTATCAGGAATCCTGCTTGCTCGAACAGTCCTTCATTAAAGACTCCAAAGTAAACATCGCTCAATATTTGACAAGCGTTGACAAGGAATTGAAGGCCACTGCCTTTAAGCGTGTAACTCTAAACATGGAGTAAAATCGTATTCTGAAGTGAATTACTGCGTTGAAAAGCACTTGCCTATCCTCACGTACTTAAGTACGCTCCGGTAAGTCTGCACGCTTTCCGCCTTGTACTTCGCTTCATAATCCAATTTTACAGTGGGGTGTTTGCTCCAAGAAATAAAGAATGCCGTCTCGAAAGGGGTGGCATTCTTATTTTTTGAAATCGCCGCGGACTTTATGGCCTTGTTTGGAGAGGTAGTCGGCGATTTTGAGGCGGACATCCCCCTGAATCAGGATTTCGTCGTCTTTGGCGGAGCCGCCGGTGCCGCAGTGCTTTTTAAGGGTGGCGGCGAGGTCTTTAAGGGCCGATTCGGAGCCTTGGAAGTTGCTGACAATAGTGGCGGGCTTGCCGTTGCGCTTTTCGAAACGGATGATTAAGTCCTGGCGTTTGGGAAGAGTAGCTACGCGAGCCTGTTCGCCCACATTCGTAGGAAGTTGCTCCAGCTTTGCGTTCAAAAGATCTTTCCAGTCGGGATTGCTCATAGACGTATATATAATAGGTGTGACAAAAGTAGAGAGGATTTTGCACAACGGCAATATATGGGGCTACAATTGCTTTTTTTTATTATTTTTGTACAAACTGATGTTAGATAAACTGATGGATTTCACAAGGCCTACTGATTTTCGATCTATCCCGGAACCGACATTGCGTCGCTTGCCCTGGTATTTAGCCTATCTGAAATTGGAGGCCGACCAGGGTTCCGAATTCATATCTTCCACACAAATTGCCAAAGCCATCAATGTAAGTGCATCACAGATAGCCAAGGACTTATCGCTGGTCAATGTGGCCGGCAAAACTAGGGTTGGTTATGACGTGAAGGAATTGGTGGATGTGCTGGAAAGTTTTCTCGGATTTAAAAGCGTGCACCGTGCCTTTCTCTTTGGCGTCGGAAGTCTGGGTGCAGCATTACTGCACGACAAAGGTTTGTCGCAATTCGGCGTGGAAATCATGGCTGGTTTTGATGTAAATCCGGATCTGGTAGGTAAGGAAGTTAACGGATTGCCCGTTTATCACATCAATGATTTCCAAAAGATGCAGGCCAAAATGAACGTTTCCATCGGCATTCTCACCGTTCCTGTCGACAAAGCACAGCATGTAGCGGAATTGATGGTGGAAGGCGGCATCAAAGCTGTATGGAATTTTACACCTTTCCGTATTCGGATGCCCCAACACATCGTAGTGCAGAACACGTCCATCTATGCCCATCTGGCGGTGATGTTCAACCGCTTAGAGTATCAATTTGCCCGTTAAGGGTGCCATTAAAACTTCTCTATATGAAAATACTGGCGGTCGGAATGAATTACCGCAAACATGTGTTGGAACTCAATAATACGGTTCCCGTTGAACCCGTCCTGTTCATCAAGCCGGATTCAGCCATGGCTTTTGCTCCAGCCTCCAAAGGCACGGCAAACAAGCCGTTCTTTTTGCCCGATTTCTCCAACGAAATCCATTATGAAACCGAGCTGGTCATTAAGATTTGCAAGCTAGGCAAAAACATTGCCGCCCGTTTTGCGCACCGATATTACGAAGAAGTGACTGTTGGCCTCGATTTGACCGCGCGCGACCTGCAGCAGAAATTGCGTAAGGCAGGAATGCCTTGGGAAATATCCAAGGGCTTTGACGGGTCTGCCGTGCTTGGCGATTTTGTACAACTTAAGGATTTGGGTGCTGTCCAAAATCTAGACATCCAACTCGATATCAATGGCAAGACGGTTCAGAACGGTTGTACGGCAGACATGATTTTCGCCGTGGATACTGTCATCGAATACGCCTCCAGATTTTTTACCCTCAAAACCGGTGACCTGATTTTTACCGGAACCCCTTCGGGTGTTGGGCCACTGTTTAAAGAAGACCACCTTGAAGCCTCCCTTGCCGGAAAGAAATTACTCGATTTGCGGATCAAATAAATACGAATTAGCCTAAGTTTCCGTTCTAGTATCTATTAGGTACAATTCATGAAGCATTTGGTCCTGTTTTTCCTGGCACTTTTTGTTGTAACCGGCTTGCAAGCAGGTAACAGCAGGAGCTTGGAATGGTATCAGCCCTCAGCTGCCGTGCCCGATTTCGAAGGCTCGTACCATCCGGAAAGCCAGACCCTGCCTGTTTTCTTTGAATCCCAAACTCCTGAAGTCAACGCTTCCGACTACTCGGTTCGCCTTACATTTCCCGTCTATCGCAAATTGGTGGCTTCCGAACTGAAAGCTCTCAAATCTCTGCTGAACACCATACCCGACAGTATCACTGTTTCAGTCGCAAAGGGAATGGCTCGCAAGAAGACGGTACTCGATTTGTCCTTTTCTCCTTTCATTCATAAAAACGGAACCTACTTCAAACTGGTTTCCTTCGATTGGGAAATTACACCCGTCACCAACGTAGCCCTTCGTAGTACGGCGGCCAGGACCTATGCCCCAAACTCCGTGTTGGCAACTGGCAAATGGAAAAAAATCAGTGTTACCGAATCGGGGATGTACAAACTCACGTATTCGGACATCAATAATATGGGCATCGACCCTGCCAAGGTTCAGATATATGGTTATGGCGGCAAGTTGCTGGCTGAAAACTTTGCGTTGGCCGGCTACATGGACGATTTGCCCCCTGTGGCTGTTTATAAGGAGCTAGGCACGGACGGCATTTTCAATGCTGGCGACTTCATCCTGTTCTATGCACAGGGCCCAATCTCTTGGAGTTACAGCACTACCTACAACATGTACTTGCGTACGCGCAATCATTATTCGGATAAGGCCTATTACTTTGTGGGCGAACGTGCTGCTGGAACTTTGACGGCTGGCATTTCCAGTTTTACCGGAACGGCAAACAAAGAAATCACTTCGTTCACGGATTTTCAGTTGCATGAGGAAGAAATAGTGAACTTAGGAGAGACCATGTGGAAAAGCGGTACCGGTCGAAAATTATATGGTGAGGATTTCATTTCCAACACATCCCGGGTTTTCCCTTTCGAAGTGCCCAATCCCGATTCGACAGCCGATTCAAGAATTATGGCCGAATTTGCGGTCAATAATCAGAATTCAACCTATTTCAACGTGTTCTTAAACAATGCGTTCTTGAGCTCAATGACCTTTCAAGCGATCGATGCATCAGACAATTACCGATACGCCAATGACGGAAATGCAGTGGGGAACTTTAAACAGAAAACGTCGCAACTTGCCGTGCAGTTGGATTATCACGCGACCCAAACTTCGAGCCAATCGAAAGCCTATCTTGATGATATAACGCTGAACACAAGGCGTTTACTAAAAATGTACGGTTCCACGATGCCTTTTTGCGATCCGGTTAGTGTAGGCACCGGAAACATCGGTCGATTTACCATACAGAATGCCACTTCCAAACTGCTGGTTTTTGATGTGACTGACCAAAAAAACATGGTTCAGATGAACGGCAGCCTTACGGCAGGTTCGTATACTTTCGTAAACGCCACTGCCGCGCTTCATGAATACGTGGCAGTCGAAACGGGCACTGCCATTCCTAAACCAACCATCGAAGGCGGCATTGCCAACCAGGATATCCATGGTCAAACCGGTGTAGATATGGTCATTGTTGCCCCGACGGAATTTCTGCCCTATGCCCAAAAGTTGGCCGATGCCCATAAGGCTCACGACGGATTACACGTACTGGTAGTGACGCCCGAGCAGGTTTACAACGAATTTTCTTCTGGAACCCCTGATGCAACAGCTATCCGACGGATGATGAAACTGTATTACGACAGGGGTTTGACGGAGGCTGAATTGCCCGATTGTCTGTTGCTTTTCGGAGATGGCGTTTACGACAACCGTCTGGTGTCGACCATGTTTGCAAACAGTACCACGAAACCCAATAAAATCCTGACGTATCAGTCTGTAGAAAGTACAGACGGACATTATTCCTATGTGACGGACGATTATTACGGCTTCCTGGATGACTCTGAAGGTTCTTCCCTCAGTTCGGCTAAATTGGACATCGGCATCGGCCGCTTCCCGGTTTCAACCACTGCACAGGCTGCTATTGCTGTAGACAAGGCCATTTCTTATATGTACAACAGCAGAATGGGAACCTGGAAAAACCGCCTGCTTTTCCTGGCCGACGATGGCGATGACTATTTGCATGTGGGACAGGCCGATGCACTGGCAAACATGGTTGGTTGGGCTCATCCGGAATTCATGATCAACAAGATTTATGTCGATACATACACCCGAGTGACTGGTGCTTCCGGCGTTACCGTGCCGGACGCCAATACGAAATTTGCCGAACTGATGAATGCAGGTTTGCTCATGCTGAACTATACAGGCCACGGATCAACGACCCAATGGGCCGATGAAAAGTTGCTGCTGAACTCAGACATCGCCAACATGAACAATAAATGCCTGCCGCTTTGGGTGACAGCGACCTGCGATTTTACACGGTACGATGCATACGACACTTCTGGCGGCGAATTGGTCTTCCTTAAGGAAAACGGCGGCGGCATCGCCCTTTTCACAACGACCCGAATTGTCTATTCATCCAACAACTATGTCATCAACCGTTGTTTCCTCGACAACATTTTTGCAAAAAACAATGGGGTGCGCTATACATTGGGTCAAATCATGAATCTGGCCAAACGAAGCGACGCTCTGAACGGCGATGCCAACAAGTTGAGTTTCACGCTCATTGGCGACCCTGCCTTGAAACTGGGTTACCCTGAATATGCTGCCCGGGTGACGGAAGTGAATGGAAAGCCTGTTTCGGCCGTTATGGATACCTTGCGAGCATTGAGCACGGTTACCGTTTCAGGTAAAATTTACCGCGAAGACGGAACCCTCGCCACCGATTTCAGTGGCTTGATTTCTCCAAGCATCTTAGATGCCAACGAAGTCATCGCCAAATTAGGCCGCTCCTATGGGGACACCCTCACCATCTACGACCGCAGCAAAGTGCTTTTCTCCGGGAAAGACAGTGTGGTGAACGGTCTTTTCAGCTTTAGTTTTGTCGTGCCCAAAGACAACAGTTATTCCTTCAGAACCGGCCGCATCAACCTTTACGCCAGCGATGGCACCGGTACGAACGAGGCGCAGGGTTATTACGAGAACTTTGTGATCGGTGGTACAGACCTGACGGCAACAACAAACAATGCAGGTCCACAAATAGCGCTGTATCTGAATAATGAAAAGTTTGTAAATGGCGGGACTGTTCAGGAAACCCCAACACTTATCGCACGGATTTCAGACGAAAACGGATTGAGCACTTCCGGTAACGGCATTGGACACGACCTGATTCTGATGGTAGATGATCAACCTTCCAAAATATACAATCTGAACAATTTCTTCTCTGCCGATGTGGGTAGCTACAAATCAGGTGTGATCCGCTATCAGATTCCTGAACTTTCAGCCGGCAAGCATCACCTCATGTTCAGAGCCTGGGATGTGCAAAATAATTCCACAACCGATACATTGAATTTTGTAGTGAAACCGGGACTTGCGCCCGAAGTCAGCGATGTACGGTTTGTTCAGCAGGGAAACGCAGGTCAATTTCTCTTTACGCACAACAGACCACAGGCGGATGTAACCGTGAAACTGACCATTTTCGACCTTTTGGGACGCATGATTTGGCAATCCGACTGGAACATGCAGGCCGAAAGCAACTCCAGTGACCTGTTGGAATGGAATTTGACCGATATAAATGATCGTCGTATCGCAAATGGTGTATATATTTGCCGCATTGTAATCACGGATAAGAACGGTTCGCAAAACTTCGGATCCAAAAAAATTCTCGTGACAGGACAATAAACGACCTTTTTCAGAGTTATTGATGTTCAAGACTAGTCCATATTCGTATGAAAAAAAATAGAAATATCCTTGTTGCTTGTTTGTTTTTAATGCTTGCTGTTTCAGCGCGTTCTGCCAGTCAGTACAACCCCATCGTCAATTCCGTGCCTTCGCTGGGTATCTCACCGGATGCTGCAGCCAGTGGTTTAGGGGATTTGGGTGCCGCTACCGACCCGGACGTCAATTCGCAATACTGGAATCCTTCCAAATATGCTCAGATCGAAAGCACTGCCGGTCTTTCACTATCGTTCACTCCCTGGCTGTCCCAGCTGGCTTCCGACATCAACTTATCGTATGTGGCCGGTTATTACAAATTGGACGATCATTCGGCAATCAGTGGCTCCTTGCGTTATTTCTCCTTGGGTGATGTGACCCTCCGTACTGCCCAGGACGATCCCGGTTATTCCATTCAACCGTACGAAATGGCTGTGGATCTGGGTTATTCCAGAATGCTATCCGAATATTTGTCCATGGGCGTGACCATGCGCTACATGATATCCGATTTGATGAGCAGCGACGATCCCCCCGGTTCCGCTTTCTCTGCCGACATCTCCTCCTATTGGAGAAAACCGATTTATTTTGGCCGTGAAAAAGGTAGCCTTGCATTTGGTGCCAACATTTCCAACATTGGTACCAAGATTTCGTACGATGGCGGCAACAGCAGTTATTTCATTCCGACCAACCTGCGTGTCGGGGGTACCGTGAAATATCCACTTGATGATTACAATACACTGAATATCTCGATGGATATCAATAAGTTATTGGTTCCAACCCCTAAAGATACGGCCGAAGTCACGACCAACGTTTCCCCCATTGCCGGTATTTTTCAATCCTTTACGGATGCACCAGGTGGTTTTAAGGAAGAAATGCAGGAACTTTACGGTTCGTTCGGTGTGGAATACGCCTATAACAACCAGTTCTTCGTACGTGGCGGTTATTTCTACGAAAACCAGTACAAGGGCAACCGCAAGTACTTTACTTTTGGTGCCGGCTTCAAAATGAGCATGTTCCGTTTGGATGCCTCTTACTTAGTTTCCCAGGCACAAAGCAATCCTCTCGACGGAACGCTTCGATTCTCCCTTGCCTTCGACATGAAGGGCATCCAGATGTTGCTGGGTCACTAACGAATGGACATCCGCGTCGGATATGGATTTGATGTACACAGGCTGGTCGATGACCGGCCTTTGTGGCTTGGTGGGGTAGAGTTTTCGTTCGAAAAAGGCTTGCTCGGTCATTCCGATGCCGACGTTTTGATTCATGCCATTTGCGATGCTATGCTGGGTGCCGCCAACATGCGGGACATCGGTTTCCATTTTCCGGATACGGCAGGTGAGTACAAAGGCATCGACAGCAAAATACTTTTGCGCCGCACCACCGATTTGTTGGCCTCGAAAGGTTGGAAAGTCAGCAACATCGATGTAACCGTCTGTGCCGAACGCCCCAAGCTGACTCCGCACATTCCCGCGATGCAGGCTTGTCTGGCTCCACTCATGGATGTTGAAACAGATGCAGTTTCCATCAAAGCCACGACCACCGAGAAGCTAGGTTATACCGGAAGGGAAGAAGGTATGTCCGCTTCCGCCGTCGTGTTGATTACTCGTTTTTAAACCCTTTATTTTCTGCTGCGGAAATTGGCTTCCCTTTGGGAAAAATCAATTTTATCGTGTACATTTGAGGTCATGAAGAAAAGCTTCGGACTTTTGATGGGTTTGTTTCTGTTGCCCCTGCTGGCGGGAGCAACGGACGATGTGTTGCGCTTCAGGCTCTACCTGAAGGACAAGCCCGACCTTACGATGTCTCCGATGCCCTACCGACTTTCTCCTGCAGCGTTGGAACGCCGAACCAAGCAAGGAATAGCCCTTGATTCAACCGATTTGCCCATCTTTCCCGGTTACATTTCTGCTATTAAGGAAAAAGGTTTTTCCGTTGTTTCCCAGTCTCATTGGATGAATTCGGTGGTGGTTTCCATGGCCGATTCTTCCGGTCTGGATTCGATTAAAACTTTGCCCTTCGTTCGCGAGGTAAAGTTGGTTTGGGTGAATCCGGCTGTTAAGAAATCGGCTGCCAAAAAAAAGGTCGTAAAAATAAATAAATACATCAACGATTCTATCAGTTATTACGGGAAGGCTGAATCTCAGGTCGAAATGCTGGGGTTGGATGCGCTACATACTGCCGGTTTCAAGGGCAGTGGCATGACCATCGCCATTATCGACGCGGGTTTCATCGGGGCGGATACCATCTCTTTTTTCAAAGATGTAAAGCTGAAAGCGACCCGCGATTTCATCTATCCACCAACCACCGTTTACAACGGTCATTATCATGGTACCGCCGTTTTGTCGCTGATGGCATCACAGCAACCGTACACCATCGTCGGTACGGCACCCGAAGCAAGTTATTGTTTGCTTCGGTCGGAAGACAACAGTTCCGAGTTCCCCATCGAAGAGGACTACTGGGCTGCGGCTGCAGAATTCGCCGACAGCATCGGAGCCGACATCATCAACAGTTCCCTGGGCTACAGCGAGTTCGATATGCACTCGCTTTCGTACACGAAAAGCCAGTTGGACGGAAAAACGGCATTCGTCACCAGAGCGGCTTCCATGGCAGCTTCCAAAGGCATGCTGGTTGTAATCAGTGCCGGAAACGAAGGAGCCCAACCCTGGCGAAAAATCAGTTTTCCCTCCGATGCGCCTGAAGTCCTGACCGTAGGTGCTGTTCAAGCCGACCTGACCCGTGGCTACTTCAGTTCCATCGGACCGACTGCGGATGGCCGCATCAAACCCGACATCATGGCCATGGGCGTCAACAATACCATCATCAATGGTACCGGAGCAGTGACGTTCGGTAGTGGAACATCGTATTCGGCACCCCTTGTCGCCGGTATGGCTGCTTGTATCTGGAATGCCCTTCCGATGCTGAAATCTACCGAGTTGCGCACCAAGATTATCGAAAGCAGCGACCGTTACCTCACGCCAGACACCTTGTATGGAGCAGGCGTCCCCAATGCCCAAAAACTGTGGCTGACCATCCGAAATTCGCTCGATCAAAATAAACTGGATCGGTTCTACTGCTATCCGTCACCTGCTTCCGACAAACTGTATCTGGCCAGCTTCCTGCAAACTCAGGAGCCCGTCAAGGTTGTCATCTACAATTCCTTCGGAAGGAAAGTGCTTGAAAAGTACCTATACAGCAGTTCGTTGAGCGTGGATGTAAGCAATTTGCCCAACTCCATCTATTTGGTTGAATTCATTGTTTCTGGTACACGACAAGCCATCCAAAAAATCCTGATACAACGATGATGGAAGCCTTGACCCTCCTTGACCTGAATCAGCTGGTCAGGAACCGCCTGCGTCGCGAATTCCCGGATACCTATTGGATTCAGGCTGAAATCAGCGAATGCAAAGAGCACTTTTCCGGGCACTGTTATTTAGAGTTGGTTCAGAAGCGCGAGAACTCCGAAGCCCTTTGTGCCAAAGCGCGTGCCACCATCTGGGCCAATACTTGGGTCAACCTCAAACCCGCTTTCGAACAACAGACCGGCACTCGACTGCAGGCAGGCCAGAAAGTGTTGGTCGAAGTCTCTGTCGATTTCCACGAATTGTACGGATTCAGCTTAGTCATTCGGGATATTGATGCGACCTACACCATTGGTGACCTAAGCCTTCGTCGGCAACAAGTCATCAAACAACTGACCGAAGACGGTGTTTTCGAACTGAACAAGGAGCTGGAATGGCCGGTGTTGCCCAAACGCATCGCCGTGATATCATCGCCTTCAGCCGCAGGCTATGAAGACTTTATGGACCAGTTGCACCACAACGATTTCGGTTTCCACTTTCAGACCGGTTTTTTTCCGGCAACGATGCAGGGCGATGCTGCCGCCGAAAGCATTATGGAGGCATTAAATGCTATTCAGGCTTCGGGTCAGGAATTCGATGTGGTGGTGATCATTCGAGGTGGCGGTGCAACCACTGATTTGCGTTGCTTTGACGAATACGAATTGTGCTATTATTGCGCCCAGTATCCACTGCCCTTGCTCACCGGTATCGGGCACGACCGCGATTCGTCCGTGCTGGACATGGTGGCGCACACTTCCGTAAAAACGCCGACTGCTGCTGCCGAGCATCTTATCGATTGCCTGAGCAGTGAAGCTTTCCGTCTGGATGCCAACATAGACAAGCTTCAACAACGGGTTTCTCAGCTGCTTGAATCTTTCAAACGGAAACTTCAGTCAAATACCGAACGCCTCCGTCGAACTACTTCGGAAGGCCTCCACAGGGCCAACCTTCAAGTGGAGCGCAATCAGGCTGAACTTTACCGCCGTGCCAACCAATTTGTGTTGGTTCGTCGTCAGGATGCCGACCTAAAAACCGCTAGGCTGAACCATCGCGTTCAGACCCTGCTCGAACAGCAGAAACACCGTCTGAGCATGCTCGAAAGCCGTCTGGAAACCCATTCGCCCGAAATGATGATCAAAAAGGGTTTTTCTCTCACGTTGCATCAGGGCAGAATTCTGAAATCCATCAAGGACCTGCAACCGGGTGCCGAAATCCAGACGCGTCTCAAGGACGGTGTTATCTACAGCATTATAAAACAAACAGATACGAACGTTTTAAGTAGCGAGTGCAGAGGCGAAGCTTGCTTCGACTATGCCGAGTCACGAAAAACGGCTGTTAAAAATAAACGTTTTAAGTAGCGAGTGCAGAGGCGAAGCTTGCTTCGACTATGCCGAGTCACGAAAAACGACTGTTTAAAATAAACGAACCATGACTGAAAAGAAATTTTCTTACAACGCCGCCATGTCTGAAGTGGAGCAAATCCTGGACGCTCTGAGCAAGAACGATCCGGACGTGGACGAACTGACCCGTCAGGTGAAACGCGCCACCGAGTTACTGCAGGCTTGCAAGCAGAAACTCTACGAAACCGATGTGGAAATTCAGGCAGTATTCGAAAAGGAATGAAAACCTACGCGCTTATATTGGCTGGGGGTAAGGGTTTGCGCATGGGTGTAGATCTGCCTAAGCAATTTCTGTTGCTTGCCGGTAAACCAGTGTTGATGCATACGTTGGAAGCGTTCCAAAAGGCGGATCCTACTACTGAACTCATTCTGGTACTGCCTGCCGAACATCAGGTCTTTTGGGCAGAACTTTGCGCGAAACATGCTTTTGCGCTCAAGCATCAGGTTGCTACCGGCGGTGCCGTCCGTTTTGACTCTGTTCGAAATGGCTTGAAACTCATTCAGGAACAAGGGCTCATTGCAGTTCACGACGGTGTTCGCCCATTGGTCAGCCCAGAGTTGATCAATCGCTGTTTTGCCAAAGCCCTGGAAAAAGGAGCTGCCATACCCGTTTTTGAACTCACTGAAAGCATCCGCCGCATCGAAGGCTCTCGAAGTTATGCCGAAGACCGGAGTCGCTACCGTTCCGTTCAGACACCTCAAACCTTCCGTTCGGAAATGTTAAGACAGGCTTACGAACAGCCTTTCCAGCCCGTCTTTACTGACGACGCTTCCGTAGTAGAAGCCGCCGGTTACGAAATTGCCCTGGTGGAAGGAAACCGCGAAAACATCAAAATAACCACCCCGCAGGACCTGCTCCTGGCGGAACAACTTGTAAAATAATACGGTGCTCGACCTAGCAAGCAAAGACCTCATTTACATCCCCGGCGTCGGACCAGCCCGGGCGGAGATACTGAAGAAAGAACTCAACATCTCCAGTCAGGAAGACTTGCTGTATTATTTCCCGTACAAATACATCGACCGTACCAAAATATACACCATTGGCGAACTGACGTCCAACATTCCCTACATTCAGGTCATCGGGCGGTTTCAACAATTCAAGATGGTGGGCGAGGGCAGGTTCAAGCGGCTTTCTGCCACGTTTTCGGACGGTACTGGCGTGCTGGAACTCGTTTGGTTCAAGGGCGTCAAGTTCATCATGGACAAGTACAAGCTGGGTGTCGATTACCTTGTATTCGGCAAGCCTTCCGTGTATGGTCATCAGCTTTCCATAGCGCATCCGGACGTGGATCCTGCTCCGACGGCCACTTCAGCCCCCATGCCGGGTTTGCAGCCCTTCTACAACACCACAGAAAAGATGAAGACGCACTACCTGAATTCCAGGGCGGTGCAAACCATCGAAGCCAGTCTCATTCGCAGCATTCAGGAACGCATTCCGGAATCCTTGCCGGAGGCATTTACAAGAAATAATAAGCTCATGCCGTTGCATGATGCGTTGGTGCAAGTGCACAAGCCAACAGATACGCACACCCTTAAAGCGGCTCGTTACCGCCTCACCTTTGAGGAGTTGTTTTACCTGCAACTCCACATTTTGCGTTACACCAAAGAGCGTGACAAGAAATACCGCGGCTACCCGTTCGAAAATATTGGCGAACTCTTCAATACCTTTTACCACCGATATTTGCCGTTCGAACTTACCAATGCCCAGAAGCGGGTGTTGAAGGAAATCCGGGCCGATTTGGGCAAGCCCCGTCAAATGAACCGTCTGCTCCAGGGCGACGTAGGCAGTGGCAAGACCTTGGTGGCACTCATGTCCATGCTGATTGCCACCGACAACGGTTTTCAAGCTTGCATCATGGCGCCGACCGAAATTCTGGCCAACCAGCATTTTGTAACCATTCAAGAATTCCTGCAAGACATGCCTGTGAAAGTAGCTCTGCTCACCGGTTCCACCAAAAAAAAGGATAGAGTTCCGCTGCACGAAGGACTTCGCAATGGAGAAATCCAGATTCTCATCGGCACCCATGCTCTCATCGAGGAAACGGTGCAATTCAGCAATCTGGGTCTGGTGGTCATTGACGAACAGCACCGGTTCGGCGTGGAACAGCGCTCCAAGCTCTGGCGCAAAAACGATAATCCGCCTCATGTGCTTGTGATGACGGCCACGCCGATTCCCCGCACGCTGGCCATGACTGTTTACGGTGACCTCGATGTTTCTGTCATTGACGAATTGCCCCCGGGGCGCAAACCCATTCAAACACAGCACCGCTTCGATGGTAAAAAGGGTCCGCTTTACGCGTTCATGCGGGAGCAACTGAGGGCAGGGCGCCAAATCTACATCGTTTATCCCCTCATCAGCGAATCTGAGAAATCCGATTACAAGAACTTGGAAGAAGGCTATGTGCACATTCAGGAAGCTTTTCCCGAAGTGAAGGTCAGTATGGTTCACGGTCGGATGAAACCCGTCGAAAAAGACGCGCACATGCAGGCATTCGTTTCAGGTGAAACGCGCATACTGGTGGCAACTACCGTCATCGAGGTCGGCGTGAACGTGCCGAACGCCAGCGTGATGATGATCGAAAGTGCCGAACGTTTCGGCTTGTCGCAATTGCATCAACTCCGCGGCAGGGTAGGGCGAGGGGCGGAGCAATCGTATTGCATCCTGGTTACTGCGTATAAACTTTCGGATGAGAGCCGTAAACGCATGGATATACTGGTTTCGACCAACGATGGCTTTGAAATTTCCGAAGCCGATTTGAAGCTACGTGGACCAGGTGATCTGGAAGGCACCCAACAAAGCGGCATCCCATTCGACCTAAAAATTGCAAATCTGGCCAAAGACGGCCAATTGGTCGAACATGTTAGGAATATCGCAAGAAATATACTCGATGAGGACCCTGAGTTGGCTCAACCTGAGAATGTTGTGTATAAAAGGCAATTGAGAAAGCTGTTCGCCAAAAAGATAAATTGGGGTGTAATCAGTTGATTTATTATTCAAAAAAAAGCTTAATGGGTTTTTATTGTTGAATACTTTTTTTTATCTTTGAAAAGTCGGGGAAAACTCCGATAAATTTTTTCATATCCGAAACTGATATTTATGCGTTTTTTCAAGACCTTATTTCTATTACTATTCACCGTTGTTTTAGGTGTCAACGCACAGGATAATTATACTGTGAACATCCGCTACGGCCGCAATGCTGCAGCTCTGGATTCCGTTATCACCAAACAATTGGAAGAGGACGAAGAACAAGGTGACTTGTACGAAGGCCTTTACGGAAGTTGGAACAACTCCGCCGTGAATCCTTATGGCATGAACATCGGCAATATGAAGGATAGCTTTTACATCAACATTGCCAATTATTATCCTCCCGTACTCGGTAAAGTAACTTCACCTTTCGGCCCCCGCGGTCGTCGTAGTTTCCACAATGGCATCGACTTGCGCCTAAAGGTTGGAGACACCATTCGTGCAGCTTTCAGCGGTCGGGTTCGAATTCGTCAGTTCAACCGTCGCGGTTATGGATATTACATCGTATTGCGCAACCACGAAGGCATCGAAACCATTTACGCTCACTTGTCTCATTTTCTGGTTGCTCCCAATCAGGACGTAAAAGCTGGTGAACCAATCGGTCTTGGCGGAAGCACTGGTCACTCGACGGGCCCTCACCTGCATTTTGAATGTCGTCTATACGGTAATCCCATCAATCCTGCCAAGCTCTTCAGTTTCGAAGATTACGTGCCTCTTACGAAAAGATATTTTGTTGCAAAAGCAAAGACGTTTGAAGAACGCATCAAATATTCAGGTGGTGTATATTTCGGTGTGCGTGCTGCGCTTCCCGGAACGGATCTCGTAAATAAGGCTGGTTCCAACACCTACCAAAAGGGAGAATACGCCAGCGTCAAGTTCCACACGGTCAAGAAAGGTGAGTCGTTGTACCGCATCGCCCAGGACCATGACATTAAGATTACCGAACTTTGCAAACTGAACAACATCAAGCAAAAATCTTCCATTCGTCCTGGTCAACGTTTAAGGCTTTCTTGATAAATTTTCACGTATTTTTTTCGTACTTTTGTAGCCATTCAAGCAAACTTAATGCCCAATGGCAGATACCAATGCACAATTTGACGCTGTAGCCGCCCAATGTCGTTCCGTTTTTTCAAAAAAACTGCACGATTACGGAGCAGCTTGGCGCATTCTTCGCCCCCAATCCGTCACTGATCAAATCTTTATCAAGGCCAATCGCATCCGGAGCCTCGAAACCAAAGGCAATGCCAAGGTGGACGAAGGCATTCGTCCCGAATTCATGGGCATTGTTAACTATGGTGTCGTAGGCCTGATTCAGCTGGAACTCGGTTCTGCCGACCAAGTGGATATATCAGTTGAAGAATCCATGAACCTGTACGATCAGAAAATCACTCAGGCCAAAAGCCTAATGCTGGATAAGAACCACGATTACGATGAAGCCTGGCGCAGCATGCGGATTCCTTCCTATACGGATCTAATTTTGATGAAACTTCACCGTACCAAACAAATTGAGGATCTGGGTGGCATTACGCTGGTCTCAGAAGGCATCGACGCAAACTATCTGGATATGATGAATTACGCGCTTTTCGGATTGATTCGAATGGAATTTGACGAAAAATAAACGAAGCTATGAAACTGTCAGACAAAAACTTGAAGATTTTGATCAACATCGCCAGAGTGCTGCTTGGTCTTACCTTTGTATTCTCTGGTTTTGTAAAAGCGGTCGATCCGCTTGGCAGCATGTATAAGATCAATGATTATCTGGATGCTTTCGGGTGGGTGTATTTTAAGGATCTGTCGTTCCTGTTGTCCTTCCTGCTTCCTGCAACTGAATTCTTTTTAGGCCTGGCCTTGCTGCTTGGAATTTATAGACGCACCATTTCCTTGTTGCTGTTCCTCTTCATGATTTTCGTGACGCCTCTGACACTCTACATCGCCATTACCAATCCAGTTACCGATTGCGGTTGTTTCGGTGATGCATTGGTGCTCAGCAATACGGCCACTTTTATCAAGAACTTGGTATTGTTGGCGTTGGCTTTCTTTGTATACTGGCACAACGTAAAACTCATCACCATCTATGGTAAGCATACTTCCCGTTATACGGCTTTGTGGTGTGTTCTGTTCCCCCTGTTGATTTCTTCCTGGTCCTACCGGCATTCGCCTTTGATCGACTTCCTGCCCTACAAGATAGGAAACAACTTGCCAAACCTGATGAAAGCCCCTGCGGGTGCAGTCACGGATTCCATCACCACCTTATTTATTTACGAAAAGAAGGGTGTGAAGAAAAAATTCACCCTGGATAAAGCGCCTTTCGCAGACACCACTTGGACATTCGTAGATCGTGAAGATATTGCGGTTCGACAGGGTTACAGGAATCCCATTCATGATTTTGTACTCGAACATCCAGAGCAAGGTGACATCACCAAGGAAGTTCTTGCTGATCCTTCTTATACCTTCCTCTTTGTCAGTGACAAGCTGGAAGATATGAACTACAACCGGATGCAGGAAATTATGGATGTCAAGTTGTATGCAGACAAACATGGCTATCGCTTTCTGGGCTTGACCAATTCGAATCCTCGGGCCATCGAAGACTGGAAATACGAATATGATGATGCCATGACTTTCTGCGCATTGGACGACCGTACATTGAAAACAATGATGCGTTCCAACCCAGGATTGATTCTGATCAAGAAAGGAACAGTCTACCAGAAATGGGGTTTCAGGGATGTGCCTTCTTTTGAAGGTGAGAAATTGCCCTTGGAAAAAACGCCATACGGCACCATTGGCTATCCTTCCATTGAAAAATTGCTTGGTGGCTTGTTGCTGATTTTGCTGTTGCCGCTCATTTTCTTCTTCCTGATGCACAGCGGTTATCGCTTTCGTTACAACAAGTACTCCCGAAGCTGGTTCAAGTTTGAGAAAATTGATGACAACGATTAACAGCCAAATAAATTTACTAATCACATAAATATTTAAGAAATGAGAAAGAACATTGTTGCAGGTAACTGGAAAATGAATAAAAATCTGCAAGAAGGCGTTGCCCTGGCAACTGAACTGAATGCCGCACTGGCTGCCACCTCTGTCAACTGTGATGTTGTCATCGGTACTCCTTATATCCATCTTGCTTCCGTAGCTGGTGTTGTAGATGCCACCAAACTTGGCGTTGCCGCACAAAACTGCGCTGACCACACATCCGGTGCCTACACGGGTGAAATCTCTGCCTCCATGGTTAAATCCACTGGTGCGCAATACGTCATCCTCGGTCATTCCGAACGTCGTGCCTATTATGGTGAAACCAGCGAAATGCTGAAAACCAAAGTTCAACTGGCCCTCGAAAACGGTTTGACCCCCATTTTCTGCATCGGTGAAGTGTTGGAAGAACGCGAAGCCGGTAAGCAATTCGAAGTGGTTGAAACCCAAATCAAAGATGCTCTGTTTGAACTGAGTACTGAAGATTTCGGCAAGATTGTCTTGGCTTACGAACCCGTTTGGGCCATCGGCACAGGCAAAACCGCGTCTTCTGAGCAAGCTCAGGAAATCCACGCATTCATCCGTGGCGTACTCGTTGCAAAATACGGTGCAACCGTTGCCAACGACTGTTCCATCTTATACGGCGGAAGCTGCAACGATAAGAACGCCAAAGAACTCTTTGCCAACCCGGATGTGGATGGCGGTTTGATCGGTGGTGCCTCTTTGACGGTTACTGCCTTCATGGGTGTGATTGCCGGATTCTGAAGCTAAAATACTTTTTTTTAATAATGGCGTTTCGGGAATTTCGGAACGCCATTATTGTATAAGTATCATATAATCAATGCATTAATAATTAATAAAGATTGCTTGTATCCCTTTTGTATCCCACCTGACAAAGCAAGTGATTCCCTTCTGTATAGATTTTTATACTGATCGGTGCAAAAAGCTGCCGTATATTTGTACAGTCAAAAGGAAACAAAAACAAAAAATACTTCAAGTCATGAAAAAAGTCGTTCTTACGGTATTTACCATAGTCGCTTTCATTTTATCCGCCGCTGCCGACAATGTAGCCAACAAGACTGTTAGTGTACAAGGTAGAGCCCGGATCATTACTCCGATCACGTTGGCCAACACAGATGCTCAGGCACTCGATTTTGGTATTATAGCCAAAGGAACCACGGATGCAACAGTAATAGTTTCTGCTACCGCTAGTATTACTGCCAGAGTTTTAGACGGAGATGCTGTGGTCCTTTCCAGTGCTACTCAGACCGCTGCCAAATTCACCGTTGGTGGTGAAAGCGGAAAAACGTATACCATCACGATTCCGACAGAAACCCAAACAATAACTTCAGGTTCAAACTCCCTGAATATTACGAACTTCACTTGCTCGAACGGTGCAACCGGCACTATCGGTACCAACAATGATTTTTATGTAGGCGGAACCCTTTCCGTACCTCATACCGCCATAGCTGCTTCCTATTCCGGAACTTTTAGCGTAACGGTCAATTACAATTAAAACTACTGCTTTTAGATATTTGTTTGTTTAGAACAGCCCGGCAGATTTGATTCTGTCGGGCTGTTCGCGTTTAGTACCTTTTTTTCTTGAACCAAAGTGCCACATTCACCAGGCCGATCATCACTGGAACCTCCACCAAAGGACCAATTACGGCAGCAAAGGCTTCGCCCGAATTGATGCCAAAAACGGCAATGGCTACAGCGATGGCCAGTTCAAAATTGTTGCTGGCGGCAGTGAAGGAAAGGGTCGCGGCCTGCTCATAATTGGCACCGGCCTTGCGGCTCATAAAATAAGAAGCCAAGAACATGACCACGAAATATATCACCAACGGAATAGCGATTCGCAACACGTCCAACGGCAGTTTCACAATATACTCGCCCTTGAGTGAAAACATCACGATGATGGTGAAAAGCAAGGCGACCAAGGTCAACGGACTAATGATGGGTACGAACTTCGTTTCGAACCAAGTCTTCCCTTTCACCCTCAAGAGAATGAACCTCGAAAGGAACCCTGCGGCAAACGGAATGCCCAAATAAATCATGACGCTTTTCGCAATCCCCCCAATGGTGATGGCCGCTACCGCATTGTTCACCGGCAGGCCGAACCAACCTGGCAGAACGGCTATGAAAAACCAAGCGTAAACCGAAAACAACAGCACTTGAAAAATGGCGTTAAACGCCACCAAACCGGCTGCATACTGCCTGTCACCATGCGCCAGGTCGTTCCACACAATCACCATCGCAATGCAACGTGCCAACCCGATCAGGATGAGGCCGTACATGTAATCCAAGTTGAACTGCAAGAAAACAATGGCCAGCAGGAACATCAGGATTGGCCCGATAAACCAGTTCTGCACCAACGATAAGCCCAAGATTTTGGTGTTCTTGAATACATCGCCCAGTTCCTCGTATTTGACTTTCGCCAAAGGCGGGTACATCATAATGATAAGGCCGATGGCAATGGGGATATTGGTAGTTCCCACCGACATCTTGTTCCAGAATTCAGCCACATTCGGACTGAACCAACCGGCGAAAACACCGATGAACATGGCCAGGAAAATCCAAAGCGTGAGGTAGCGGTCGAGAAAGTTCAGACGGGTTTTCATATTAACAGCAGTTTGTAGTAGAAGTGGAACAATCGCAGCTTGGTTCGGTACCATTCAGAATTCCATTCAGAATTCCGGCGGCACAACCAACCCCTGCTCTCACGGAGATAGCTTTCGTTTTGCAATTGAGTGCACAGGCTCCGCATTCCATGCAGTCATTAATATCCAGTATATGTGCTTTTGTATCCCGAATTTCAAAGACGGCACGGGGGCAAACAATGGTACACATGTTGCAACCAGTGCATAACGCCTGGTCCAGTTTCAACGTAACGACATTTCTTAAATACTGCATGGCTAAATCAATTTTGAAACGATAAACAGAATGATACCCGTTGCAATCAGCCCAATTTGAAGCGGAACCGCCCATTTCATTTCCTTCTGAACCCCGGACAACGAAGTAAAGGTGGATGAACCGGTGAAATTCATGGTCATAAACGATGCAATGCTAATGTTCATCAAGCCAAGAGCAATGCTTTCAAGCGGAGAAACACTGAAAATCAGATTCAGCACGACGGTTGAGAGCGAACCCCAGAATATGCCTTTTAAAGCAAATGCCCTGAACGGAATCCACGTCAGGAAAAGCGGCCCGAAAACGATACCTGCAAAGTAAGCCATAAAAATATTCAGAACTGGAAACAAGCCCGTCGAAAGCATTTTATCAAACAAAAACCCCGATCTGTCCAAACCTGAAACGAAAAACAAGCCGGCAAGTATCGCTAGCAGTTTGTATTTGCCATACATGAAATCATTCGGAATCAACTTAGCCCGTTCCTTCAAGGGAAAGGCCATTTTCCGCATTTCTGGTGTGGCCTTATAACCCGCAGCGATGTAGGCTTTGATGTCTTTGGCCAGCACCGGTCCGAACACGGCTCTGAAACCCGTTTGTTCCTTGACCAAATGCGCTGCTACTCCAGGTGCACAAAGCTGAGGAAGAATAACCCTTCGATGTTTGACGATGTGTTCCAGCGAATGGTCCTTGATGCTTTTCACCACCCTTTCCGTCCCAAAAGAACCCTTGCCTGCCGCACACCAAACGTTGACTCCATTGGTGTCAATCACCAGAATCCAGAGGTTCAGACCACCCAGATTTTTGCGAAGCATATCAAAACTCAGCTTGTAATTTGCCGAAATCAACACGTCGGAGTTGTTGTCTGGTGTTCCGAGTCGATATAATCCTGGTTCGAGCCTGTAATCATCACGGCCGAACCCCATACGCATCTTAAGCGCGCCCAATTTATCGGCCCATTCCAATTTGGTCGAAACCGTCGGCGCATTCAGTGCGACCGGTTTGAATGACAGTATGTTCAAAGGCAACGCCATCCTTATTTCATTTCATTTTTGTAGAAATCGTAGAACCGTTTCTTGATTAGATCCCGAACTCTGCGGAACTCACTCCAAATGTACTCGTCCGAACCTGTAACGTGCGACGGGTCTTCAAATCCCAAATGCAAGCGGTGTTTCACCTTACCACTAAACATTGGACAGGTTTCATTCGCATGGTCACAAACCGTAATCACGTAATCCCACTCCTCGTTGATGTACTGATCGACCAGTTTGGGAAAATGCGAAGTAATATCTACGCCTGCTTCTTTCATAACTACTGCAGCTTTGGCATTGATCTGCTTTGCCGGCTCGGTGCCTGCTGAACAAACGATAAGGTTGGCATCGAAACTTTGTAAGAATCCGTGAGCCATTTGGCTGCGGCAACTGTTTCCGGTACAGAGGATTAAAACTTTCATAGGAACATACTTTTAGTTAAAGCCTATATGGAACCCGCATGCTTAATGTTTATAAACTTGGATGTTTATTGGAACATGCTCGTTTCATAATGTACTAATTTTTCCGTTTTCTAATTGAATTTTTGTATTTCCATATTTGGCAGCCATCGGACTGTGTGTAACCATGATAACAGTCGTTCCTTGCCTTTGGTTTATATCTTTCAGTACTTCCAAAATTTCCAACGATAATTTGGGGTCGAGATTCCCTGTCGGTTCATCGGCAAGCAGTACAACGGGATTGTTGGCCAAAGCACGGGCAATCGCCACACGCTGTTGTTGACCTGCCGAAAGCTCCTTTGGATAATGCGTGGTGCGGTCTTCCAAACCGACCCATTTGAGCAACTCCAAGGCGCGTTCTTGGTTTTTATCCTGGCCCTTTTCTTTTACGTTGAGCGCTATGGTAATGTTTTCCAAAGCAGTCAAGTAGGGAATCAACGCAAAACTTTGCATGACATAACCCACATGATTGCTTCGAAAAGTAGCCATTTCCTCTTCTTTTTGCAAATTCAGTTCTTTTTGATCATAACGCATCTTGCCTGAAGTCGGCTTAAGCAAACCGCCCAAAATCAACAACAAAGTCGTTTTGCCTGAACCCGAAGGTCCGGTTATGGTCACAAAAGAACCTTTTGGTATATCGAGTGAAAGCGAATCAACAGCATTGATAGCCCCATCGTGTCGCAGATATGTTTTAGTGAGATTCTTTAGTTGTATCAGCATAATCAATCCTCCTGCATATTTGAAAACGGTTCGATTTTTCCTGCCATATAAGCCGGTATGAGTGAACCTACTACCGAAATAAGTATGGAAAGTGCCAACGAGAGAAGCAAATATAAGTAAATGGGATTCACTTCGATTCCAATAAACTTGGGACCCAACCAAACGGCTGCCAATGTACCGACGATATATCCGGCAATTCCGCCTATTAAACCCATTATGAACGCTTTCAATACCAGAATGTAATAGATATGACCTTTGTGATAGCCTATCATACGCAAGATTCCGATTTCTTTTTTACGCTCATTGACATTGGCCCACATGTAATTACCAATGGAAATGCCACCTACAATCAGTACGATGATTAAAAAGACCAACGAAATTTGATTCATCATCCGGTTGGTTTCAATCTGTGTTGAAACAATTTGACCGATGGTGGTAATGCGGGTATCGGGCAATACATTTCTCAACTTGCTTAAAAGCCCGTCTGAAATTTCACTGCAACAACCCATGATTTCAATGGCACTAACCTGCTCGCCAGTTCCCAAGAGCGCCTGAACGGTATGTAGGTTAGCAAAAACACGGTCATCATCAACGGTTCCAGTTTCGGGAAGCACTTTTACAATGGTAAAATCCTTGCCTTCTATGGTCAACTTGCCTTGCTCTTTACTATTCAAACGTTGAGCAACCGCAGAACCAATAAAACAATCGGATTCAGCTAGGGAATCAATGCCTTTGCGTTGTAGCTTTGGATCCAGGTATTTGGCAGGTTTTGTTCCTGCTTTTGGTGCACAACTTGCCGTTACTTTATCGCCCAATAATCCACCTTGTTGCCATATAGGTTTCGATGCGATTTCGCTTTTAGGCAATATTCCTGTCAGAACAATATTCCCATTTTCCAGCTGAACTCTACGCGTCAGTTTCGGCGACATATTATCCACTCCGGGCAACGTGGAAGTTGCAATTTTCTCTACATAACTTTCCGGAAAAGTAGGCGCGTCAATATCTGCCGAGTAGTAATTATCAACACTGGCCGCTTGAGGCAATACCAGAATATTGGCACCTAAATTGTCAAGGTTCACCGCCACCGCTTTTTCAGACACGACCGAAATGGTGCGAATGCCTACGATGACTCCAACACCCAAGGTGATGGCCAATAAACCGGAAGTTAGTTGTGACTTCCTGTGCCATAGCTCTTTAATCACTAAATTTGTTAATCGCATAATCGAAATTACAAATTAACAACCGCCGGGAGCACAACTTGTACCACAACCGCTACTCACTACTTTTGTAGCGGCTGAAACCAATTCAGCAGCTTCTACTTTGCCTTTAAACAGTCCGGTCGATTGGCCTGAAGTATTCAGAACCATAACGGTAGTTGTATTGGTAGGGCCTTGTAAGTTGAGGCTCTTGATGAATGCTGTTTCTTTGGGATCTGCTAAGTCAATCTCAACAATTGCAACATTGCCACTTAATTTTACCGATGCCGATTTGCATGAACTTAGAATTGCGGCTTTATCGATGTTGGATTTTTTTGAAACAACCAGAAATACGGGTTTTTTAGCATTTATTGCAGCATAAACATCATCCAACTTTGGTGAAGGTACGAGTGCGGCAACTTTATCAGCTGTTGCATCAGCAAGTATATATCCACCGGTCGGGTAGCCTTTTGCAGAAACAGTCAATATGAGGGGTAATGGTGCACCCGACAATCTCCATTGACTGACCAATTCCGCATTTGCCGGCAGGTCTCTATCCATTTTTAGTATGATGGCATTTTTATTGATACCGACAGCCGCTTTTGCAATCGAAGTTGCTTTGTCTACATTTGTTGCTCCTGTTCCGGTCACTACAACAAAGACCGCTTTTCCGGCAGTTTTGGCCTTGTTCAGTTCAGCTTGTAGGGGAGAGTTGGCTTTGGCTGACTTTTGCTCAGCCAGCGTTTTTTCTTGAGCACCTTTTTTGGCACTTGCTTGTTTGTTTTCTGCATTGGAGTTCGCGCAAGCTGAAAAGGTTGTAGCTATTGCCAGAAGCAGCATCATTAACCGGAATTTGTTTGAAGTTTTCATAGTGTATGTTATAATTAGGTTGATCAACAAGGTTTTTCAGTGTTGCAATCGATTTCGGACGCTTTAATCTTACCAAAAAAGGTATCAAAAAGTTCCAGCTTTTCGCCAATGCAAGTGCCACAGAGGCAATAATTTATTTTTAGACCATCGATTTCTCCATGAATGAGACCCAAATCTTTCAATTCTTTCAAATGTTGCGAAACAGTGGTTCGGCTCAGGGGGAGCTGATCCGAAATATCGCCCGAAATGCAGGTTTTTGTTTCTGCCAGAAATTTGAGAATAGCCAATCTTGCAGGGTGAGAAATAACCTTGGCAAACTTTGCGAGCTCTTGGAGTTCAGAGTTGAATTCATCGGATTTGGTCATAATCTGATTTGGTTTTGCAGTATGACGCAAACATACGACATAGTTTTTGAAAAAATATATTTGTACTGTTAATAATTCATATTATTTGTATGCCAAAATGAACTTCTCAACTTCTGCTTTTACTCAAACATACGAAACGAATCTATCAAACCGTTGACATCGATGTGAAGAAGCAGTTACAATAGATGGCTGTCTGTAAATCGGACTTAGGGTTTAATCTTTGTATAAATGGCAGTCAAATATTGGTCGTAGAATCCCTTAATGGTTTCTTCCACCTCACCCATCGGTTTTACTGGAACCAAATCTGTGACTTCGTTAAAAGCTAATCCCGATCTAAACAAGGTCTCCGTTGTTCCCCACAACATTTCTGTGAGGACTGCTTGAGCTTCCTTGTCATCCATTCCGAAGCTTATGGCCAATTCTTTCAATTTCTGCAATTGGAAAAAGAAATAGGTGTGCCCCATGGCACTGATTACAGCGTAAGCTTCAATTTTGGACTCTGCAACTTCAGGAGTAGAACCGAGCGGTTTCATTATTTCCAAAAAGCGGGCTTTAGTCTCAGCAGAAACCTCTCTTGCAAAAGCAACTGGATTTATGCCCTTATTTACAATGGTTGAAGCACTTGGATTCATTCGTGCCACGTTGGTAAAACCGTCCAAAGCAGCTGTCATTTTTTCCATGGTTGTTTTTGGAGCCAAGGAAACCAGCAGCGTTTCATTGTTCAGTTCCCCTTTGATTTTGGCAAGAGTATCCATTATAACCGGAGGGTGAATGGCCATGAAAACGATTTCACTTTTAACCACATCCATGATATTGTCTGTTGAAGTAATGTGCGGAAATTTCAATTTCAACAGATTTAAAACATCCCTGTTTGTGTCAAACACGATAACCTTCTCAAAGGTGATTCGACTGTTTTTAAATGCTTGGAGAAAAATGTTTGTAATGCGTCCTCCACCAATAAAACCAATTGTTTTTGTTTCCATCTTAGTATTTGTTTGAGCTAAGTGATTAAAATATATAGTTGAATAAATACCCTACAATCATGATACCTGTTGCCACTATCCCGATGAACGTCAGAATCAACGGCATTTTCAAAACTTTGCGCAGAATGATCATTTCAGGCAGCGAAAGCCCGATTACAGACATCATGAATGCCAGCGAAGTGCCCAGAGAGGCCCCTTTTTCAATCAAAACCGAAACGATTGGGATAATGCCGGCGGCGTTGGAATACAAAGGCACCCCGATCAGCACCGACAATGGCACACTGTACCAAGCCGATTTTCCCATCAACGCTGCCATAAAATCTTCCGGAACATAACCATGGGCGCCTGCACCCACTGCAATACCGATAGCAACATAGATCCAGACTTTACTTACAATTTCCTTGACAGCATCGAAACCAAAATGGATACGATT